>RHMF01000581.1_pt1 | contig 15832 bp, 11 predicted proteins | sample 5365151 | NCBI WGS metagenome assembly RHMF01 (sample SAMN10266501, study PRJNA497801) | feces metagenome | isolation source: feces | host: Bos taurus | place: China: Prairie of Fairy Mountain | collected 2017-08-14 | reverse complement strand
GTTATTGTTTCCTGGTGAAAAAGAAAACAGCCTGGTTTATCCTGCTGTATATTTCCGTGTTTGTTGTGAACGGCGGTTATCTGGCCCTTTCTCTGGCAAAGGATTTGGACGGAGCGCTGCTGGCCAACCAGGTCTCCTACTTTGGTTCAGCGATGCTTCCTCTGGCGATGCTGATGATCATTATCAGTACCTGCCGTATCCCCACTCCCAAGTGGCTGTCGGCGGTTTTGGTACTTATCAGCCTTTCGGCCTTCCTGCTTGCGGCCAGCGGAGATTCCCTGGGCCTGTATTACAAAGAAGTTTCTGTTGTTGAAGTGAACGGCGTGTGTTGCCTGAACAAGGTCTATGGTCCGCTTCATTTCCTGTATACGGTCTACCTGTTCTCGTATTTCGGCATGATGATCGGGGCCATTGTATATGCCAGCACTCGGAAGAGTATCACATCCTGCAAGTATGTAGTGTTTCTGGCCAGTGCTGTATTTGGCAATCTGGTGATCTGGTTTGTGGAGCAGCTGGTATATGTGAACTTTGAGTTCCTGTCCATCTCCTACATTGCAACGGAGCTGCTTTTGCTGTCGGTTCACAGTATGCTGCAGGACTATGGTATCTTTTCTGTGGCGGTTCAGCTGGCACCCGAAAACGCCACCGAAGGAACGGAGCCTCATGCCCTTCCCCCGGATGTGGAGGAGTTGTTTACCTCTTTTTCCAACCGTGCGGACAGTTTGACGGCTACGGAGCGCAGTATTCTGCAGTACTATGCCGACGGACGCGAGATCAGCGAAGTGGCCGAGCTGGCCTTCATCAGCATCCATACTGTACGTAAGCACAATGCCAATATTTATCAAAAACTGGGTGTTGGTTCCAGAGATGAACTGATGCTCTATCTTGAGCTGTTCAGACGCAGTAACCGCCTGAATGAAATTCTGCAGATGCCGGAAAAGACCCAGGTTTCAACTTGAATATTACACAGCACTCAAAGGGACGAAGTGGGAAACCATTTCGTCCCTTTTGTTATTGTGAAAATAAATAAAATATGGTAGAATTATTGGGCGAGATGCACTAATTAAATTATGTATTTTAGAGGTTTACTGCCTGAAATACATAATAAAGTAATTGGATCCCCTCTTTTATACTGGTATATATAGGTCATGAGAACCACCACGAAGGAGGGCGGTACGATGAAACGCATCATCTCAACCCATCTTGTCGATTGCTCAGACCGGGAACGATTTTGTTTTTCTCTGACCTGCAAAGAGTGTACGAGCCAATGGAAAAGCCCCCCGATTCGTTTTTCCAAGGCGGGAGAAAAACCTCTTACGGAAGCAAGACGGATCATCACCCAAGCACTTTACAAGCGGGAGCATGACCAAGCCATGGAGCACGCACGCTGCGAGGCGGTACAGCATTTCAATATCTGCCCCATTTGCAACGGCTTGGTCTGCAATTACTGCTTTATCATCTGTGACGATCTGGACATGTGCCGCTCCTGTGCAAACGAGCTGGAGGAAAACGGCGAGGTCGTCATGGAGGTTCCCCTGAAGACAGCCTTTTCCTGGTGAAGAGGTCTGCGGCGCAGGTGCGGCAATTGATCGGTGAAGGCTCAAAAACACAAGGCATGTGAACATACCCGATCCGGGTTTTCAAATTTATCAGGAGGTAACGATTATGGGATTTTTCGGAAAGTTGTTCGAGAAGAAGGAATGTGATTTCTGCGGCGGCGAGATCGGATTGTTGGGAAACCGCAAACTGGAAGACGGCAATATGTGTAAGAATTGCGCGGCCAAGCTGTCCCCCTGGTTTGAAGACCGGCGCAGCAGTACTGTAGCTGAGATCAACCAGCAGCTGGAGTACCGCGAAGCAAACAAGGCAAAGGTTGCCGCGTTCAACACCACCCGTACTCTGGGCGAAAACACCAAGGTCCTGCTGGACGAAGACGCCGGTGTCTTCATGGTTACTTCCGCCCGTAACCTGGAAGAGGCCAATCCCGACGTTCTGGCCTTCTCCGATGTGACCGGCTGCGAGCTGGACATTGATGAGGACGAGCGCGAAATCAAGCGTGACGGACCCGACGGCAAGCAGGTGAGCTATAATCCTCCCCGCTATAAGTATTACTATAACTTCAATATCATCATCCATGTCCGCAATCCTTACTTTGATGATATCCGATTCAAACTCAATGGGCCTGCCGTGGAGATCGAGCCTCCCGCCATGGTGGGCATGGGTGCCCGTCCCATGGGCGCACGGCCCGGTCCCGGCCGTCCTGCACCCGGTCGTCCCGTACCCGGCCATCCTGCCGCAGGAGCCGGACGCCCCGGCCCCGGAATGAACCGCTTCAACAACGTCGGCGGCGGTGCTGCGGGCGGTATGGGCCGTATGATGAACAGCTTTGTCAGCACCAAGATCGATCCTGAGACCGACGTTGATTTCCGCCGCTACAGAGAGCTAGGCGAGGAGATCCGTGACGCTCTGCTGCAGGTTCGTCAGCAGGCCCGCGATGAGATGGCCGCTGCCGCAGCTCCCAAGGCCGCTGTGACCTGCCCCTACTGCGGCGCTACTACCACCCCCGATGCCTCCGGCTGCTGTGAGTACTGCGGCGGCGCAGTGAATGGCTGAGAAACGAAAGCTCCATCGCAAAACCGAAATAAAGGAGAATTTTTAAATGAAGCGGAAAACCCTATCTATGCTGCTGGCCCTTGTGATGCTGTTCTCCCTGACCGCCTGCGGCGGCAGCAAGGACGGCGGCGATAGCTCCAAACCTGTCCAGACAGCTCCCGTTGTGGAAGACTTCAGCTGGTGGGAAGGCGACTGGTACGGCTGGTGGACCATTTTCGACGGCGATGGTTTCTACTATGATCAGATCAACCAGTCCTGGGACTGCTGTGTCCGCATCGAGCCCACCGACGGCGGTCATATGATCAGCATTTGGGATGAGTCCTACAACGCCTATCCCAACAACCGCCTGGCCGGGGTGCTGGTGGACATTGATACCGCTGCAAACAAAGCCACCTCTCTGGAAAACCAGGATAATTTCTTCTATTTCGGCTCTGTGGGCGGCGGAGACTGGGTCATCGATCCCAAGTATGCCGGAACCGACGATATGCTGATTATTGAAGGATCCTTCGTGGATGACGAGGGCGAGTATTGTGAGTACGGCGTGGTTATGTCCAAATGGGGCAAGGAATGGGTGGAGAACCAGTCCACTTACGCCCCCTACCACTACTACGACTACTTCCTGCCCCTGATGGAGGCGGGTCAGGCAATGCCCGACGAGTTCCTGCCCTGATAGTCACCCCAGATTAAACAAGCCGAGGGAGGGGAAACAGGCGATTCAGCCTGTTTCCCCTCCCTGTGAAGACAGTGCCGCATGGAGACGAAGTAAGGCGCCTTTGCGCGGGACTGCCTGCGAAACAGTCATATACTCAAAACATAAACTCTGCTTGCGGCGTGGCCCGGTCCGTGTCGGCAAGACTACCGAATCAGGTAAATGGAGGGATACATAATGGCAACACAAGTAACCAACTATCAATGTCCGGCCTGTACCGGCCCTCTTCAGTTTGACGCCGCCACCGGAAAGCTGGCGTGCCAATACTGCGGCACAGCGTACGCGGCAGAAGAGATTGAAGCCCTATACGCGGAAAAGGACGAGAAAGCCGCAGAAGCCAAGGCGGATGCGGATGCCAAGCGCGAAAAGGCCAAGGCGGCGGGGAGCGATGCGTGGGACATGTCGGGCCTGAGTTCCGACTGGGGGACAGATGCAAACGGGATGCGGGTATACAACTGCCCCTCTTGCTGTGCGGAGCTGATCTGCGATGAAACCACCGCGGTTACCTCCTGTCCCTACTGCGGAAACCCCTCCGTAGTGCCCGGACAGTTCAGCGGCACACTGAAGCCCGATTTTGTGATTCCTTTCAAAGTGAAAAAGGAAGCTGCCATCGCCGCCCTGAAGGAACACTACAAGGGCCGTCCCTTCCTGCCCAACGCATTCAAGAATGAGAACCACATCGAGGAGATCAAAGGCGTCTATGTGCCCTTCTGGCTTTTTGACGGCGAGGCGGAGTGCGAAGCAGTGTATGACTGCGGCAGAACCCACACCTACCGCTCCGGCGATTATGACGTGACTCACACAGATCACTTTGAAGTTCTGCGCGAGGGCACCGTCTCCTTCAAGCGGATCCCCGTAGACGGCTCGACCAAGATGCCGGATGACTACATGGATTCCATTGAACCCTTTGACTACAATGATTTGAAGCCCTTTTCCACCGGCTATATGCCCGGTTATATGGCAGATAAGTACGATGTCTCTGCCGAGGAGTGCAGTAAGCGGGCCGACCAGCGGGCCATGAACACCTCCGAGCAGTGCCTGCGGGGCTCGGTCGTCAATTACAGCAGCGTTCTGACCCGGCACAAGAATATTCAGCTGTATCGTGGCGAAGTGAAGTATGCGCTGTTGCCTGTGTGGTTGCTGAGTACCAAATGGAACGGTCAGAACTGGCTTTTTGCCATGAACGGCCAGACCGGAAAATTCGTCGGCAAGCTGCCCGTGGACAAGAAAAAGAAGTGGGGCATCTTCGCCGCAGTCTATGCAGCGGCGGCTGCGGTCACAGCCGGTATCATTCTGTTCCCTGGCGGCCTGCTGCATCTGCTTGGAATGTAAAGGAGGGTTTGAAGATGAAACGTAAATTTTTGCCTTTGACCCTTGCGTTGCTGATCTCCCTGCTGCTGGCACTGCCCACCGCTGCGGCTGAGTATGGTGTGGTATATACCGAGTCGGATCACCTGCAGTCGGATGAGCTGTCCGCTCTGGGACAATACGATCTGCCCCAGTTCACAGAAAACTACGGTATCGATCTGCGAGTGGATGTACTGACCAGCCTTGTGGACTTCGACACCGTAGAGGAAGCGGCCCCCGCCATTTATGATAACTATGGGTATGGTTATGGCGATGGGATGAACGGTGTGAGCCTGACGCTGCTGGTCCATGAGGATGAAGACGGCGTTGCGATGGACGAGTGGTATGTCTATGCCGCCGGAGACAGCGATGAGTTGACTACCAACGGAATCTGGAATGTATTCCCAGTCCTCGATGACCTGATGATCGATGAAAACTGGGCCGGTGATGCCCGGCAGGACACCCAGACCCTGGTGGCGGCCGTGACGGCCATGAAGGACGGTCTGGAGAGCTTTGTTCTCAGCGGCGGTGTGGCGGACACCATCTGGGATCCCAACACCGGTTTTACAGTGTCTGAGGCGGCTCCCTCTGATGCCCCCGACAGCTGGCCGGCAGCCGGTGAGCAGATCGGCTATGTTACCGACACTGCCGGCATCATGACCGCTGCCCAGCGGCAGGAGCTGGAGCAGATGGCTCAGACCATTTCTGACAAGCACGGTTTCGGCGTGTATCTCATGACGGTGAATAGCTTCCGGGAGGCTACCGACAGTTATGCAGTGGATGACGGGGCTGTGACCCTCTACAAAAAGTACGACCTGGGAATGGGCGAGGAGCAAAAGGGAATTTTGTTGCTGCTGTCCATGAAGGGCCGGGACTTCAGTCTGGTGACCTACAGTGACTACGGCAATTATGTGTTCGATGAGTGGGCCCGCGAAGGAATGACCACCTACTTCCTGGACGACTTTGCCGATGATGACTGGTACAGCGGCTTCGCCGATTACCTGGCTTCCTGCGATGAGATCCTGACTGACGGTCCGGATAAGCTGCAGTCTGAGATCACTGGGCTGACCGGCATCATCTTCCTCTTCCCCTTGATCATTGCAGCCGTTGTTATCTCCGTTCTGGGCCGCAGAATGAAGAGCGTTGCCAAGGCCACCCAGGCTGAGGTCTATGCAAAAAGCGGTCTGGAATTGAGCAACAGTTATGATCGGTTCACCCACGCTACCGAAACCAGACGCAAGCGCAAGAGCGAGTCCTCTGGCGGCGGTGGCGGTGGCCGCACCCGCAGCAGCAGCTCCGGCGGCTTTGGCCGCACCAGCGGCAAGTTCTGACGGGGCGAAAGGAGGACGTATGAAACGAATTTTTGCATTCATTCTGTCTCTGCTCCTGGCTGTTTCTCTGACCGCTTGCGGAGACAAACACAGCGCTCCGGAGCCGACTCCCCCTGCTTCTTCGGTTGAGGATCCCGCCACCGCACCCAATACGACCCCCGATACCACGGATCCTATGGCTTTGCTTGGTGACACCTACTGGGTGGCCTATGAGAGCGAGGGCGACATGCGGGAGTATGTGCCGGAGGGAGACGACCTTTTGACCGACCTGACCCTCTGGGCTGACGGCACCGCCCGCATCCGCGAGATCGAGGACGGGTTCTGGCTGGCCAGTGGCGAAGAAGAGCAGAACATGACCTGGACCTGCGAAAGTGACGGAACCATCAATTTTTACTGCGCATACAGCGGTGACATGCCTCGTTGGATCGGCCAAAAGACGAAAGACGGCATTGAACTGCAGCGCTACGACGGTACATATCGTTTCCGTGAGCAGCCCATGCCGACGGATGGTGCCCTCTACTCCCCCGCGGAGCTGCAGGGCGTCTGGCTGCAGACTGGCAGCGAGGTGGAGGGCGATATCAACGCAACCATGCCCGAGCGCTTCGAAAGCCTGATTTTCCGCACAGACTGGTCCGGCGACGCCAAGACTTTGGTGGCAAGTGCCGAAAACGGTGATTGGGACGGCTTTGCGTACGGCGACGGATATTATGACAGCCAGATCACCCTGCTGGAGGAACCCATCTACTCCGGCTGCGGCAACGAGGTGTGGAGCGTGCGCATCGGCGAGGAATCCCCCCTGAACGAGCACGGTTATCCGGAAAATGTGGAGACCTATGTGACCCTGCTGGATCAGAACACCCTGCTTCAGCAGCACTACTTCTCCTTTGACAATGGGACCATTCCCGGCGTCAGCTACCAGACCTATAAGCGCTTCCTGCCCTCTGTCCCCTATGGTCTGGAGGAAAGTGATCTGGCAGGCCGTGACTTTGAACTGGTAGGCTACATCGACGCCGACGGTATCCGGCATCAGGAGCACCCCACTTACACCGACTTCCGCCTCCATCTGAACGCGGCGGGGGGATACACATTCACCGCCTGTGTCAGCGACTCCGCGGCAGAGGACTACACCGGCGGCGGACACCACTGGAGCCTGGGAGAGGGCAGCACCATCCTGCTGTGCAGTGAGAACACCATGCAGGACGGCCACGCCGGCGCCGTTTCCTGCTACGACGGGATGGAAGACGTGCCGGAGATCTTCCTCTGGGACAACATGGATGGTATCCTGTGTCTGAAGTATACGGAGGACAGCGGCGATGAGTGGAGCGGCTACGTGGATACCATGACTGACCTGGAAGGCAACGCCTTCGCCGCACCTGCCAACGCGCTTCTGGCCTACTATGGCGACGGATATCTGGATATGGACTGGTATCGGGCCAACACAGAGATCCCCGTCTATGAACTGGCTGACGGGCCGGATGCCCGCCAGATCCTGATTTCCTGTGTAAATGATGATAGCACTCTTTGGATTGAGAACGATGGCTTTGAGATCGCCCGGCTGGGGACGATGATGGCAGGAGAGTCTGTGATTATTCAGGTCGGCTATCCTGAAAGCGAAGGCTCCTTCCTCTATTTGGAAGTTGGCGGAGAGGAATACTACATCGAACTGAGTCACAGCTGCCTGTCTCTGGACATGTGGGATTACATCGTGACCTAACAGTTTAACTTTACCTGTATGCAATGTAACTTAAAGTAACTTATGGATGAAAGGGCGGGGTTCCGCTCATCCGAAAATTCGAAAGGAGAATCATTATGGGACTTATTAAGGCGGCATTGGGAGCAACCGGCGGCGTTCTGGCCGATCAGTGGAAAGAATACTTCTATTGCGATGCGATCCCCGCAGATATTCTGGCGGTCAAGGGCCAGAAGCGCACCTCCGGCCGCTCCAGCAATACCAAGGGCAGCGACAACATCATCTCCAACGGCTCCGTTATCGCGGTCAATGAAGGGCAGTGCATGATGATCGTGGAGCAGGGCAAGGTTGTTGATATGTGTGCCGAGCCCGGCGAGTACACCTACGACATGTCCACCGAGCCCTCCCTGTTCACCGGTGATCTGGGCGAGAACATCAAAGCCGTGTTTGACAACGTGGGCAAGCGCTTCACCTTCGGCGGCGAGGCCCCCAAGGATCAGCGTATCTACTTCTTCAACACCAAGGAGATTTTCGGCAACAAGTACGGCACTCCCGCCCCCATCTCCATCACTGCACTGGTGGACCGCTCCGTTACCCGCACCCTGACCATCGGCATTCGCTGCTTCGGTGAGTACAGCTTCCGTATCTGCAACCCCATGCTGTTTTACACCAATGTGTGCAGCAATGTGGAATCCTCTTTCTCCCGCACCGAGCTGGAGAGCCAGATGCGCACCGAACTGCTGTCCGCCCTGTCCCCCGCGTTCGGCAAGATCGCCCAGCAGGGTATTATCTATTCCGACCTGACCATGCACACCCTGGCAATTGGCGATACCCTCAACGAGATCCTCTCCAATAAGTGGCGTGACCTGCGCGGCATCGAGATCGTCTCCTTTGGTGTCTCCTCCATCCGTCCCGATGAGGAATCCGAGAAGAAGATCCGCCAGATGCAGGAGTCTCTCTTCTATTCCGACGCCACTCTGGCCGGTGCCCGTTCCGCCGCTGCCCAGGCCAACGCGCTGGAAACCGCTGCCGGAAATACCGCCGGCGCCATGACCGGATTTATGGGCATGGGTATGGTGAACGGCATGGGCGGCGCAGCCAATGCGGCCAACCTCTTCGCTATGGGCCAGCAGCAGGTTCAGCAGCCTGCCGCCCCCGCCCCCGCTCCTGCAGCACCTGCTGGCTGGAAGTGTGCCTGCGGCGCTACTGCCACCGGCAAGTTCTGTCCCGAGTGCGGAGCCAAGAAGCCTGAACCCGCCGCCGGATGGAAGTGCAGCTGCGGTGCCACCGTCACCGGAAAGTTCTGCCCCGAGTGTGGTTCTCCCAAGCCCGCTGAAGACGGCTGGACCTGCTCCTGCGGTGCGGTGAACAAGGGTAAGTTCTGCGCCGAGTGCGGTGCCAAAAAGCCCGCCGGTGTGCCTCAGTACAAGTGCGACAAGTGCGGTTGGGAGCCTGCGGACCCCACCAAGGCCCCCAAGTTCTGCCCCGAGTGCGGCGATCCCTTTGATGACGGCGACATTGTGTAATTAAGAAGGATAAGAACATCACCAAACATCAGAAACCCTTCCGCTCTGTAAAGAGCGGAAGGGTTCTGCCAAATCATTTCCTGAATAGAGAAAGGAGAAGAGCCATGAAACGAATCTGCTCGCTTTTTCTGGCGATGACGCTGTGCATCTCTCTCCTGAGCGTTGCCCAGGCAGCGGAACTGACCGACATGGGGGAAGACGCGGCCTATGCAGATGCCGCCCAGTGGGTGGTGGATCAGGGGCTGATGACTGTCGATGAGCAGGGTGCTTTCAGAGCGGAAAAGGCCTGCACCCGCGGCCAGGTGATCGAACTGCTGTGGGATATGGCAGGAAAGCCTGTCCCCGGCGAGGAAAACCGCTTTTATGATGTGGCGGCTGACATGTCCTGCTACCATGGCGTGCTGTGGGCGGATGAGGAGGACATTACCGCAGGCTATTCCGAGCATATCTTCGGAACGGCAGACAATGCCACCCATGCGCAGGTACTCACCTTCTTGTGGCGTGCGGAGGGAATGCCTGCTGTGCCTCAGTCCGGCGGCCTTGATGCACATTCCGACGCGTATTATGCAGATGCCCTGGCCTGGGCGGATTATATGGGAATGCTGGAGTATGGCGCAGCGAGCTTTGTGCCAGCGGCCCCTGTTTCCAGAGGTGAACTGGCCCAGTACCTGTATCTGAAGTCTCTGCCCCGTGTCTCTGAGGAGGATCCTATGAGCGCGGCGGGTCAGCTGACCATTGCCCAGCAGCCCGAGAGCATGGAGCCCAGCGGCGGCATGGTCACCTTCAAGGTGCAGGCATCCGGCGGTAAGGCCCCCTATACCCATAACTGGGAGTCCAGAACCGGCTCCGGTTCCTGGTTCCGTGTGTACGACACCACTTCCAATACCCTGACCAAGTTCCCTGCGGCTTCCATGATCTCCTCCGGTCTGTACTTCCGCTGCGTGGTTTCCGACGCGGCGGGCAACAAGGTGACCTCTGACGAGGTGAAAGTTCTGGAGCCCGGCGAGAGCTTTACCGGCTCCTCCGGAAGCGGCGCTTCTTCCGGCGGCATGGTGATTCCTTCCGAGCCTCTGACCATTGACAAGCAGCCCAAGGATACTACCGCAGAAGGCAGCAGCCCCGCCGTCTTTAAGGTGGAGGTCAGCGGCGGCAAGGCCCCCTACACCTACCAGTGGGAGTCCAAAGTGGGCAGCGGCTCCTGGAACCGGGTCTATGACTCTGTCTCCAACACCCTGACCAAGTATCCCGCACAGTCTATGATCTCCTCCGGCCTGTACTTCCGGTGCGTGATTACCGATAAGGATGGAAATAAGGTAATTACCGACGCAGCGCAGGTCCTGCCCACCGGGGAGAGCGGCTCCTCCGGCACTTCTTCCGGCGGCAGCGTACCTTCCGGCGGCAGCGTACCTTCCGGCGGGAAGTTGACCATCACCCAGCAGCCCAAGGATGCGGTTTTGATTGCGGATGGTGCAGAGGTTACTTTTAACGTGGAAGTAAGCGGCGGTAAGGCGCCATACACCTATAGATGGGAAGACAAAAACATTTACCTCGATTGGGCTCATGTCTTCGACTCCCCCTCCTCCAACACCCTGACCCAGGGAGTTACTATGGTAAATGTCCTGAACAAGGTTCATTTCCGCTGTATTATTACAGATGCCGAAGGAACTAAAGTGATTTCTGAGGAGGCTGCTGTCACCTATGCGGGGGATCATCCCGCTTTCGGTTCGTTGAAGATCAGCGAGATGCCCGCCAACATCAGCTGCATGCCTGGAGATACGGTTACAGTGAAAATAAACACCGATGACGGAGCCGAGCCTATCTATTACAAGTGGGAGTATCGGACGCAATACAGCAATTGGAGTAAGTTTGCAGAGGGAACATCAAAATACATCACTTACTTCAATACGACGCAGGCGCGCCTGGAGGATGAGATTCAGGTTCGCTGCACGGCTACCGATGCCAACGGCACGAAAGTTACTTCCAACATTGCCCGCATTTCCAAACTGGATACCCCCCAGGACGTCACCCTGAAGATTGCAAGCCAGCCTGAAAGCGTGGCCGGAAGCGGTTATTCTAAAGATGATCCTGTATTGTTCTCTGTGGAGGTTACCGGCGGAACCGCTCCTTATCGTTATCAGTGGCAAGTCTCCTCTGCTCCGGAAAGCGAGGATGATTTCGTTGGTTTTTACGACATCAAAGACGTCCCGGGCGGCTGGACCACCGGTCACACTTCGCCCCAACTGGAAGTTCCCTTCTCTGAAGAACTGATCACTGATAATTTCCAGTTCTGCTGTCTCGTCACCGATGCCCAGGGAAACGCCGTTGTTACCAAGCCCGTTGGTTTTACGGACGCCTATACCGGTCCCCGCATTGAGCGAGTCAAAGGCAGTGTTTATGATACCAGATTCCCGGGTGTTGTTGTGGATGAAAACACGTATGCAGATATATGGGCAAAGGCTGAAGGTGGGATTGCTCCCTACACCTATCAGTGGCAGTATCTCCCCGAGGGAGAGACTACGCCCATCGACTTCAGCAGTGCCGAGAGCGACTGGGCATACGGATTCGATACGGATACCCTCTATGTTCAGGTGCGTCCTCCCTTCCCATTCTCGGATCCCAAATACTACCAGTCCCCCCGTTATCGGTGTAAGGTTACCGGTGCCGACGGACAGTTTACCTACTCTAACTGGTGTACCACTATTATTTATTGGTGATGCATTGGTCGCTGTTTCCTAAGAAAACTGCAAGGCGGGGCCGGAATGTTTAATTCCGGCCCCACCTGCCAATGCGCTGAAAGCAGGTGCTCCAAACACTGCCTGTAAAACTATGAATTTGACAATACCATCTGTGTGGACAGCGGGAAAACATTGCACCTACACAGATTTTATCGGGCATGAACTGGATCGTGTGGATCGCTGCCCTATATTATATATGCTTGAACTTAAAATGATTGGAACCGAAACGATTGGAGGTGTCTCTATGAAACGATATTTGGCTTGCCTGATGGCGATGGCCCTGCTGCTGACCGGCTGTCAGGGGACGGGCGCCGGGAGCAGCCAGTCTCCCACCCAGTCGCCTGCGCAAAGTCAGCAATCCACACAGTCTCAACAGTCCGGACAGGATCTGTCCGGGCAGGAGGAGCCTGACACCGCCCCTGTATCGCTGGGATGGGTGAGTGAATCCCGGGGCAGCTGGCCCTTTGAACAGACGCTGGAGACCATACAGTTCTATGACCATACCGATCCGGCTCTGGATGATGCCAACGAATCTCTGCGCTTCGACGCCGAAAACCATGCCGGGTACTATGATGCCGCCGTAGCCAAGGGCGAGGATCAGTGCCGGATCGACGGCGACTTCTGGGGAAGTCTCTGGGCCTATCCCATGAGCGGTGAGCGGTATCTCAATACCGTGACCGTGCAGCGCACCCACTATTATTTCCGCACCGACCAGCCCCGGACCTGGAACATTGTGCAGAGCAATTATGTCTACGACAAAGAAGAGGCACGCCTGATCGAACTGGACGAGGCATTTGCCATGGCGGGCGTGGAGCTGGGCGAGCTGGAAAAAGAGATCTGGGAATACACCGAAAACCAGAACATCGGAACCTATGAGGATCTCAGCTCCATTGGCTTCTACATGGCGCCGGAAGGCCATCCCGTGTTTATCATCGGCGGTATCGTCCGCGGGTACGAGGATCCCTATGGCTGGCCCACCTTCTTCAACTGGGAGAAGGGTGAGATCCGCTGGAGCGGCGAAGAGCCTGTCCCCCTCTATCTGGTGGATACCGCCCAGGACGGATTGTCCTGCCTGCAGGGCATGGGTCAGTATGACGGCGCTGCCATGATCTCCGAAATGGAGGCCTTTGATACCCTTGCGGAGATTGCAGAGGTGCAGGATATGATCTCTCGGGGCATGGTCATGACCAGCTTCGGCGATACGGAGTATCTTGATGGCGAGGAGCACCTGTGCATTGCGGTGGGTACGGAGCATGAAGATCAGTTTGTGACGGAGTTCCTCTATGCGGTTTCCTGGTATTCTGTCTACTGCATGGACCCCATCTCCGGCGAATGGGTGCCGGTTGGATTCGGCTGATCTAAATCAATAACCAATGCGCTACGCCCTACGAAAGAGGTGTAATGGATGAAACGATTGTTTTCTGCTTTGTTGGCGGCGGCACTTCTGCTGTCTCTGACGGCCTGCGGTGGAAAAAACACCGATAAATCAACGGAAAATCCCACAGGCAGTCAGTCGCAAGGGGATGCTTCCGTGGAAAAGAACCCGGAGGATCCAACTGGAGCAGATACCGTCCCCGCGGTAGTTCCCCTTCGGATCATGAAGGGAAACGGATACTGCGAAAATTGGGAGGGCGAGGCCTCGCAGTTGGTCACCGCCGGCTGGGAGGAACTGAAACTCATCGACGACTATCCTGAACTGGCCGATGCGCTCTTTGAGCTGAATAACGACCAGTCTGTGGGCGGTTATAGCTTTGTCCATGAATGGCTCCCCGCCGCACAGGAGCATCTGGCCCAGTCGCCGGAGTACTTTGGCGGGTATACGTTCGAATCAAGGTACACCGTCCAGCGTGCGGACTCCCTGATTCTCAGTATCCGCGAAGATCATAGCGCTTACACCGGCGGCGTGCATCCCAACTATGGTGCTGTGGGCATGACCTATGACACAGCTACCGGTGTACGGCTGGAGCTGACCGATGTTCTGACCGATACCGACAGTCTGGATGAGATCCTGACGGAGAAGATCCGCGAAAAGTATTCCTTTGACTCCTTTGACGGTCTGCATGAGCTGCTGATGGACTACGCCCCCGAGGACTACGACTGGACGCTGAGTTACCAGGGCATTACATTCTATTTTGATCCCTATGAAATTGCACCCTTTGCCGCGGGCCTGCTGACTGCCACCATCTGGTTCGACGAGATGCCGGAGCTGTTCCGCGGGGAATACATGGTCTTACCCCAGGGAGGATACGCCATGGCGCTGCCCTACTATGATGATGTGGAAGTGGATCTGTATCTCGGTGACGATGTGCGGGACAGCCTGTCCTTCTGGACGCGGGAGGATGAGTACGGTGAGAAGTACCTGACTTTGGAGCTGAACGGGCAGCAATATACCGATGAAACCTGCTGGGGATACATCATCGAGCCCTATTTGGTCTGCATGGGCGAACAGGACAGCCGGCGCTGCTACATCTATGCAGAGGCCACCATCGAAAATGATTACCGTGTCCTGTACAGCTATGATCTCAGCAGCGGCACTCCCCGGCTGATCACCGACTATTCCGGCGTGGGCTTCCATGGTGTATGGGACCCTGAAGCCGGCAGCCAGGGCATGTACTATACCGTCCTGTTCAACGACCCTGCTGAGGTTGCGTTGGGCACCAAATGCCATATGCTGGGCACCAAGACTGCCTACAGAAACTATGCCCTTGATATGGGCGGCACACTGCAGCCCTTGAGCGATGCCTATGAGCTGGACGAGGATCTGGCACCTATCATTTCCTCGATCCCTCTGGATGTGAAGATTCTGCCCCAGAACACCGTGGAGACGGTCCCCGCCGGCACGGAATTCTTCTTCCTGCGCACGGACAACGAATCCTGGGTGGATCTGGCTATGACGGACGGCCGGGAATGCCGCATCGAGCTTGAAACCCTCGAATGGCCCCACACCATTAATGGTATTCCTGAGGAGGAGTGTTTTGCAAACCTCCTGTATGCCGGTTAATTTGTAAAGGAGGCTGCGCCAATGAAAGTCAATATCATCCTTCTTCTTCTGGTTGCGGGGCTGGCCTTGCTGCTGTTTGCCTGCAGCCCGGCCAAGAAGCCGGAGCCTTCATCCTCGCAGGAACCACCGGAAACGGCCGGTGAACCACTGGACATCACAGTATTTTCCTTTTCCCATTCCGCATCGTATACAGAGGGATGCTACTTTCTTGAGATCAAGCGGGAAGAATCCGGCAACCATATCTATGCGGAGGAGTTGTTCTCCCGCAACCGTATCGCCGACACGGTGATTGAAGAAGATGTGCTGGCGCAGTTGGGTGAGGTGGCCGGTAAATACCACGTGGACCGCTGGAACGGCTTTCATGAGACCGACCCACTGGTGCAGGACGGCAGCGGTTTCTCCCTGGAGATCACACTGGCCGACGGCAGTACCATCTCTGCCAGGGGAAATAACAGTTTCCCCAAGCATTATTCCAAGATAGAGGACATCGTCTGGCCGCTGTATCAGGATTGGATAGAGCACTACGGTGTGGATGAATGGGAGCGGGAGGCGCAGGAAGGAGCGGATGAGGCATGAAACACAGTTCAGGCGGAGCCGGCATCCTTGGTCTGATTGCCCTTGCTGCGGTATTCCTGCTTTTACGTGAGTCCTTCCCGGCGTTTGCAAAACTGTTTCTGCTCCTGGGCGGGGTTGTTGTGCTGGGTGTGGCGGCCCTGGTTGCCGCAGTCATTTTCTTCGCCTTCCGCAAGCCGAAGAAAACCGTCCAGCAGCAGATCTCCGAAAACAATGCCTCTACCCTCCGGACGGGCCGTACTCAGCTGATGGAGCTGCGCAGACTTGCCATGAAAATCAAGAACCCGGAGATCCGCAAGGTGAGTGA
>RHMF01000696.1_pt1 | contig 15836 bp, 15 predicted proteins | sample 5365151 | NCBI WGS metagenome assembly RHMF01 (sample SAMN10266501, study PRJNA497801) | feces metagenome | isolation source: feces | host: Bos taurus | place: China: Prairie of Fairy Mountain | collected 2017-08-14 | reverse complement strand
AACTAATGAGATATTTGGGTGTTAGTTATAAAACAATGGAAGACGAAGGTGTAATGATGCCCTTGATAGATCAGTATGCAAAATATATTAAACCAGGATATTTCGATGAAGAATTGATAGTAAGAACAAGCTTAAATGAAGTACCGAGTGTGAAAATTAGGTTTGACTATCAAGTTTTGAGAAAAATAGAAGGAGGAAAAGAAGAAATATTGTGCGAAGGTTATAATACATTGGCTTTTATAAATGAGAAGACAAGAAAACCTCATCCTTGTCCTCTTTGGATAAGAGAAAAATTAAAAGAAATTTTGTAGGTTTCTAAGAAATTACTACTTTTGCAATGTAAATTATCAAATTATTTATTAACAATTAAAAAAAGAAAGAGGTATTAATTATGATTATTGTTCCTATTAAAGAAGGCGAGAACATCGAAAGAGCTTTAAAAAAATTAAAGAGAAAATTTGAAAAAACAGGTGTTGTGAAAGAATTAAGAAACAGACAAAAATTCACTAAACCTTCAGTAGTAGCAAGAGATCGTAAATTAAAAGCTATTTATATCCAAAAGTTGCAAAGAGAAGCTATGGATAAATAGTTTTTGTAAAACAAAAAAAAAGCTTGCAACTTGTGTGTGAGCTTTTTTTTTAAAAATTTCAATTATGAATTTTGATAATTTTGAACAATATCTAAGAAACGAAAAAGGCTATTCTAGTAATACAATTATAGCTTATTTGAATGATTTAACTCAATTTGCTAAAATCATAAAAAACGAGTGTGGAGTTGATAGCGAATTAGAGGTAACATCATCTATGGTTCGTGTATGGATGGTGTCGTTAAAACAAAGTGAAGTATCAAATCGTAGTATAGGAAGAAAAGTAGCTTGCATAAGATTGTATTTTAATTATCTTACAAGAGCAGGATTTGTAGAAAATAATCCTATGCTAAAAATTGTTGCTCCAAAAATACATAAAAATGTAAAAGATTATGTATTTGCCAATGAAATGGAAGGATTACTAAAAAGTAGAAGTGAAGATAAATCCTTTATTGGAGTAAGAGATTCTTTAATCTTAGAATTATTATATTCAACCGGAATACGTCAATCAGAATTATTAGATTTGTGTGAAGAAGATATAGATTTTGAAGGTTTGGAAATAAGAATTCTTGGAAAAAGAAGAAAAGAAAGACTTATCCCTGTCCATGCAGAAATAATGGAAAGGGTAAAAAACTACATAGATTTAAAAAGAGAAAACAATATAACAACAAATGCGTTTCTTGTAAACAATAGATTTGAACCTATGAGCAAGAAACAATTATATTCTTTCGTATGCAAGGAAGTAGCTTTATTGCAAGCGACAAGTAAAGCATCACCACACACACTAAGACACAGCTTTGCAACTAACACACTCGCAGAAGGAGCAGATTTAATGGCGATTAAAGAATTGATGGGTCATTCAACAATAGCTTCAACACAAGTTTACACACATACGACAATAGAAGAATTGAAAAAAGCCTATAAACAAGCACATCCAAGTGCAGAAATAGATGAATAATTAATAAACTTTTAAAAAAGGAGGAGTTATGAATATTACAGTTAAATCAGTAAAATTCAAGATGGATCAAAAGTTAGAAGACTTTATCTATGACAAAGTTTCAAAACTTGAAAGACAAGCCTCAGGGTTACTTGGAGCAGAAGTTACATTGAAAGTTGATAAACCAGAGTCTGATAATAATAAAATAGCAGACATAAGAGTTGAAATTTCAGGTAACGACTTATTCGCATCAAAACAAGCAGACACATTTGAAGAAGCAGTAATGTTAGCAATAGATGCTTTGAAAACACAAATTAGTAAATTCAAAGAAAAGAAGTAGTTAAGTAATTAAAAATGATAGGAAAGCTAAGACTAAAAAAAGTCTTAGCTTTTTTTATTTTTTTCTTTGAAAAAATTGAAAAAATCAAAGAAAAAAAACAAAAAATCTTTACTTTATTTCAGCGTTTTTTTGTTACTTTGCAATTTGAAATAAATTTGGATAAAAATGGAAGACTTAAAAGAGACATTAAAAGATACATTAGGCGTTATTCCAGAAGACAAACTAAAATCAACAAGAGAATACGTACAACAATATATCTCTCTTCGTTTAGCAGCGATGGGAGTTGATATGGATAGTGATGATATAGAAGAATCGGAACAGAATTTTATGAGAATATTGAAAGGCTTACTTTCTAATTACAAAGAAAGAGAAGCACTTTTCGATAACTACCTATGTCCAGCAGATGCAAGAATACAAAATTTCTTGAATAGATATTTTGCCTCAGTAAAAAGCGTTCCAGATATTAAAATACCATTAAGAACATTCACCTTAGACACTTACGGAATAGCAAGAGAATTATCCTTACCAAAAGGAGTAGATGAATATAAATCAACATACGTAACATCTTACAGAGTAAAACAAGGAGTATTGCATAATCCTAAAAACGATAGACGAACAACAAAAGGAGTATTCCACGTTGCAGAAGGAGGATTACCAATACCAAACGACAAAAAAGCAGTTCCAATAGAAGTAGCTAAATATATATTCCACAGAGCCTTTGCAGAAACAGGAGAAGTTATGGAATTACCATACACATCTCAAACAGAAACACCAATTCGCTTGATGGTTTCATTGCTTTTAAAGCCAACAATTTTACCAGAAGTAGAAGGTGTAAGTGAAAGAAAGAATATGGAAATAAGATTCTTCACACCAGGTTCACTTGTTAGCAACTTAGACTTTGTAGAAAGCATATTTGGAAACGGAGGAAGTCCATATCACATCATAAATGATTCAGCCTTAGACGTAGATCATTGGACAGGACACACAGGTTGTATAATATTAGCACCACAACTAACACAATTAACCAAAAAAGAATGTGGATTACCTCACATTTCAGAGGCAACAGAACGTCAAAAGAAAGACGGAATGTGTTGGAGTGAAGAAAATGAACTATACAACGATGGACAAAGCTTCAAACTTTGCGTAAGAACAGACGAAGGAATAATAGCAACAGTGATAGCCGATAACTATTTTGGATATTCCAAAAAAGAAGTAAAAACAATGATGAGTTATTCTGCAAATATATATGGAAATGCAGAAGAAGAACACGCAGGAGGCGCCTTAGTATTCCCGGGATATAACCAAGGAGACACTTATTTTGCAAATCCAATGAAAGTTCGAAACACATTTGAAGACGTAAAGAAAAACTGTCAATCTTTCATTGAATTTAAAGAAGAAGGCTATGGAGTAGATAAAAACTTCTCGCACATATATTACTTGCCAGAAAACGCAAACTTCTATGTTCCAACACAAGAAATCAAGTGGAAAAACGAAGCAGGCGAACATAAATTAAAATTATTGCCTAATCGTATATACATATTACCAAACGGAAGTAAATTCCGAATGGAAAGCTATTCGGGAGCATTGAATTATCGTTTGATAGAAACACTTGGAGATGGATTATTCTGTCATAAACCATGCACAGTCAGTGGAGGAGGAAAATCAGAAATCTCAAAATCCATTTCAGATGCGATACTTGGTGGACCATTCTTTGTAAGTGATTTTGAAAGCGATTTTGCAAAAGTAGAAGAAATAATAAACTTCGATTATTCAAAACGATATGAAAATCACGATGCAATACCATACAGCAGAAGCTTCTTATGTAGCAGAAGAAGTATGGGAAGTGTAATCAAACTATTAACACCAAGCGAAGAATACACTGAAAGTTACAATGAATGGTTGCGAAGCCTACCACAATACATCAAAGGAATAGCCTTTATTATCAAGAGATTCTATAAAGAAGAATGGGGAGAAGATTGGAAAAAATACTTCAACGTAGATATTCTTAATGGTACACCAGGCAATGAATTGAAATTTGAAGACAAAAAGATATACGCAAGATACCTAAGAGTAGGTTTTGAAGAAAACGGAACTTGGAGAACATTCAAACTAAGACAAGATTTTGTACACTCAGACAAAATACAAATGGAAGATGACATAAGTGCATCAACCGTAGTGCCTACAAAATTATTATCAAACATAGGAAAAGCAGAAGGAAAATTAAGCGTAAAAATAGTAGAAAACTGCGAATACAGATTTTTCCAAAGACCAGATGATGCAGTAATAAGAGGATACGACAAAAAAGCTGAGTTAGACCTATCAACACAAAACACCTTCATTTCTAACTATGAACCTCTAACAAAAGAAGACGCAGTGGAAATGACAGAAGATGTAATCAACTTTGATAAGTTTACACAACCAATGCGTAATCTAATAGAATCAATGGTAAATGACAAAGAAAGCAAATACTTTGTATCATCGGCTAATCCAAGACTTGTAGATGGCAAACCATCAAAGAACGTTCGCTATCTTCAAACAAGAAACGATTTGATTTTCCCACAAGAAAAATATATTGCAGAAGTAGGAATGCGTCTTGCAAGAAGAATACCAGAAGGACAACCATTACATGTGCCAGTAAACTCTGTGCTTCCAGGACGAAGAAACAATAGAGCAGAAGATGGAATCTTACCTCTTGCAGTTTATAACCCTATTCACTACCAAGAATTGCCAGAATTGTTCATGGACTTCATTTGTTCGCTAACAGGAAAAAGCCCTTCAACAACAGGAGCAGGCTCAGAAGGAGCGTTAACAAAAGGACCATTCAACGCATTGTGTGCTGTAACAGATTTAAATAATGCTTTGATTTCATTTATCCTAACAGGATATGATGGATTTACAACACCAGCAGGTTATATCGGAAGTAAATATCGCGTAGATCACGATATAAGTTTATTAATGCCAGAAATCTGGTCAAGACTTTCAACAGAAGAAAGAAATCCTAAATACTTAATAGAAAATAACTATTTTGAAAAAATAAATGACTTTACTTACGAAGGTAAAGAAGTGAAAGCCTCTGTTTTAGGATATAGAGTAACAGAAAAATTCATACATAATTATTTTGGAAGAGTATTTGAAAATCCAAATGTTGTATTTACTAACGAAATGCTTAAACCAGAATTGCAAAGTATGAAAGAGTTTGTTGATGGAGTAAGAAACATAACAGACAATCAAGCAAGAGTTGCTAAGATGTATTTTGAAGACGGAAGCGTAGAAGGAGCAATTCCTCCGTTGAAAGCAATATTACATATTATGGCATACGGTGAATATGAAGGAAAGACTCTATCTTCACCAGAAATAAGAGAAATGTTTACACAAGAATATCTTTTGAAGAGCAATTGGTATGCAGAACGTTTAAGAAACAAACACGTAAGCGACATAGCTCTATGGCAAGGTCATCAAAAATACATAAGCGATTTGTTGAATGAAGCAGTTAATTTGCCAGAAGAAAAGAAAACAGAAATAAAAGAAATACTTGTTAAAACAAAAGAAACCTTAAAATACATAAAATCACAAGAATATTACGACACACTTGTCGGTACAATAGGAAAAGATGATTTGTATAAAGGATAGCAAATAAAAAAACGAAATAAATACAAGAGAGCAATTAAAATTATTTGATTGCTCTCTTTTTGTACCTATAATTTCCTTTGAAATTTATGTGATTCTGTAAAAAATCACCAAGTTCTTTTGATAGTTCGTTATAAATACACTCTGTTTTTTTCCCTATATAAGATGGATGATAACTATTTATAACTATTTTATGTTTTCTTTCAGAGTAATATATCCAATTATTGTTATTAAAAAAAGTTAAGTCTTCAAAATAGTTTTCTTTTACAAAATCTTTAATGATACCGCTTCCTCCACAGCATAAAATAATATCAGCATCGTACATTTCTATTTGTTCTTTTAAATAAACGCTGTATGACTCTATGTGTTGTTGTAAAACTTGATTTTCGCAAGTATTATCACCTATTTGTTTTTTGCAGTTTACTCGTGCAATAGGCGCTATTGAATAAAATTTCCATAAATTTTCCCAATCAGGGAGGCAGTCCCAAGAGGTAATCTCTCCTAGTTTTTGACTATTTAAATTTATATTATTCCCTAAATATTTAATTATTTCACCATTGCTTACGGCGTTCAAAAGTAAGTAAGACCAGATAAAAAGATTTCGATAAAAAAGCGTATCTTCTGGTACTTTTTCTTCACCAGTATCCGTTTTTAATCCCGTATCTTGACTTCTTATATCATCTTGTCCGCCATTTTGTGTTGTATCTTTTGTTAAAATAAGTAAACGACAAGGGGAGTTTTTCCATAATTCTTCTTCTTCCCCTTGATTTCTTATCCAACATCTTTTGTCTTTTAATTCAAAATCACCTCTAAACAACAAACCATCAGAGCAAAATTCGTCTTTAATATTTGAAACCTTATTATTTTCGTATTCTTTTATCCATTTTGTGAATAATTCGCATTCTTGTTCTTTTATTGTGTTTGCCATAAAAACTATTATTTGTAATTTTTGCAAAAATAGTGTTTAATTTTATTTGTGTCAATTTGATTGCTCTCTTTGTTTTATTTTTTTACCTTAAAGAAGTAGAGTCTCTACTTCTTTAAGGTAGAGTTTCTACTTCTTTGAAGTAAAAATTTCTAACACATCAAACTTTTTTTCTATCTTTGACGTTTATATCAAAAATAAGGAGGTAATATGAAAAATTCTGACATCAATATTGAAAATAAGCCTGAACTTTTTATTGTTTGCTTAAACGATAAGTGTTCTTTTGCAGAAAAATGTCTTAGATATAATGTTGGGCTTATAAGTCTTGAAACTGCTAATACTTTTAGGACGGTAAATCCTGCAAAGTACAATGAAACAAATTGTAAGTATTACATTGAAAACAGAAAAGCAAAAATTGCTTACGGAATGAAGGGCTCTTTTGAAGATGTAAGGGCGAAAGATATTGTTGAAATGCGTAAGCATTTAATTGGTTACTTTGGAAATAACTACTATTACAAGAAAAGAAGAGGCGAGTTGCCTATTACGCCTAAGGAACAAGCTTTCGTTGCAAAAGTTTTCAAATCTTATGGTTATGAAATAGTGTTTGATACTATAAAAGAAGAGACTTTGTGGGAATAAACGTGGGAATAATTTAGCTCTTTTTCTATTTTTTCTCTCATTAAGAAAATTGTTGTATTTTTGTAGTGTGAAAAAGTTAGATAAGCTAATAATAAAATCATATTTAGGACCCTTGTTAATGACTTTTTCCTTATCGTTATTTGTTTTCCTTTTACAGTTTCTTTGGAAACAAATAGAACAAATAATAGGTAAAGGATTGGGTTTTGAAGTTATTTTAGAACTTGTTTTATATGCTTGTGCTACGCTTGTACCTATGGCACTTCCTTTGGCATTACTACTTGCTTCTATTATGACAATGGGGAATTTTGGTGAGAAGTATGAACTTGTTGCAATGAAAGCAGCAGGGGTTTCGCTTTGGCGTATATTACGTCCTCTTATTGTTATGTCTGTTTTGCTTTCAATTATGGCTTTTTTCTTCTCAAATAAGGTAATTCCTACTGCAAATATGAAGTTGAGGACAATTATGTATGAGGTGAAGACTAAAAAGCCTACTTTGAATATCAAACCTAATCAATTTTATTCCGAAATAGAGAATTACACCATAAGAATTGGCAGTAAGGACAAGGAAGGTCGCAAGATGAAGGATATAATTGTTTATAATCATTCAAAGGATTTAGGAAATGTCAATGTAACTATTGCTGATAGTGGGCAGATGTATGCAACGCCTGACGGTAATACTCTTATTTTTCATCTTTATTCAGGATATACTTTTGATGAAGACATAGATGGGTTGAATATTCATTCACGTCCTTTAATGCGATTGAACTTTAATGAACAGATTTTAAGGTTTGATATTTCAGATTTTGCATATCAAGAAGCTGAGGAAGATAGATATGAGGGGCATTATAAGATGTTAGATATAAAAGCCTTGAATAGAAATTTGGACACTTTACATAAGAGAAAAAATACGATAAAAGAAAATATAAATCATATATCAAAAGCTAATTTTGATTTGAATACAGGAACAAATTCTTTTCAAGATGACTTTTATACTAAGCTTTCTTCTCTTTCTGAGGACAAAAAAAGAGAATTGGAGCAGATTACACATAGTAAGGTAGAGCTATTTTCTCACGAGATAAGTTCTAATATTTTGAATTTAAAGAGTGAGGAAGATATGATAAGGCGTCATGAAATAGAACTTCATAGGAAATTTACTCTTTCAGTTGCTTGTTTAATTCTTTTCTTTATTGGAGCTCCGCTTGGTGCGATAATTAGAAAAGGAGGCTTAGGAATGCCGATAGTTGTTTCGGCGTTGGCTTTTATTATCTATTACATAGTGGGGACAATGGGAGAAAATGCAGCACGAGAAGAAGAAATACCGATTTGGGTTGGTATGTGGCTTTCTACTTTCATATTCTTACCTGTAGGATTATTCCTTACAACAAAAGCAACTACCGATGCAGGAATAATGAATGCAGAGGCATGGAGTAAAGCCGTAGAAAAATTAGTAAATAAAATTAAAAAAATATATAAAAAGAAGAAATGAAGATACTCCAATTTTGCTACAAACCACCATTCCCAGCCTTAGATGGCGGAAGTATGGGAATGCATTATGTAACAGAAGGATTGATAAATAATGGACACGAAGTTAAGGTATTAAGTTTTCACTCTAAGAAACACCCTTGTAGGGTTGATAAATTACCTGTGGAATATGTTGAGAAAACTAAGTTTGAAACAGTTTTTGTTGATTTAGATATAAAACCTATTCCAGCACTTGTAGCGTATTTGTGTGGAGAGAGTTATCATGTAAAGCGTTTTATCAATGAGCAAATGAAGAGAAAGCTTGTTGAAATATTGAAAGCAGAGGATTTTGATATAATTCAAGTTGAAAGCATCTTTCTTACACCTTATCTTCCTATAATGCGAAGATTTTCTAATGCGAAGATTGTCCTTCGAGCACCAAATATAGAGCATAAAATATGGGAAAGAATTTATAAAGCTACAAAAACACCTTTTAAGCGTGGATATATCAAACACTTAGCAATGACTCTTAAATACTATGAATTGAATCACATTAATGATTACGATGCTGTAAGTCCTGTAACGGAGGTTGATGCGGAGTATTTCAGAGAAAATGGTCTTAGAAAGAAGTGTAAGGGTATTCCTTTCGGAATGAATCCGCCAGAATTATTGTCAGATGTATTAGAAGAAAAGAATACGATATTCCATATTGGGAGTATGAATTGGCATCCAAACGAACAAGGCATAAAATGGTTTTTAGAGGAGTGTTGGGACAAGATAAGGCAAACAACACCTAATGTTCAGGCTTATTTTGCGGGGAGATATATGCCGAATTGGTTAAAAAATACAAGTATTGAAGGCGTTCATATTGTAGGAGAGGTAGAAGATAGCATAAGGTTTATGACAAGTAAACAAATAATGGTAGTTCCTTTACTTAGTGGCAGTGGTATTAGAATAAAAATCATAGAAGCTATGAGTATTGGAAAGACTGTGATTGCTACAACAATAGCAGCCGAGGGCATAATGTATGAAGATGGCAAGAATATCATAATTGCAAATAGTGCAGAAGAGTTTGCAAGTGCAGTTAAGTACTGTGTAGAAAATCCTGACAAATGTAAATCTATTGGAGAGGAGGCTTACAAACTAATTGCTGAGAGATATTCTAATGATCAAGTGGTAAATCAATTGGTAACTTTATATAAAGAAATTATATGAAAGTAGCAGTGGTTTTAACTCGAATACCTTTTCCTTTGATGAAAGGAGATAAGCTTAGAGCTTATTATCAAATTAAAGAATTAGCTAAACAACATGAGGTTTATCTTTTTTGTCTAAATTATAAAGATGAAGAAGAAAAGGCAAAGGAGGAGTTATTGAAGTATTGTAAAACCATTCATATAGAGAAATTAAATCTTTTTTCAAGTTTATTAAGAGTTTGTTTTTCTGTTTTTAGTTTTTTGCCCTTTCAAACAGCTTATTATAATTCTCCTAAGGCAAAAAAACATTTTAAGTCCTTTGTTGAGAAAAATAATATAGAACTTTGTTATTTTCAATTCGTAAGATTGGCTCCTTTTGCAAAGAAAATAAACAAGAAAAAGGTGTTGGATTTTCAAGATACTTTGTCTATGAATATGAAGCGTAGGGCTGATAATTCAGGATTATTGCAAAGGGTGTTGTTTTCAATAGAAGCAAAGCGTTTAGCAAGGTATGAGAGTAAGATGTTTGAGGTTTTTGATGCTTTAACAATAATTACCGATGCAGATAGAAAACTTTTGAAAAGTCCAAGAAAGGAAGAAGTGCATATTATTCCAAATGGAGTTGCAGAGTCTTATTTTACTTATCCTCAGCCAAAGGAAAAACCTTATGATATTTTATTTTCTGGCGCAATGAGTTATGCTCCAAATATTGATGCGGCAGAATATTTGATAAAAGAAATAATGCCTCTTGTTTGGGAAAAGAAACCTAATGTAAAGATAGCAATAGCAGGAGGTGGTGCTCCAATTTCTTTGCAGAAAGAGGCTAATGAGAGAATAATAATGCCGGGTTGGGTTGATGATATGAAGGAGTATTATTCTCAAACTAAAATTTTTATTGCTCCAATGAGAATAGGTACAGGGCTTCAAAACAAATTGCTTGAAGCAATGGCGATGAATGTGGCTTGTATTACAAGTCCGTTAGCAAATCAAGCCTTAAAGGCAAAGGATAAGGAAGAAATATTGATTGCAGATAATGCAAAGGCTTACGCAGATTGCATTATTGATTTGTTAGACAATGAGCAATTGTCTTCAAAAATAGCAAATGCAGGAAAGGATTATGTCTTTAATGAGTATAGTTGGGAAAATAGTTGCGAAAAACTTTCAAATATTTTTAAGAATTAAATTCTTTGTCTAAGTAAGTTTGCAATTCGTCAATGCTTACTCCATGTTTTACTACTCCGTTTTTAACAACCGATATTTTTCCTGTTTGTTCGCTTACAATTACTGAGATTGCATCGCTTACTTCTGTTATTCCTATTGCAGAGCGATGCCTTAATCCCATTGAAGCAGGTATGTTGTTGTTTTTGCTTACAGGAAGAATACAACGAGCGGCTTGAATTTTGTTATCTTTAATGATTACTGCTCCATCGTGTAAAGGTGTATTTTTGAAAAATATTGTTTCTAAGAGTTGAGAGTTGATTTCGGAGGTGAATACATCTCCTGTTTGAATGATTTGTTCAAGAGGATTTGCTTTGCATATTACGATTAATGCCCCTGTGTATGATTGTGAAAGATGATTACAAGCTAATACTATTGATGAGGCGTCTAAATTGTTCTTAGTTGCTTTGTTTGTTTTCCAAAAGACGAGCTTTTTCCATTTTTCAAGAAAGCCATTTGAACCCAAAATCACAAGAAAACGTCTTATCTCGCTTTGGAAAATTACAATTAAGGCGATTACCCCTACGGAAATAAATTGATCTAAAATTTCTGTAAGGAGTTTCATGTCTAAAAACTTAACTGCTTTACTTGCTATGTAGATAAGAATAAAGCCTATTAAGATGTTTAGGGCGTTTGTTCCTTTTAAAAGTTTATAAAGGTAGTAGAATAGAACTGCTACTAATAGAATATCTACAAAATCTATTATTTTAAATGAGGGTAAACCTGCAATAGCGTTTAAAATCATTGTTGAAAGTGTTTTTTATATAATTGAAATAATTTAATACATTGTTTTGTAACTGCTACATCGTGAACTCTTAATATGTCTGCACCATTTTGAAGGGCAAAAGCATGTAAGAAGGTTGTGCCGTTAAGGGCTTGCTCGGGATTTATTTCAAGTGGTTTATAAATCATACTCTTTCGAGAAATTCCTGTTAGAATTGGAAGATTGTAAATTTCAAATTCTTTTTGTTGTGCGAGTAGTTTATAGTTTTCTTCTAATGTTTTATTAAATCCATAGCCTAAGTCTAATATAATATCCTTTGCTCCATATTCATATAAAGCATCAATGCGTTTTGAAAAATATTGACTAATTTTTTCAAGCTTATCGTTATGAGTGAGTATGTAAGGAACGCCTAATTTGCCAATTGTTTTTAGCATTTGTTTGTCAAAGCCTCCTCCGGAAATGTCGTTGATAATATCTGCTCCTTCTGCAATTGCTGCACGAGAAACTTCGCTCCAAACAGTGTCAATTGAGATAATAATATTTGGAAATTGCTTTCTTATTGCTTTTAAAACGGGAATAATTTTTGATATTTCTTCTTTTGCATCGGTAAGTGTAGAACCCGGACGAGTAGAACATGCTCCTATGTCGATAATGTCTGCTCCTTCGTTTATTATTTCTTCTGCTCTTACTAAGGATTGTTCTAATTTAGTGTATTTTCCACCATCAAAAAAAGAATCTTCTGTAATGTTAAGTATTCCCATTACTTTTGGAGAATCAAATGTGAAAACTTTTTTTTGACAAATAATACTTGGCTTTCTGAAAAATGTTGTAATTTTACCCTCGCAAAACATTTTTTTAGTTTTTTATTTAGCAAAGATAGTAAAAATATGAATAAAACAAGTATAGAATACGATAATGTTATAAAAAAGTGTAGAGAATTGTATGAGGCAAAGCTTTCTGATTATGGCACTTCTTGGAGAATTTTAAGGCTTTCCTCTCTTACTGATCAAATTTTCATAAAAGCTTCTCGTATAAGAAGCATTCAAGAATCGGGAGAGCAAATGATTGATGAGGGAATACTTTCTGAGTTTATTGGAATGATAAATTATGGTATTATTGCTTTGATTCAAATTGAGTTAAAGGATAGTTCTGAAATGGAATTGCCAATAGAGAAGGCTCTTTCGTTGTATGATAAGTATGCTAATGAAACAAAAAATCTTATGTTAAAGAAAAATCATGACTATTCTGAGGCTTGGAGAGATATGAGAGTGAGTTCTATTACGGATTTGATATTAATGAAGATTTTTCGCTTAAAACAAATTGAGGATAATCAAGGAAAAACAAAGGTAAGCGAAGGGGTAGATGCTAATTATCAAGATATAGTTAATTATTCTGTATTTGCAAGTATAAAATTAGGATTATAATATGAAGGCAATTTCGATTTTATTAAGAGCAATCTTTGGTGGAGTTTTTATTTTCTCTGGATTTGTAAAAGCAGTTGACCCTTGGGGAACGGCATATAAGATAGAGGAATATATAGCTGTGTTTGGAATGAATTGGCTTACTGATGCAATTTCATTTCTTCCTATAACACTGTCTATTCTTCTTAGTTCATTAGAATTTATGATAGGTGTTTTGATATTTTTCGGCTTTTTCCCTAAGCTATCTAAGTATTCGGCAGCTATTATTATGGGATTTTTTACCATTCTTACCTTTATTGATGCACTAACTAATAAGGTTGATGATTGCGGTTGCTTTGGCGATGCAATAAAGCTAACAAATTGGGAAACTTTCTGGAAGAATGTTGTGTTAGATGTAATTTTGGTGGGAATATTTCTTTTGGAACGTAAAATGGAATTAGGGGTAAGTAGAGTGAATTCTAAATTGCTTACTTCTATTTTTGGAGTGTTTATTATTGCATTTTCTGTTTATAGTGCAGTTTATGAACCTGTAATTGATTTTAGAGCATGGAAAATAGGAAATCAAATGGTTCCTGTTGGAGATGATGTAACTCCTCCGGTTAGTTATGCGAAATATGTAAATAATTCTACAGGAAAAGAAAAAGAATTTACGATGGAGGATTTAATGGAAGAGTATAAAGTGAATCCAGATTTTGCAAAACAGTGGTCTTTTATTGATTCAAGAGTGGAAAACACTAATACTGTTGCGGCAGATGGCTTTTCTCTAACTTTATTAGATATTGGAGAAGAAGATGAAACGATAGATATACTTTCAGACACTACTTCGGATTTGTATATGATTACTTCGTATGATTTAAGAAAAGCAAACGAAAAAGGATTGAATAAGATGTTGGATTATTGCGAAAAATTAATAGAAAAAGGCAATAGAGTATTGATAGTTACTGCTTCAAATACTGAGGGCTGTGCCGATTTTTTAGAAAAATATCCTAAGGCTAATAATTTTTTGATTTACTCCTCTGATGACAAATCAATAAAAACCATTCTTCGTTCAAATCCTGGTTTGATTCAAATCTCAAAAGGAAAGGTTGAAAACAAATGGTCTTGGAGAAGTTTGCCTACTAAATAATGATAAAGTTTATACTTAAAAAAATAGCGTATGGTTTCCTTGTAATGTTTGGTGTAATAACACTCGTATTTGTGTTATTTAACATCTTACCTGGTGATCCTGCGAGAATGATGCTTGGACAAAGAGCCGATGAAAAAAGTATTGAGGCAATACATAAAGAATTAGGATTAGATAAACCATTGCATCATCAATATTGTAAGTATATTTATGATTTAAGTCATTTTGATTTAAGACGTAGTTATCAAAGCGGAAAACCAGTTGTTGATATTCTAAAAGAGGCTTTCCCAAATACGATTTATCTTGCTTTGCTTAGCATAACGATTGCTTTTGTTTTGGGCGTTACCTTAGGCTCATTAGCAGCTGTTTTCAAAGATGGGTGGTTGGAAAAGATTATTCTTGTTATAACATCTCTTGGAATGAGTTTGCCATCTTTTTTTGCTGCAATTCTTATTGCTTGGATTTTTGCATTTCTTTTAGCAGATTACACCGGCCTTTCAATGTTTGGTAGTTTATATAGCGTAGATGATTTTGGAGAAGGAGAGTATTTGAGTTTGAAAAACATTATTTTACCTGCAATAACTCTTGGAATACGTCCACTCGCTGTAATAACCGAATTAACAAAAAGCACGATGAAAGAAGTCCTTTCGCAAGATTACATACGCACAGCAAAAGCAAAAGGGTTAAGTAAGTTTAAAGTAATTTATTCACACGCACTAAGAAACACACTAAATCCAATAGTTAGTTCAGTGAGTGGGTGGTTTGCATCTTTAATTGCAGGGGCTGTGTTTGTGGAATACATATTTGATTGGAAAGGAGTGGGGGTTGTGATTGTTGATAGCTTAGAAAAATATGACTTTCCTGTGCTTATGGGAGCTTTAATTGTAATTTGTATAATACTTATTATTATAAACGTATTGACAGATATAATTTACGCACTCTTAGACCCAAGAGTGCGTATCAAATAATTACCATTTATTCCAGTGTATTCTATCTTCTTTCCATTTATCCTTTGGTTCTTGTTCTTTATCTCTAACCCCAATAGGAATAATGTTTAAAGGAATAATATTTTCTGGTAAAGACAGCAAATTACTTAGCTTTTCTATTCTTTCTTTTCCAGGATAAATTCCACACCAAACAGCACCTAAGCCCATAGAATGAGCAGCTAAAAGAATATTTTCAGTAGCAGCAGAGCAATCTTGAATCCAATATTCTTGACTAGTGCCTTCTAATGTTAATTTTAAATCGCCACAAACAACTATTGCACACGATGCTTTCTTTATCATAGCGGCATTTTTCAATTCTTCGCCGATTTTCTCCATCAAAGCTTTGTCATCAATCACCACAAAGGCCCAAGGTTGTTTGTTTACCGCACTTGGAGCCGACATACCTGCTCTTAACAATGTTATTATTTGGTCTTTTTCTACTTGTTTGTCAGAATAAGAACGAATACTAGACCTATTGAAAATTGTTTCTAAGGTTTGGTTCATTTCTGTTTGAGCAACAGACAAACCACTTGCCAAAACAAAGGCAGAAATCAATAAAAAAGATTTAATTCTCATAAAAATAATAAATTTAGGTTTTGAATAAAACGAATAATATCGCTTTTTAATTGTTTAAAACGAAAAGTTTTGTGTAATTT
>RHMF01000989.1_pt1 | contig 15841 bp, 17 predicted proteins | sample 5365151 | NCBI WGS metagenome assembly RHMF01 (sample SAMN10266501, study PRJNA497801) | feces metagenome | isolation source: feces | host: Bos taurus | place: China: Prairie of Fairy Mountain | collected 2017-08-14 | reverse complement strand
CCCAGTATAGCGTCCCCGAGGAATAAAAAAAGTATAAAAATGACGAGGGATGAGATGGAAATTTTCCCTGCCTCTATCCTATTTCCCTGCTGTTTCAGTCCCAAAATTACAGGAATCGAACCTGTAATGTCAATAATCGCAAAAAGGACCATGAATGCACTCAGTATCTCCTTAAAATTTAGCTCCATATCATGATTTTTGTCAATTACACAGCAAATTCAGTAAAAAAGAAAAAGATTTGTTTGATATTTTAAAAAAACTATCTAACTTGCACTATCTTATAAAGTTAAACACATTTTAATCATTGGAAGATATGAAAGCTACTGTAGAACAAATTAACGCACAAATTGAAGTTTTTGTAAAGAATTCTGAAGCACAATTGGTAAAAGGAAATAAAGCTGCTGGTACACGTGCTAGAAAAGCTGCTCTTGAGCTAAGCAAACTAATGAAAGAGTTCAGAAAAAAATCTGTAGAGTTCTCTAAATAATTTTAGATTTACGGAAAACTTCTAGGAAAATGAAAAGAGACAGCCGGAAAGCTGTCTCTTTCTTATTTAGTGCACAGGGATTATTACCCCCAATTTATTCTCACTGTTCCAAAGCCATATTTTCCCATACTCCATCTTCGAACACTCAAAAACAAAAGTATAATTATCTTCATCTCCACCCAGACAAATATGGAATTCTGAGACGATACTCACCCCTATGGATCTTGGGTAGGACTCCATGTCGAGATGGTAATACTCTTTCTGGAATTCTGACTGCACCCTTATGGTATGCCTCTTGGGGTTTATTGCCAACTGATGCATTTCCGGCTTATAGACCAGATAATCGTGTCCATCCTTATAACAGCCGATTCCTGTTTCGTCCAAGAATATCTCTTTCTCCACTGAGTCTATCTCTATCTCCCTCCTACATGAAGAAAAAATGGCACTAATCAAGAGAATTGCCACCAATACCAATCTACATCTGCCCATCTGTCACCTCCTCTTCTTTAACACCCACCATGACCATCTTGGTTATGGTCTCCACTGAGTTATCCAACATATATCTGATCTTCGCCTCCACCTTGTTCTCCCCCTCTTTGTCAAAAACAAAAACAGAGTTCTGTACAGGCACCCCATTTAGGTACCACACTATTTCATCTTCCACCTCCACTATATTATATATCCCCAACATCACAGTATCACCCACCATAACCGGCCTCTCCAGCCCTTTTATGTAAGGGAATGATGACGTAATATCATCTGTTTTGAACCTGACTGTAAGGGTATCTCCGTTTTTCCTGTAACCGGTGTGGAATATTTCACACTCATAATACCTCCCACCCCTGAGATTCTCTATTGTATACCCATTTGTCTCCACTGAGGCCTCATATGCACTACTGTACTCCTTTCCGCCCTCTCTCCACCTGAGTCCCCACCTTGCAGAGAGCTCCATCGATGGTTCCCACGACAGCGTCGCCCTCATCTGCTCACTCTTTATCCTGACATTGACAGGATTTACCAGAATCTCATCCTCATCCGGCTTGACCATGAAAGAAACACCTTTATTTTCGGGATTCAGCTTTATATCGACAATTTTCAGCCCCACTCCCCTTTTGTCCCAGTCTACAAAATGAGGATCGGTCAATGTGGCAAAGGAGGTAATATTATCAAGACCCGGGAAAAATACCTGTTTCACATTTACTGCAGATGGGACAGACTCTATAAGGTCGGCACACTCATGCTTTGAATATGCATTGATAAGGTTAGTCTCCCATCTGATGGCCGCCTGGATCATACCTGCATCACGAGTTGATTTGTCTATATGGTACACCAGCATACCCTCTCCACCGATATATGCATCCCAGCCCCTCTCCTCTCTTGCCTCTATCAGATAGTATTCATCCTCACGATAAGTGTTAACCCTGTAGAATGTCCCATTCTGATTTATCGGCTCCAAATGATGAAGGGTATTCAATGTGAGATATTGTGCCTGAGTCCCCAAAATCTCCCTCTCAATCGCATTGAAATATGGCGGAGTCCTCCCTTGATTATTGTAGCAGCCATAATCCATCAGAGATAGGGTTCCCCACATCCCTTTGGATCTGCCGTTATTGTCGTAATCGGCATCGTAGAGGTCCGGCAGACCGAGTACGTGGCCAAATTCGTGGCAAAAAGCCCCAATACCGGAGGGAATGACGCCAGTGGCACCTCTCAGCTCCGATCCGCACCCTACAGTCTCTATCCGCGCCCCATTGTAGACAATGGGACTGTGTGAAATATCGATTGAAGATGGCCATATGGAGTCGGGATCTCCCCCTTCAGCTTCACTGTAGCCCGCAAAATAGATGAACACGTATTGGTATTTGGAGAAATCCACCTCGTCCTTAATCTTGTCACACGCCTCTTTTACCATATCCACTATACCGGCATCATATACCACACCATTGGTCCTCAAATCCTCTTTATTTTGGCCATAAAACACCAAATCCTTATCCAGAGAGGCCACTTTGGAGACCTCAAAGGAGAACTCTCGGGTACCCTTGAGATTATCATTGAAATAATCCGAAACTGAACCGGTAGCATCATAATCGGAATAACCCTCCATATTCATCATATTGTCAAAGTGCACCTGCGGGTCCTCTATTTTGAATTTCACATCCTTGAACTCCACAGGTATGACAAGTGCCGATATACTCCCGACAGATGCCGGCTTGGCAAAGTAAATCTCACCTTTTTCGGGGAGATGAGGTGTAAAAGTGGGTTTGAAGAAGCCATCTGCCCCCCTTCTCACCCTGTCACCCATGATATTGGTAAAATCTCTCCTCCCCTCGTCACCTCTGATCAGCAAAAGTATCCTGGAACCGTCGGGCTGCCTCACCTCCACAGGATATGGGTAGGCAGGGATACCCAATGATCTGAACGAGATCATCATTAGGAGAAATATTATTGATAGCCGACCCATTTTTTATACTTTTGCACAATATTTGATTTGCAAAATAGACATTTTTAACGACTATATCAAATATGAAATATATAAAAACACTCATTGCCGTCACTCAACTCCTGCTTAGTGCCACCATTTTCGATGCAGCTGCCCAAAATACAACTGCAGAGGAGATAAACAGGCAGGGCAAATTTGACAATTGGATAGTTAGGGAGATCAAGGAATCGGGGCTTATCGGCGGCAATACCAAATATTTGTACAACTTCAACACCGGCGATACCATCAGAGGGAACATACCATACGATGCACCTGATGGAAATGTATTTATCCCCACAAATGTGATGGCAGACGTCCTCGGCATCATCAAAGGGAGCAACCAGGTCTTCCCAGAGGAGAGAGGTGACGGATTCTGCGCCAGACTCGAAGTTATGGAGGAGGCGGTCAGGGTAATAGGGATAATCAATGTGAAAGTGATCGCCCAAGGGACCATCGTTACAGGGGAACTCTACGAACCCATCAAGGATACAAAATCGCCATACAGCAAACTGGACTACGGCATCCCCTTTACCGACAAACCGAAAGGGATAAAATATGACTATAAGGCCGATGTTGGACACGAAAGGATAAGGGCTTCTTCATCATCTCCCAGAAAGGCGCTTGGGGAGCCGGATTTTGCACATCTTATAGTATTTCTCCAGAAAAGATGGGAGGATGAGGATGGCAACATCTATGCAAAAAGGGTCGGTACTGCATACAAAAAGATTAAGGAGGATGCCCCTGAATGGATTAATGGGGAGTTCCTGGAGATTCACTACGGTGATGTTTCGGGAGAACCATTCTTTGATCCATACATAGAGCTGCGCGGAGAGGGCTCAGATCTGGAGAACTTCGCAAAAAACAGCAAGGGGAAATCCACTGCCATTAGAGAGATAGGGTGGGCAGATGCAGACGAAACCCCTACACACCTTGTTTTCTGGTTCTCTGCCAGCGACGGAAAAGCGTTTCATGGAGGGGTTGGGAACAAACTGTGGTTAGACAATGTTGAGATCGTATATTAATATAATATGGACTGCAGCACTTCTGTTTCTGGGCACACACACATCTTCCGCCCAGATTCAGGAGGTTTTTGACTCTATCTACTACAAAGCGGTAAGTGACTCCGTGGAACAATATATCAAAAGTCACCCTAACCGCTTCAAGCCAGAACAGAACAGGATAAAATTTACCCCACTTGCCGCGATCAATTACTCGCAAGAGGATGGTTTGGGGATTATTGTAGGGACCTTCGGCCAATACAGGAACGGTCTGGACACCATTGCACCCCTCTCAAACATTTCGGCACTCGGGTATGTATCCACCAAAGGATCTATAATGGTGGGTGTTCTCGGGACAAACTACCCCCAATCGGGAATATCGAGGCTGGAATACTCCGCTTCTGCCCGCTACCACGACAGATATTTCTGGGGAATAGGATACCGGAATGGTATCAACTCCGCGAACAAGAGCTTCTACACTGAAGCAAGTGTAAAGGTAAACACCGGCTACAGATTCCTCCTCTCACCTATATTCAACATCGCACCGGAAATAGGTTTCGACTACTACAATGCAGACAATTTCACATATACCCACCTATCGGACGGGCTTACCACAAACTATATAGGGTTTAATATCGGGGTAGATTTTGTCCTCGACACCAAAGACCATCCCACATCTCCGACAAAGGGTGTCTATATAAATCTCAACCAAAAGATATACCCACGTGTATTTTACAACACAGACCCCTTCTACCGTACATCCATAGTTACAGACTTCTATTTCAAAGGGTGGCAAGGGGCAGTTTTTGCCATAGACCTTTTCAGCGAATCAAACTATGGGGAATCACCTTGGTTCATGTGGACACCATTGGGGGACGATGCGAGGATGAGGGGCTATTATCACGGAAGGTATAGGGACAAAAACACCCTCACTGCACAGCTGGAACTCAGGCAAAAGATATACAAATGGCACGGCATGGTAGTATGGGGCGGTGCCGGAAACATCTTCCCCTCATATAAGGAACTGGATATAAAAAATACCCTACCAAACTATGGGATAGGGTATAGGTTTGAATTGGGCCTCCTTATGTTCAAGCTCGATGCAGGTTTCGGCAGAAAAGGGGAATGGAGCATAATAGCGGGGCTGAACCACGCATTCTAATCTCCCCTAAATGAAAAATTTGTCCACCTTGGAAACCACTGACGGGTGTGCGAAAACCACCACCTGGTCATATGGTTTGATTTGTGTGTTGACATCGGCGATAAAGCTGTCTTTACCCCTGATATAACCACCTATCAACGCATCCTCCGGGAATCCCAGATTACCGATTCTGTCTGTGGTGATTTTACTGTTCTGAGGTACGATAAACTCAAGCACCTCTGCATCCGTACCACTCAACACCTTAATCGAACGCACCTTATTTGAAAGGGTAAAGCGGAAAATTCTGCCGGCTGTAATCAGTTTCTTGTTGATTACCGCATCTACACCCATACTCTCCGCCACCTTTATGTACTCAAAATTCTCCACCTCGGCGATAACCTTGGGGACACCCATTTTCTTGGCTATCACACAAGAGAGGATATTGGTCTCTGTACTGCTTGTCACAGCCACAAACGCATCACATGATCTCACATCCTCATCGATTAGGACATCAGAATTGCGTCCGTCACCATTTATTACAAGGGCTTTGTTGAGCTTTTGAGAAAGCTCTTCACACCTGTCCTGCTTGATCTCCACTATTTTTACACTCTCAAGGGACTTCTCAAGCTTTGCAGCCACCATCTCACCTATTCTTCCACCGCCCAATATCATAAGTTTCCTCACAGAGACTGTCTCCCTGCCTGAAAGGGCCAGAACCTCATCCACACCACTCTTCTGGGTCACAACGAAAACTACGTCATTAACCTTGAATTTGGTCTCCCTCTTGGGGATAATGGTCTCATCCTTTCTCGATATGGCTACAATCTTGAATTTCAAATTCTCTCCGGAATAGTAATCACCCATAGTCTTGTCGACAATAGGGGCACCATCCTCCACCTTGAAAGATACCATCTGAAGCTTTCCATGGGAGTAGTCCATGAACTCCGATGTGGCTGTCTGCTTCAAAAGATTGATGATCTCGTTGGCAGCGATCTTCTCAGGATAGAAGAGTGAATCTATACCCAGATCAGTAAACAACAGTTTGTTCTCACTTGTCTGGTACTCCTCATTATTGATTCTGGCTGTCACTTTGTTTGCTCCGAGTTTTTTTGCAAGCAAGGCACTTACTATATTCACATCCTGATCATGAGATGGGCTTACCGCAATGAAAAGGTCTGCCGTAGGGACACCTGCCTCCACAAGTGTGGATATGGATGTGGGATGCCCCTGAATGGTTACAATATCTGCACCCTCAGAAGCACGGTCAAGTCTCTCGGAATTTTCATCCACCACTACTATTTCGTGTCTCTCAAAACTCAACATCTTAGCAAGGTGGCTACCCACCTCACCTGCACCGGCAACTACTATTTTCATATTGGTCAAATTTGATTTGACTACAAATATACGAAAAAAAAGAGCTACTATAAAAGCAGCTCTTTTTCATAGATCCGGTAATCTATTCTATTTCTACTAATACTCGTCCTCGTTAAAGAAGAAATCCTCTTTACTTGGATAGTCTGGCCAAATGTCTTCGATGCTGTCGTAAGTCTCACCATCGTCCTCAAGATCTTCAAGATTTTCAATAACCTCAAGTGGTGCTCCTGAACGGGTAGCGTAGTCAATCAACTCATCTTTGGTTGCTGGCCATGGTGCATCTTCAAGTTTTGATGCAAGTTCGAGTGTCCAATACATAATCTGTTTATAATTAAAAAGTTATTATAATACTCCGTTAATTAGGGGGCGCAAAGATATACAATTATTCTTTACGGCAACCAAAAATCTTCAGAAATATTACATTTATAACATTGGAATCTCGCAAGGGTAAAAAAGAAGTCGGACAATCTGTTTAAATATTTGATTGTTAGACATATTTCATCATTCTTATCCTCTATGCCGATAGATGATCTTTCCGATCTGCGGCACACGGTCCTGATGACGTGACATAGCGATGCTGTACGTGGTGCAGCAGGGAGTACAAATGCTGTCTGAGGAGGCATTTGTGCAGTCATCTCGTCGATTTTTGACTCCAGAAAATCTATCTCGCAAGGGTCAAAATTCTTCAACTGCCTTCTGCCGTCAGAAGAGAGATGAGCCGAGCCAAGCATCAGACACTCCTGAATTCTCCTCAAAAGGGCATCCTCCTGAGGAAGCTCGCACCTGAGGAGTCCAATATATGAGATCAATTCATCCACATCGCCATAAGCCTCCACTCTGGGGTGGTTCTTTGGGACTCTTGTCCCTCCACAAAGGGAGGTAGAACCGGCATCACCGGTCTTGGTATAAATCTTCATAACTCTATATCTTTTTATTATCTATATCTGAATATATTTTGCCGTCTTTCAGGGTAATGATCCTGTGTGCATACTGCGCAATATCCTCCTCGTGAGTCACCAGTATCACCGTATTGCCGGCGGCGTGCACCTCATCGAAAAGGGCCATCACCTCGCGCGAGGTCTTCGAATCAAGATTGCCTGTAGGCTCATCCGCCAAGATTATCGAAGGTCTGTTTACCATTGCCCTGGCAAGGGCCACCCTCTGCCTTTGTCCACCCGAAAGCTGATTCGGGAGATGGTGCATCCTCTCTTCAAGTCCTACCCTCCGAAGGGCCTCCGCTGCCATCAAGCTCCTCTGTTCCCTGCCATAACCCGCATACATCAGCGGGAGCTCCACGTTTTGCAGAGCAGTATATCTGGGCAAAAGATTGAAGGACTGGAAGACAAATCCTATCTCCTGATTGCGCACCTGCGCCAGTTCATCATCAAGCTTCGAAACATCCCTCCCATTCAGGATATAACTCCCTGCAGTGGGGGTATCGAGACACCCCAGAATGTTCATCATCGTCGATTTGCCTGAACCGGAAGGGCCCATAATCGCCACGTATTCATTCTTATCAATGGTGAGACTCACCCCATCGAGTGCCCTCACCTGCTGTTCTCCCACCTGGTAGATTTTTTCTAACCCCTCTACCCTGATAATCTCCTTTTCCATCTTCACAATATCTTTAAACCCCTAAATTAAGAAATTATTGGCACTTGTCAACACTTTTATATACATTTGCCATAAATAGAAAAGATTATGGCATATAAAAAGATAGAGCAATTTGACGAACAGACAACCCAAGAGTTGGCGTACCACTACGAGAAGATTCTGGAACTTCTAGGGGAGGACCCTCAAAGAGAGGGGCTGATAAAAACTCCGCTACGCGTAGCAAAGTCGATGCAGTTCCTTACCCAGGGTTACTTTCAGGATGGAGGGGAGATTCTCCGCTCCGCAATGTTCAAAGAGGAGTACCGCCAGATGGTGATAGTGAAGGATATCGAGCTCTATTCGATGTGCGAGCACCACATTCTCCCTTTCTATGGAAAAGTCCACGTAGCATACATCCCTAACGGTTATATCACAGGTCTGAGCAAGATCGCAAGGGTAGTGGAGTGTTTTGCCCGCAGGCTTCAGGTACAGGAGAGACTTACAGTGCAGATCCGTGACTGCATTCAGGAGACCCTCAATCCACTTGGTGTGGCTGTAGTGATAGAGGCTTCCCACATGTGTATGCAAATCAGAGGTGTCCAAAAACAAAACTCGGTGACCACCACATCGGCGTTCACCGGAGCTTTCCTGAAAGATATAAGGACCCGAAACGAGTTTATGAACCTTATCGGGGTCAATCTTCACTCTGCACACTTGTAGCAGTTCCACCTTTGACAAGACCCATCTCGGCCGCTTTGCTCTCCATAAGAGCATAAGCCGCCTCGTAAGAGTTTTCGATAACGCCATCCAGGATGGCGTTTTTCACATACTCCTTGATCTCACCAATAAGGTTGCATGGTGGTATTTTATAGACCTCCATCACCAGGTCTCCTGTGATAGGGTTCTTGAAGTTTCTGTATTCATCCTTCTGCTCCACCTCTATCATCTTCTCCTTCACAAGTTCGAAATTCTTCTTGTGGCGCGCCACTGTCTTGTCATTTTTGGAGGTGATATCTGCACTGCAAAGCAGCATCAGATCGTCTATATCCTCACCGGCATCAAAAAGAAGTCTCCTTACAGCAGAGTCTGTCACCTGATCATCCACAAGCGAGATGGGGCGAAGATGGAGCTGAACCATCTTCTGAACATACTTCATCTTCTCATTGAGGGGCATTTTGAGGTGTTTGAAGACACCAGGAATCATCTTGCCACCCACAAAGTCGTGACTGTGGAATGTCCAACCAATACCCTCTTCATATCTCTTGGTCGAAGGTTTCCCTATATCATGGAGAAGGGCTGCCCATAGGAGCCACAGCTCTTCCACCTCCCTGTTCTCCCTCTTTTCCGGTTCACGGGCACGGAGAAGTTCAGCCACATTGTCCACCACCTGAAGCGAGTGGTAGAAATTGTCCTTATGACCCCTACCCTCAACGGTCTCCACACCTTTAAGATTTGTAACCTGAGGCAATATCAGCTCAAGCAGCGTAGCATCATCGAGGAGCTTCAACCCCACCGAAGGCTTTGGAGAGAGGAGAATCTTGTTCAGCTCCTCATTTATCCTCTCGATCGAGAGGATGGCCAAACGGGCCCTGTTTCTCTTTATCGACTCAAAAGACTCGGGCAATATCTCGAACTGGAGTTGCGAAGCAAACCTTATAGCCCTGATCATTCGTAGAGGGTCGTCGCTATATGTGGTATCGGGATCGAGCGGGGTCCTGATGAGCTTGCGGGCCATATCTCCCACACCGTCAAACGGATCTACAAGTGCCCCGAAATTATCTTTCTGGAGTGAGAACGAGAGTGCATTGATGGTAAAATCCCTCCTCTCCTGATCCTCCCTAAGTGGCCCATCCTCCACTATAGGTTTTCTGGAATCTGCCCTGTAGGACTCCTTGCGGGCCCCTACAAACTCCACTTCAAGCCCCTTGGACTTGATCATGGCAGTACCGAAGCGCTTGAAGACACTCACTTTGCACCTCAACCTTTTGGCTACAGCCTCAGCAAGTGCAATTCCGCTCCCTTCGACCACCACATCTATATCATTACAAGGTCTTCCGAGAAGGCAATCCCTCACATATCCACCTATCACAAATGCCCTTACCCCAAGGGTCTCAGCCTCCTGGGATATGGTGTCAAATATCCTGTGCTTTAGAAATCTGCTATAATTTTCCGCGCTGCTCATAAATCTATTTTATCTCATCCAAATCTGCTATCGGTTCGAAATCTTCACTCTCCCCCCTCCTGCGGTAACCGCAAAGGGTGAGTCCGTTTGTAAACAATATATACTCGACAGAGAGGCTCTTGTTGTACCTTATCCCCTGCTCTATCACCACCCTGTCGATAGGGACACTGGGGGCCTTGCACTCCACCAGAAGTTTGATCCTCCTCTCCTTATCGAAAACCACTATATCTGCCCTGTACTGCAGGCCATTGTACTTGAAAGAGTACTCCGACATCATAAGATTGAGTGAGAAGCCGAGCTTGCCATGGAGCCACCCTATCATCTTCTGCCTCACCCCCTCCTCAGGGGTCAGCGCCACCTCCTTTCGCCTCAACGGATCGTATATCATCTCTCTCATAACCTGCAGTTGAATTTATATTGTTCAAATATAGGAATAATTTGTAAATTTGTCCTATGGCTAAACAAAAAGCACCCGATACCCTTGACCAATTCGAATCCCTTAAAGAGAAGGTTCTCAAAGGGAGTTTCTTCCCCTTCTACCTTCTGATGGGGGAAGAGCCCTACTATGTGGAGAAAGCTATCTCCCTCATCTCTGAGCACGCTCTGGAGGATTATGAACGGGACTTCAACCAATACACCCTCTACGCATCCGACACCAACTGCAGGGAGATCATAGATATCTGCAGCCGTTTTCCAATGATGGCCCAGAGGCAATTGGTTATCGTAAAGGAGGCGCAGTCGCTGAAAAAGAGCGAAGAGCTGATCCCTTACCTCGAGAATCCGGTATCGACCACAGTGCTTGTCCTCTGCTACAACGGGAAAAATGCGGACAAAAGGACCTCATTCTACAAGACTGCCACCAAATACGGCTTCGTCTTCGAATCTGCAAAAGTGGCTGAGGAGGGTGTCCCCAAATGGATAGAGCAATACATCAAATCCCAGGGGAAAGGGATAGAGGGTGATGCCGCCATGCTTATCGCCGAGTGCACAGGAAATGACCTCAGGAAGATTATCCTTGAGGTGGACAAACTCATCAAATCTATCCCTGAGAGCACCGTCACCATCACCGCTGCGGAGGTGGAAAAGATCATCGGTATCAGCAGGGAGTTCAACATCACAGAGCTTACAAATGCCATAGCCTACGGCAATGCCGCCAAGGCTTTCAAGATAGCATACTTCTTCGGAGAGTCGCCAAAGCAATACCCGCTCCCAAAGACCCTCGGATTCCTCTTCTTTTTCTTCTCGAAGATAGAGCAGATTCACGCTTACTGCCTCGACTCACCACGTCCGTCACTCCAGGATGCGGCTACTCGTGCCGGACTATATTACAGGACTGCCGCATCATATATCGCTGCTGCACAAAGGTATCCCCTCAAAAAGACAATGAGGATCATCTCCCAGATGAAGGAGTGCGACTACAAAAGCAAAAGCAATTCGAGAGGCTCTGCCACAGAGGGCGAACTCCTCATCGAATTGCTCGGTAAAATATTCTGAATCTACACCCTTTAGATTCCTGTCACCACCCTCTTCACTCTGGCTGGCACAGAGGTATAGATTTCGTATGGGATAGTGTCAAGGATAGCTGCAAGATCGTTGGCTGTAGGGTTGTCTCCGAAGATGGTGACAGTATCACCCACTTTTGCGTCAACACCTGTAATATCGATCATACACATATCCATACATACGTTTCCTATGGTTGGACAAAGGTGACCATTAACCTCAAATGAGGCAGCACCACGGCTAAGGTGTCTGTTGATACCATCAGCATAACCTACAGGGATAGTGGCGATGGTCTTGCCATCAGGGCCAAGCTTGCCGTGACGTCCATAACCTACAGTACCATCATTAGGGCCAAGGGTCTTGATCTGAACGATAGGGCATCTGTAGTAAGCAGATGGTTTCATATTCTTGTCATCCACATAGCTGATACCGTAGATACCGATACCAAGACGGGCCATATCATACTGATATTGTGGATATTTTTCAGCAAATCTCTCAATACCTGCAGAGTTGAAAGCATGTCTCATTGGCTTGTATGGAAGGGCAGCCAAAACATCACTGCTCAATCTGTCGAACAACGATAGCTGACCAAGTGTAAACTCATCATGCTCTGAGCTGTCAGCACCAGCCAAGTGGGTATAAAGTGATTTGGCCTCCACCTCAGGATGTGCAAGCAAGAACTCTTTTAGGGCAGGAAGTTCAGGTTCCATAAATCCAAGACGGTGCATACCTGTGTCAAATTTGATATGAACAGGGTATTTGCTAATACCTTGGGCTTTCAATACCTCTGCAAACTTCTCAAGAGAAGAGACATTTGGCATACCAGGCTCAAGATTATACTCAATAACCTGAGGGTACATCTCTGTACCTGCGGTAAGGATAAGGATAGGGAGTTTGATGCCCCCCTGACGAAGTTCTACACCCTCCTTAACTGTAGCCACTGCGATATAATCTGCACCGGCATGATATGAATCTCAAGCTGAGCGGGTGGTACCATATCCCAAACGTACTTCACAACTACCGTTATCTCAGGACGAAGTTTTGACCTGAAATAACGGTAGTTGTGAAGTACGTTTGGGATATGAATCTCAAGCTGAGCGTGTGGTACCATATCTATTTAAGTTTTTTGTATTTGAATCGTTTGGGCTCGACATTGCCGAGACGTTGTTTCTTGTTCTCTTCATACTCCGAGTATGTACCCTCGAAGAAATAAACATTGGAATCACCCTCAAAAGCGAGGATATGTGTAGCAATTCTGTCAAGGAACCATCTGTCGTGGGAGATCACCACTGCACAACCTGCGAAGTTCTCAAGACCCTCCTCAAGAGCACGGATGGTGTTTACATCCACGTCGTTGGTAGGCTCATCGAGAAGGAGAACATTGGCCTCCTGTTTGAGGGTAAGAGCCAAGTGAAGTCTGTTTCTCTCACCACCACTGAGGATACCGCAAAGCTTCTCCTGATCGGCACCGGCAAAGTTGAATCTCGATACATAGGCACGGGCATTCACCTCTTTGTTACCAAGTTTCACAAACTCAGAATTGTCTGCGATAGTCTCATATACTGTTTTGTTTGGATCGATCTGACGGTGTTGCTGATCCACGTATGCGATCTTAACTGTTTCACCCACTGTGAAGTCTCCGCTATCAGGGGTCTCAAGACCCATAATAAGTCTGAAGAGTGTAGTCTTACCAGCACCGTTAGGGCCGATAACACCTACGATACCTGCAGGTGGAAGTTTGAAGGTAAGGTTTTCGTATAGAAGTCTGTCCCCATACCCTTTGGATACACCATTTGCTTCGATAACTCTGGTACCGAGACGTGGTCCGTTAGGGATGAAAATCTCAAGTTTTTCCTCTTTCTGTTTCCTGTCCTCATTAAGCATCTTCTCATATGCACCCAACCTCGCTTTAGATTTGGCGTGACGCGCTTTAGGTGCCATACGTACCCACTCAAGCTCCCTCTCGAGGGTCTTGCGGCGTTTGCTCTCCTGTTTCTCCTCCATAGCGAGTCTTGCACTCTTCTGATCAAGCCAAGATGAGTAATTGCCTTTCCATGGAATACCCTCACCGCGGTCAAGCTCAAGGATCCAGCCAGCCACATTGTCAAGGAAATAACGGTCGTGGGTAACAGCGATAACTGTACCCTTATATTGTCTCAAGTGCTCCTCAAGCCATTGGATACTCTCTGTATCAAGGTGGTTGGTAGGCTCGTCGAGAAGAAGCACATCAGGCTCTTTAAGGAGCAAGCGGCAAAGAGCCACACGGCGTCTCTCACCACCACTTAGGTTCTTGACCAAAGCCTCAGGCTCGGGACACATAAGTGCATCCATTGCCCTTTCCAGCTTAGAGTCGATATCCCATCCTCCGAGCTGCTCTATCTTCTCTGTCAGCACACCCTGACGCTCGATAAGTTTGTTCATCTGATCGTCGTCCATAGGCTCACAGAACTTCATATTGATCTCCTCATACTCTTTAAGGACATCCATCACCTCCTGAACACCCTCACTTACCACCTCTTTTACAGTCTTGGTGTCGTCAAGTTCAGGTTCCTGCTCCAAATAACCTACACTGTAGCCTGGAGCCCATACTACCTCACCCTGGTAAGATTTCTCTATACCTGCAATAATCTTCATCAATGTAGACTTACCGGAACCGTTAAGACCGATGATACCGATCTTGGCACCATAGAAGAAAGAGAGATAGATATCTTTAAGAATCACTTTATTGTTGTGTGGGAGAATCTTGCCCACACCATTCATCGAGAATATTATTTTTTCGTCAGCCATCTTATGAATTGTTTATCCCACAAATTTAAGAATTATTTTTTAACTAAAGACCTCAGAAGATTATAAACATCGGGGTGATACCTTTTGAGGGTGTCACACATCCTCCTTTCGTCACTGAACCCTGCCAGCAGAGCCAGCTCCTTCACATCATATTTATATGGCTCACTGGTCAGCAACCCTATCAGAAAGTTCACCCTGTACTCCCTCTTGAGAGTTACAAAACAGGTATTGTGCTTTCGGAGTGTCTCTGTAATATATGTACGGTTCGTCCCCACCAGATGGGCCAGGTCGTATAAGGAAAACTCCGGATTGAGATATGGCTTCGTCTCCTCCATCACCAGTTTTATTTTCGGATAGAGCTTGGCGGCATATTTGTCCACCCGTCTACCCTTTTTTCTGTATCCTACAAATACCCTAACAATTCTCTTCCAAAGTCCCATTGTTCACCTCCTCCCTTTTAACCCATCTGCACCACTCCCCAGGTGTATGTCCGGTACAAATCTTAAATGCATGATTGAATGACGAGGCGTGCCTGAACCCGCTCTTGACCCTCATCTCATTCAATGTCACATTATGATCCTCCATAAACAGCCTTCTCGCCTCATTGACCCTGTAATTGTTCACAAACTCATTGAAATTCATATTCAGACCATTGTTCAACATCTTGGACAAGTACGATTTGTTTATGTAAAGCATATCGGAGACATCCCCTATTGACAAATCGGGGTTTAGATATGGCTTCTCCTCATCAAAAAGCTGGTAGAGCCTCGCCTTGATCCCATATGCACCATACTCTATCCCCTTTTCAGAAAGAATCTCTGCAGGCTTGCTGTCCCCTATGGAGAGGGCCCTGACCTCGGGAGAAGAGACATTTTTCTCCCACTTGTAAAACCATAATACCTGGAGGGCTACCACAAGGATTGTAAGGAGGGAGACAAAGATTGAGGCTAGCCACCCTGAATGGGTGATAAATACCAGTGAGAACAGGATATACGACACAAGGTCTGCGAGCACCACCACTACAAATGACACATTGTTTATAAGAAGGAATACCTCTACTCTGATCTTCTTGTATACCGCCACGTAAAAAACCATAGCAGAGTGTGAACAGAAAACAATAAAATATCCGACAAGTTTCATAAAAGGGAGGTTCACACCTACCCAGCAGAATATCGAAAATATGAGAGAGATCCCAAGAATACCACCGATCCACCAATAAAAAAACTCATAAGGGGCTTTACAGGCATCTCCCCTTAAAATTGGAACCATAAATAGATTTCCCAGAAAAGGGAAAGTGATC
>RHMF01001022.1_pt1 | contig 15855 bp, 12 predicted proteins | sample 5365151 | NCBI WGS metagenome assembly RHMF01 (sample SAMN10266501, study PRJNA497801) | feces metagenome | isolation source: feces | host: Bos taurus | place: China: Prairie of Fairy Mountain | collected 2017-08-14 | reverse complement strand
GAAAACGGGACATACTACATCAAGTACAATGGCAAATATCTCACGAACAACAGGCCAAACGTTGCAAGCAGTGTTCCACAGTTCCTGACCGCCACCGACACCATCCGTCCACAGCGCCAAGAGTGGAAGATCAGCCTTGACCCAAGCACCAACCGCTACAAGATCATAAATCTTGAGGACGGACGCTACCTCAACGAAAAGGGCGAGTTCACCGTGAGCGACGACACCAACCCATATGAGGCAGTATGGCATACATACGAGATAACCCTGATGGCAAACGGAAAGTACGCGATACAGAATGGCGGAAGCGCCGGCACAAAATTCTGGAGCGTAGCAGGCACACGTATACAGCAAAACAGCTCAAGCGATGCCCTACCCGACAAATATATCTTTGACATCATCCCTTTGGGCGGCGAGGCCAAGAGCACCCTCGTTGACGGAGAGGCTGTCTACTACATCAAGGATGGAGAGCGCTACCTGACAAACCAGAATGTGAAAGGCAGCGGCGGCACTCCGAAATTCAAGGAGGTGACAACTCCCGGAACTGCGCAGGAGTGGAAAATCGCGATTGATGCAAGCGGCAAGAACTGCTACAAGATCACCAGCAATGCCGACAGCCGCTACCTGAACGAGTATGGTGTATTCGGCACAAACCAGTACTACAGCGACTGGAACACCTATCTGCTCACCACCATGGACGGCAAGTGGTCTATTGCATGGACCCAGTCTGCTGCAAAGAACGGTGTGCAATACATAGTCGTTTCGGACGACCGTCTTGAGGCCAAGAACATCGACCGCGCCAACAGCTACACGGTAAGCTTTGTAAAGAAAGGTGGAGACACTTCAATTGGCGAAGTTTCCTGTGATAAAACAGTTGTTATAGAAGACGGCAAACTCATTCTGCCCACAGGCACTGTTTCAGCAGGCGTATACACCATTGATGGCAGATTGGTTGCCGAAAACAAAAACACCGTCGTAAACATTTCAGGGTTGCCCGCAGGCATATATATTGCAGTAGCGGATGGACCTGAAGGGAAAAATTCGTTCAAGATTGTTGTAAAATAAACAAAAAGACAGATTATGGATAATAGCACATCACCGGTTCTATTGGATAGGAAGAAAAGCGCATTGTTGTCGGTATTCCGCAAGGTATATGTATGGATGACCCTCGCCCTCTGCATCACCGGTCTCACAGCAATGGTTGTCGCAAACAATGACAGGATCATTTATGAATTGCTGCAGAACAGTCTGCTGTTCTGGGGAATCATCATTGCAGAAGTGGCACTTGTATTTGTAATTTCAGGTATGGTCGCCAGACTCTCCATGACCACAGCCACCCTGCTTTTCATACTCTACTCCGTGTTGAACGGCGTGACGATGTCATTGATCTTTCTGGCTTACACAGAATCAACGATAGCATCTACGTTCTTTATCACAGCCGGCACATTCGGTGCATTGAGTCTCTATGGCTACATGACCAAGAAAGACCTCTCTTCGTGGGGCAGCATACTTGGCATGGCACTACTTGGACTTATAATCGCATCGGTTGTAAATGCCTTTATGGAGAGTGACACCCTTTACTGGATTATCAGCTATGTAGGCGTCCTGCTTTTTGTGGGACTTACCGTATATGACACCCAGAAGATAAAGAAAGCCATAATGGACCCAAACAACGAGGTCGACGACAACCTTCACAAGGTTGCTTTGTTGGGTGCTCTGTCACTGTACCTTGATTTCATCAACCTGTTCCTGTATATGCTCCGCATAATGGGCGACCGCGATTGACACCATACAACAATACACAGCAAAGCGGAGCTACTCATAGCTCCGCTTTGCTGTTAAATAGCGCACTTTGAATACATTATGTTTTTTAGATTTATTATATATTACTTGTTAATAAGTAATTGATAAATAATAAATATACATTCTGTTTTTTTTACTACCTTTGCCGAATAATAGAATGCGCCATTACGCCCGTATGCGGGCTAACAGAAAACGTGAGGCCGACAAGGGCCACACAACGCATTCAGCAAACTAAACGGGAAAGGAAATAATGGGAAAGATCATTGCATTGGCCAACCAGAAAGGCGGTGTCGGAAAGACAACGACAGCCATCAACCTTGCTGCATCATTGGCTACATTTGAAAAGAAAGTTCTTGTAATAGACGCCGACCCTCAGGCAAATGCCTCTTCGGGTCTGGGAATAGACATACGTGAGATTGAGTGTTCAATATATGAATGCCTCATAAACAAGGCTGCACCTAAAGAGGGAATACACAAGACCTGCGTGGACCGCCTTGACATAATACCCTCACACATAGACCTTGTTGGCGCGGAAATCGAGATGCTCGACATGCCCAACAGAGAGAAGATCATGCGCGATGCGCTTGAGCCAATCAAGGAGGAGTATGACTACATACTCATTGACTGTTCACCCTCATTGGGCCTAATCACAGTGAACTCGCTAACTGCAGCCGACTCTGTGATAATACCCGTGCAGTGCGAATATTTTGCACTTGAAGGTATCAGCAAGCTGCTCAACACCATCAAAATCATCAAATCGAACCTCAACCCCAAGCTCGACATCGAGGGTTTCCTGCTCACAATGTTCAATTCGCGTCTGCGTTTGAGCAACCAGGTGTACAATGAGGTAAAGAAGCACTTCCGCGAGCTTGTCTTCAACACCGTGATACAGCGCAACATACGCCTTGGCGAGGCCCCCAGTATGGGCATCCCCGTAATTATGTATGATGCAGAGTCGACAGGAGCCAAGAACTATATGGCACTTGCCGAGGAAATAATCAACAGAAACAACGAATAATGGCAAAACAGAAATTCACATTAGGACGTGGACTCGACGCACTTATCTCAACAGAGGCTGTGCGCACATCGGGTTCCTCATCTATAGGCGAGATAGAGATTGACAAGATCTTCGCTAACCCCAACCAGCCCCGTCGTGACTTCAATGAAGAGGCTCTGAAGGAACTTGCAGACTCAATCAATGAACTTGGCGTAATACAGCCGATCACATTGAGAAAGATGGATGACGGTACATACCAGATCATTGCAGGCGAGCGCCGTTTCCGTGCATCACAGCTTGCCGGCAAGACAACAATCCCTGCATACATTCTAAAGGCCGACGACGAGGACACAATGGAGATGGCCCTCATCGAGAACATCCAGCGCGAGGACCTGAATCCGATTGCTTTGGCATACCAGCAGCTCATTGAGCAGCACAACCTTTCACAGGAGCAGTTGAGCAAACGCGTGGGTAAAGGCCGTGCCACAATTGCAAATTTCCTGCGTCTTTTGAGACTCCCTGCAACCATTCAGGTTGCCCTTAAAGAGAAAAAAATCGATATGGGACATGCCAAGGCTCTTCTTTCACTTGACTCACACGCCGACCAGCTGAACCTTTTCCAGGAGATTGAGAAGAACGGTTACTCGGTTCGCGAGGTTGAGGAGATTGTAAGAGGCATCAAGGAGGGCAACAGTGAGAAACCGGCCCAGAAGAAGAGTGCCGACAAGAAGCAGGATGCCGTTTACCACCAGTTGAAGAAACACCTGACACAGTTTTTCCAGACACCGGTACAGCTTACATGCTCGGCAAAGGGCAGCGGCAAGATAAGCATCAAGTTCAAGGACGAGCAGGAGCTCGAGCGCATAATTTCAATATTCGACAAACTCAACCAGTAAAAAGTGAAACATACAGGTTTGACATACAGGTTCTTTGTGACCGTGCTGCTGTTTATCGCCTTTGCTGCACCATCCGCAGCACAGGTTGAGACCGGCAATGCGATATCCCCCGTAAATGGAGAGGTCACAGCAACATTCGCACTACCCGATTCAGCAGCCCTTGACAGCGTATACCGCAACATGCAGTTCCAAGAGCGCCCCCTCTCACCCGACAGCAGCCGCGTGGCACTGAAAAGAGCCGAAGGACCGGTTGCCAAAAAGACCAGAGTATGGAGGCCCGACCCGGAAAAGGCTACATGGCTTGCCCTTATTATCCCCGGAGGTGGACAGATATACAACCGGAAATACTGGAAATTACCGATTGTATACGGCGGTTTCGTCGGATGTCTTTACGCCTACAACTGGAACGGACAGATGTACAAGGACTACCGTCAGGCCTACCTCGACATCATGGACAGCGACCCCAATACCGACTCCTACAAGGATTTTTTCCGTCCGGGATATGATTATGAGGCAAACAAGGAATACCTGACAAACGTGTTCAAGAAAAGAAAGGACCGCTACCGCCGCTGGCGCGACCTCAGCATCTTTGCATTCATAGGAGTATATGCAGTATCGGTAATTGACGCTTATGTAGATGCCCAACTGTCGAGTTTCGATATTGCAGAAGACATAAACCTCACCATTGAGCCACAGAGGATAAGAGGAAACGGCGAGTTCATGCAACAGGACTATTACGGACTTAATTTCAACATTTCATTCTAAAATGCACAAAACTACATACAAGATATTACTTATACTGTCTGCCACTACATTCTTATCGTGTGGCATACTCAAGAACTCTTCGGAAAACGACAGAACTGAAAACAGCGATATATCCGACCTACAGACACAGAAGGTTACCCCCACACAGATTGCAACTGACTTCAAATTTGAGGTTGGGCCTGTCTCAAATGAAGGTGACACCTGTAGTTTTGATATACCGGAAAGCATGACAGCCAACACCGACAGCCTGTTGAGCAGTTGGCAGGCACGTACATTGCTCAGGAAGCTCGACTGCAACACTACAGGTTGGGAGAACATCAGGATGACCGACACGATGTATGCCAAGAGGCTCGGCAGCATGCTTACGGCTGTGAGGATGCCATACAACAGTATGGTAAGCAGTTGCATTGACCGCTATACAAAGAAAAACCGCTCACAGGTATCTTACATGCTTGGAATCTCGGAGTTCTATATGCCAATGATTGAGGAAGAGATTGACAGGATGGGCCTGCCCCACGAGCTCAAGTATCTGCCTATCATCGAGTCGGCAATGAACCCCAAGGCAAAATCAAGGATGGGCGCCAAAGGATTGTGGCAGTTCATGTTCACGACTGGCAAGCAGTATGGTCTGAAATCGAACAACTATATCGACGAGCGTTTCGACCCCCTTAAATCAACAAGAGCCGCTCTCACATACCTTAAGGACCTCTATGGTATGTTCGGCAACTGGGAACTTGCCATTGCCGCATACAACTGCGGCCCCGGCAACGTGAACAAAGCCATCAAGCGTTCGGGCGGCAAGACCGACTTCTGGAAAATATACCGTTGGTTGCCCAAGGAAACACGCGGCTATCTCCCTGGCTTCATCGCAGCGAACTACATAATGACATTCTACGAGGACCACGGAATCTGCCCCATGGAGCCAAACATTCCGGTTGCAACCGACACAATACACATCAACAAGAACCTGCACTTCAAGCAGATTGTTGATGTATGCGGTGCCGACATTGAAGAGATAAGGGCACTTAACCCGCAGTTCATCAAGGATGTCATTCCTGGAGAAAACGAGACATATGTGCTTCGCTTGAGGAACGAGATGATTACACGTTTTGTCGAGAATGAAGACAGCATATACAAGCATAACGCCGAGGTACATTTTCCACAGGTAAACGTGGAGAAGATGCTCAAGGAGGCAAAGCAGAATGACGATGGTGCAGGTAACCTCATACGCCACAAGATAAAGAACGGAGAGACATTGGGTAAGATAGCCATAAAATACCGCGTCACCGTCAAGCAGATCATGAAGTGGAACAACATGCGCAATACAAAGATACGCGCAGGAAAATATCTGAAGATTTACAAGTAGCATTATGGACAACTACGAGGAGAAAAGGATGATCGACGAGGAGAGTGCTATAAACAGCGCTTTTCAGGAGCTGCTCGACATTTATTTGGCTTCGCAGCACCGCAAGAAGGTTGAGCTTATAACAAAGGCATTCAACTTTGCACGTCAGGCCCATAAGGGTGTACGCCGCCACAGCGGCGAGCCCTACATCATGCACCCGTTGGCAGTGGCACGCATCGTGTGCAAAGAGATTGGATTGGGTTCCACATCCATCTGCGCAGCACTTCTCCACGACGTTGTCGAAGACACCGACTACACTGTCGATGACATCAAGAACCTTTTCGGTGACAAAATTGCAGGCATCGTAGACGGCCTGACAAAAATCTCGGGCGGGGTGTTCGGTGCCCATGCATCGGAACAGGCCGAGAACTTCAAGAAGCTCCTGCTTACCATGAGTGAGGACATACGAGTAATCCTGATAAAGATTGCCGACCGCCTGCACAACATGCGCACACTGGAGTTCATGCAGGTGAACAAGCAGTACAAGATTGCCGGTGAGACCTTATATATATATGCCCCTATCGCATACAGACTGGGACTTAGCAAGATAAAGACTGAACTCGAGAACCTCAGTTTCAAGTACGAGCACCCCGAGGAGTATGCCCGCATAGAAAAGAAAATCGAGAAGACACAGCAACAACGCGATATCCTCTACACAGAGTTCACCCACCCCATCTGCGAGCAGCTCGACAGGATGGGATACGACTACCGCATCATAGGCCGCGTGAAGTCGCCCTACTCCATCTGGAACAAGATGCAGAAGAAACACGTAGCCTTTGAGGACATCTTCGACATCCTTGCAGTACGCATCATCTTCAACCCACGCGAGGGCAAGGACGAGAACAACGAGTGTTTCAACATATACATTGCACTTACCAAGCTCTACAACGCCCACCCCGACCGCCTGCGCGATTGGGTAAACAAACCGCGCACCAACGGCTACAAGGCACTGCACGCCACATTCATGAGCCAACGTGGCGAGTGGATTGAAGTGCAGATAAGGAGCGAAAAGATGAACGAGGTGGCCGAAAAAGGTATTGCAGCCCATTGGAAATACAAGAGCATGGGTGAGGCATCCAACGAAGACCAGCTCGACAACTGGCTGCACACCATCAAGGAGATACTTGACGACCCACAGCCCAACGCCCTTGATTTCCTTGACACAATAAAACTGAACCTCTACGCTACAGAGATTTTCGTTTTCACGCCCAAAGGGGAAATCAAGACTATGCCACAGAACTGTACTGCGCTTGACCTCGCATACAGTATACACACATTCCTTGGCAACCACTGCATAGGCGCAAAGGTAAACCACAGGCTCGTGCCCATGAACCACCAGCTGCAGAGCGGTGACCAGGTGGAAATCCTGACCTCAAACGCTCCACGCGTGGAGGAGAGCTGGCTTTCTTTTGTAACGACAGCCAAAGCACGTTCCAAAATACAGGCAGCACTGCGCCGACAGCAGAGACTGCTGCAACGCGACGGCGAAGAGAAACTGAATGCGTTCCTCGAGGAAGAGGGACTCAGCAACTATGCAGGCAATGTCGAGAAGCTGTGGAAGCGGCATAAACTGAAAGACCGTGACGAGCTGTTGGCTGCCATCGGCAAGGGCACGATAATTCTTGGAGCAGAAGACAAGGACGAGCTCCTCGGCAACAAGAAATTCAGTTTCCAGTCACTGTTCTCTTTCAACCGCGACAAGAAGAAAGAGGAGAAAGAGGTCGAGAAATACGAGAACATCGACCGCAAGAAAGCCATCAACCTCACCGATGACAATCTCAAAAGCAGCTACATTATAGCCGACTGCTGTCACCCCATTCCCGGTGACGACGTCCTCGGATACTATGACGAGGACAAACATATCGTAATACACAAACGCAGTTGTCCGCATGCCAACACCCTGAAGAGCAGCCACGGCGACAGGATACTTGCCGCAAAGTGGGAGACACACAAACAGCTGTATTTCGCGGTCCCCATTCAAATCAAGGGCATAGATGACATGGGAGTGCTCCATGAGATCACTACAATAATCTACCAGCAACTGAATGCCAACATACAGAAGATGCACATTGAGAGTAACGACGGCATTTTTGAAGGCACGTTCTGGATAAATGTACACGATGTGGAGGAGGTAAAGAACATCTGCGAGAATCTCAAGAAGATAAAGAACATCAAGACCATTGCAAGAATAGGATAATGTGAATGACTATATAAACAACAAATGGCGAGTAGCTACTCACCATTTGTTGTTTATATAGTCATTATCACATCATTTCCAATTGTCCTTTTATTCCCAACAACTCCTCACGTATGGCCTTAAGTCTATCAATGACCTCGCTTACATTTTCGGCGTTCTCTTTCGGGCCACCAGATTTGAACTGTTTCTTTGCACCGGAGAGGGTTAGACCACGCTCCTTGACAAGATGATATATTGTACGCAAAGTCTTTATATCATCCTTTGTGTAACGGCGTACGCCATTAGCCCCTTTATAAGGAGACACCTGCGGAAAGACAGTCTCCCAATAGCGCAATGTGGTTTCTGTCACCTGCAGTTCCGCTGCAACCTCCTTAATAGAGTAATACATCTTCAAGTCCTTATTCTTGTTGAGTGCCATATCAATCGTATATCTTGCCGTGGTTCTCGGCCATCTGTAACATCTGGTCGTACCCCTCGGCATCAAGGTCCATAAAATAGTAGTTTACAGGATTCACGTTCTGCCCCTTTACAATAACCTCATAGTGCAGGTGAGGTCCGGAACTTTTACCGGAGTTTCCGCTGAACGCTATCTGTTCACCGCGCACTACTTTCTGTCCTTTCTTTACAAGGAACTTCTTGTCGAGCAGATGGGCATAAAGGGTCTTGTAGCCATAACCGTGGTCTATGATTACGGTATATCCATAACCTCGTTGCCACTGCGCAGCCTCGACTACTCCGTCAGCAGTAGCATATACCGGTGTTTTCTTATCGCAAGAGAAATCCATGCCCTTATGGAACTTGCGCACATTGTATATGGGGTCCATGCGGTACCCGTAACCCGAGGCGGTACGTTTGAGATCGCGGTTTGCGATAGGCTGTATCGAAGGGATGTGGTTTATACGGTCTTTTACCTCTTCGTTCAACACCACGACCTCATCGAATGACTTTATCTGCAGGTAGAGTTGCTTCTCAAGCAGATCGAGCTTTTGTGTTGTCTCGACAATGAGTTCCGAATTGTCCATCTTGAGCAACTCGTCGTAACGGTTGGTACCAGCATAGCCGGCATTACGTGCCTCAGAAAAAGCCGGTTCTGCATCAAGCATCACGCGATAGAGATTATCATCGCGCTGCCTGATATCCTGTTGCACCAGCAATGCTCTGTCAAGGCGTTGCGAAAGGACCTGATACTGCGCAAGCAACTGCGAGTTCTCGCTCTCGAACTCACGTACCACTGGTTTCTCGAAAAGCAGGGAGAATAGCAAAAACGAGAGGCCGCCGAAAATGATATAATATACACAGCGGCGCACAATCGTCAGGAACTTCTGGGCGAGGTTCGGATAGACGCGGTCGTATGTCCTTGTTTCAGGATTGAATATGTAATAGACTTTTCTCTTTCCCATCTGTAGAATTCCGCTGTGACCGGAAACGAATTCGGCACTTTTGTGCAAAGATAGTAAAACATAAAAAAATTACAAACACAAGAGTGCTGTTTTAACTTGTTGTAACACAACAGCAGGCTTTAAGGGATATTATAACAGCCGCTGCTTAATTATATTCAGCCACAGAGCATAATATTTCATTAAAAAGTTGTAACTTTGCGCGGCGCGCAAGAAAGGCACCACAAATGCAACATTCGGAAAGCGCACGAAAGTATTTTAAGAAATAAAATCATACAAATATGCTCACATCAAAAGAGATTAGAGATTCTTTCAAGAAGTTCTTCGAGCAGAAGGGTCACCTCATTGTACCCTCTGCACCTATGGTTGTCAAGGACGACCCCACACTCATGTTCACCAATGCAGGAATGAACCAGTTCAAGGATATCATTTTGGGTAATGCTCCGGCAAAAAGCAAGCGCGTAGCAGACTCACAGAAGTGTCTTCGCGTAAGCGGCAAGCACAATGACCTTGAAGAGGTTGGCCACGACACATACCACCACACTATGTTCGAGATGCTCGGAAACTGGTCATTCGGCGACTACTTCAAGCAAGATGCTATCGACTGGGCGTGGGAGTACCTCACCGAGGTTGTAAAGCTCGACCCCAACCGCCTCTATGCGACAGTTTTCGAGGGCGCAGCAAGCGAAGGGCTTGAGCGTGACAACGAGGCTGCCTCAATTTGGGAGAAGCACCTTCCTGTAGAGCGCATTCTCAACGGTAACCTTAAGGACAACTTCTGGGAGATGGGTGACACAGGCCCTTGCGGTCCTTGCAGCGAGATACACATTGACCTCCGTAGCGACGAGGAGCGTGCGGCAATCCCCGGACGCGACCTTGTGAACGGTTCACACCCACAGGTAATAGAGATATGGAACCTCGTATTCATGCAGTACAACCGTATGGCAGACGGTCACCTCGAGGAACTCCCTGCAAAGGTAATAGACACCGGTATGGGTTTCGAGCGCCTCTGTATGGCACTCCAGGGCAAGCAGTCGAACTATGATACCGATGTGTTCCAGCCCATCATCAAGACTATCGGTGAGATTTCCGGCAAGAAATACGGTGATGATGCACAGACCGACATCGCAATGCGCGTTATTGCAGACCACATACGTACAATTTCATTCTCAATTACAGACGGTCAGTTGCCTTCAAATGCAAAGGCCGGTTATGTAATCCGCCGCATCCTGCGCCGTGCTGTTCGCTACGGTTACACATTCCTTGGCCAGAAGCAGGCATTCATGTACAAGCTCGTCCCCACCCTCATCGAGAATATGGGCGACGCATACCCCGAGTTGAAACAGCAGCAGGAACTTATCACAAAGGTGATAAAGGAGGAGGAGGAGTCATTCCTCCGCACACTTGCCACAGGTATGCAGATGCTTGACAAGATCATCGCCGCTACAAAGGGTGCCGGCAACAGCGAGATAAACGGTGTTGAGGCGTTCACCCTCTACGACACATACGGATTCCCTATTGACCTCACACAGCTCATCCTGCGCGAGAACGGCCTCACTGTGAACATGACACAGTTCGACGAGGAGATGCTCAAGCAGAAGACACGCGCACGCAATGCTGCAGCCGTGGAGAACGGCGACTGGGTGACAGTGAACGAAGGCGACTGCGAGTTCGTGGGCTATGACAACACTGAGATGGAGACAACAATCCTGCGCTACCGCCAGACAAAGCAGAAGAACCAGACACTCTACCAGATTGTCCTCAAGGAGACTCCTTTCTATGCAGAGAGTGGAGGTCAGGTTGGTGACACAGGTTTCCTTGTATGCGGCGAGGAGCGTATCGAGGTCATTGACACAAAGAAGGAGAATAACCTCCCAATCCACATAACAAAGAAACTCCCCGCAGACCCTGCTGCCACATTCAGCGCTGAGGTAAACAAGGAGAAGCGTGCAGCATGTGCTGCCAACCACTCTTGCACTCACCTGCTCGACCAGGCACTCCGTCAGGTACTTGGTACACATGTGGAGCAGAAGGGTTCACTAGTCACACCCGACGCCATCCGCTTCGACTTCTCACACTTCCAGAAGGTTACCGACGAGGAGATAGAGCAGGTTGAGCGCATTGTGAACGCACGTATCCGCGAGAACATCCAGCTCACCGACCACCGCAACATCCCCATCGAGGATGCCAAGAAACTGGGTGCCATCGCCCTCTTCGGCGAGAAGTACGGCGACCATGTACGTGTGGTACAGTTCGGTAGCTCAATAGAGTTCTGCGGCGGCACACACGTAGAGTCAACAGGCAAGATCGGTATGGTGAAAATCATCAGCGAAAGCTCCGTTGCAGCAGGTGTACGCCGTATCGAGGCGATAACAGGCGAGGCTCTCGAGAACCACCTCTACAAGTTGCAGACACTGATGAAAGAGATCCACGCCCTCTTCAACAACGTGCCAAACCTCAAGGCGACAATTGCAAAGTCAATTGCAGAGAACGCCGAGCTCAAGAAGGAGATTGAGGAGTACGCAAAGGAGAAGGCTGCAACAATGAAGAACGAGTTGCTTAAGGAGATAAAGGAGAAGGGCGGTATGCGTTATATAAGCGCGGTACTCCCTGCTGCACCTGCAACAGTGAAGGACATTGTGTTCATGTTGCGTCAGGAGCAGCCCGAGAATCTGTTGGTGGTTGTCGGCAGTATCTACAACGAGAAGCCACAGCTCACAATCTCGGCAAGTGCCGACCTTGTGGAGCGCGGCATCAACGCCGGCAAGATCGTCGGACAGGCTGCCCGCGAGATGCAGGGCGGCGGTGGCGGTCAGGCACACTTTGCACAGGCAGGCGGTAAGAACCCTGCCGGTATAAAGGCTGCCATTGACAAGGTATTCGAGATTATCGAAGGATAATAAAGAACGACATAAAAGCGATATGCGCCGGCAAACAGCCGGCGCATATCGCTTTTATCACCATGAGTCTAAGTTCATCCAATATATTTTCTGCTACTCGCTCACTCTCCAGTTGACAAGATAGAGTTTTTCCGTTGCACGGGTAAACGCGGTATACAACCAACGGTAGTAATCAGCATTCATCATGTCCTCGGTAACATATCCTTGGTCAAGGAATACGTTACACCATTGTCCACCCTGCGCCTTGTGGCATGTGACGGCATAACCGTACTTTACCTGCAGGGCATTATAATATGGATTATTACAGAGCGCCTCCATGCGCTTGCGTTTTGAACGTATCTCGGGATAATCCTCCCATACCGCTGTAAAAAGGCGCTCGTTCTCGTCGCGTGTCAGCGATGGCGATTCACTTGTCAAAGTGTCGAGCATTATCATCACATCAATCTCGCAATCCTCATAGTCGATGAGTGAAAGAGTAACTTCGGCATAACGGAAGCCGTATACCTCCTCAATGCCACCCACACGGACAATCTGCGCGACATCACCGTTGGCAATGAAATCAATTTTGTCGAGCAGGGACTTGTCCTCCTTACCCAACACCTCGCGCCAATAGTAGTTGTTCTTTACCACCATGAGCATATCTCCGCGGTTCAATTCCTCTTCGCGGTAGAGGATACGGCGACGTATACCTTCGTTGTAGACATTGGCACGCTTGTTGGAACGGCACAGCACGATTGTCTCTTCCACACCTACAGATGAGTAACTGCCCTCTATGGCCTCAATCAGTTCCTCTCCTGTTACCACGCAGATATCGGCAAATCCCTTCAGTTTCACTTTAGGGACAAAACCACACTCGCCACTCCGTATGATATCGCGCAGCATGGTGGCATTCTGCAGGACACCCGAACCGTCGAGTTGGCGCATTACGTGTGTGAGTTCCACCCTCGTTACATCCAGGAACATCGAGCGCAGATACTCTGCCGAAAGGGCCGGAGAGAGTACCTCACCCACTGGAGGAAGCTGGGCTGTGTCACCCAAAAGCAACAAAGAGCAGCCGCGGCCGGAATAGACAAACTCTATAAGGTCATCGAGCAGGGCACCTGTACCGAACACCGAACCACCCTCATTGGCTATCATTGAAGCCTCATCAACGATGAACAGGGTATTTATGGCCCTGTTCTCCATAAGCACGAACGGTGAGCCGTTAAGTATCGATTTCTGGCGGTATATCCATTTGTGGATGGTATATGCACTCTTGCCCGAATAGGAAGAGAACACCTTTGCCGCACGCCCTGTAGGAGCCAACAGGACACAACGTCTCTCGAGTTGTGACATCGTCTTCACAAGAGCCGATATAAGAGTGGTCTTACCCGTTCCGGCATATCCGCACAGCATGAATACTTTGCGGTCATCGGCCGAAAGTATGAATTCCGATATATTTTCAAGACAATTTTCCTGCTCAGCTGTTGGATTGAAAGGAAAATTTGATTTAATTTGCGAGGCTAAATATTTATTTATCACTTTTTCAATAAAAAAATGTATATAAAAACGGATTTTCGTTTTTATTTCTTATTTTTGCGACACGAAAGTACATAATAAAAAAATATAGAACAATGAAAAACGTATTAAAAGTTGTTTTGCTTATTGCAGTTGCGGGCTTGGTATTCATCTGTTACCGCAGCATAATGAACCCTATCGAGTTCCAGGAAGTGAAGGAACAGAGAGAGGAAGTTGTAATCAAGCGTCTTGTTGACATCAAGAAGGCACAGGAGGAGTATTATTCTCAGAACAACGAGTATGCTCCTGATTTCGAGACACTTATCGAGTTCGTTAGAACCGGTAGAATGGGTGTCGTAAGAAAGATCTACGAGCTCAATGACGAGCAGCAGGCATACATCCTTTCTTACGTTAATGACCAGATCAAGAAGGACAACAAGAAAAGGAGAAACAGCGAGCAGGTTGAAGAGTACCACGGTTTGACAAACAACCAGGCAGACTCAGTATTCCTCGCAATCGTTGCAAAGGCACAGGAGACCGATGATTGGAAGGTTTACAAGGATATCGAGGCAAAGAAAGGTCCTCACCAGACATTGGACCTCAAGGAGTTCAGCCGTGATACCACATGGATCAACCTCCGCGATACTTTGTACCACAACCCCAACTATCCCGCAGACTCTCTCGAGTTCATCCCATTCGGTAACGGCGAGAAGTTCGTTATGGAGACAAGTGGCATGGCAGGTACAGGCGCTCTCTTCGAGGCTTACGCAGACAGCTACATCTACCTTCAGGAGATCAACCAGCAGGAGCTTGACAACTACCTTCTCGAGGTAAAGAAGAACAACCGCCCTGTAAGAAAAGAGTACCACAAGGACGAGAATGGCGTTACACTGCGCGATACAGAGGGTAAAGAGATCTTTGATGTTATTCCTTGCTTGAAAATCGGTGACAAGAGAATCCCTAACAAGAATATCGGTAACTGGGAGTAATTGATGAGCGAAAGTAACATACAGAATAAAACATTATCCATTCGTATCAGTACGAATGGATTTTGTTTTTGCAGCTATTCCCCTGCGCATCCCGACTCCCTGCAGTATCACTTTCACCCGACAGACGATGACAAGAGTCTGGCGGTCAACCTGCGCAAAGCCATTGAAAGTTGCCCATTGGTAAACAAGGATGGCGAGCAACAGGTAAAGGCCATAATAGAGACAACAGAGTACACCGTCATTCCTGCCGAATATGACAACAAGAAGGACTACAAGATATTCTACCGTTGCTGTTTCCCCAAGAGTGACAGCAATATCGAGATTGTGTCCAACAGGCTCACAGCGCAAGGATTCACACTGATATTCCCTGTAGAGCGTGGTGTATACGAGGTGCTCCAGGGCCTAGGTGAGATAACATACTACACCCCGGCAAGCATACTCATGGGCTACATCACCCGCAAGCCACTACCCGAGGAGAACTACATGCTGGCATACATACAACAGGAATACTCACTGTTCATCCCCGTAAAGGAAGGCAAGATCGGGCTCACCAACATATTCAGGGCAAAGAGCCATGAGGACCACCTCTTTTATATGCTGAGCATATGGAAAGAGCAGGGATTCTCACAGACCGAGGATACACTGTACCTGTGCGGCAACAAGAGCGTGGAAGAGATGCAGCTGCTAATTTCGCGTTTCATCAAGAACCGCAAGAGAATAAACCCCAACGAACTGTTCCCGCCCAGCCTGCTGAACAGAATAGAAGGAATACCATTTGACCTGCAAGCACTGATACTATGCGAATAATAAGCGGAAAATATAAAGGACGTCACTTTGAAATTCCACGTAACTTCAAGGCAAGACCTACCACCGATTTTGCCAAAGAGAACCTGTTCAACATCTTATTGAACTATGTCGATTTTGAGGAGTGCGATGCACTCGACCTCTTCTCGGGAACAGGCAGCATAAGCCTCGAGCTGCTGTCACGAGGGTGCAAAGAGGTGACATC
>RHMF01000578.1_pt1 | contig 15865 bp, 13 predicted proteins | sample 5365151 | NCBI WGS metagenome assembly RHMF01 (sample SAMN10266501, study PRJNA497801) | feces metagenome | isolation source: feces | host: Bos taurus | place: China: Prairie of Fairy Mountain | collected 2017-08-14 | reverse complement strand
CTGACTGCACCTCCCCAATCGCCAGAAAGCTCCATAGACATGGCTTGTTCCAATTCTTGATTCTTTTGTCCGTACAACAATCCGCCGCCGAACATCAGCATTATCAAAATGGCAAATATCGAACGCAACATATACTTTACAGAATGTTTGCTACTTGTTCTTTAATCTTCTCAAGCTCGTCTTTCATCTTGACTACCAACATCTGAATCTCTGCATCATTTGCCTTAGAGCCGAGTGTGTTGATTTCTCTTCCCATTTCCTGTGCTATAAAACCCAATTTCTTTCCTTGTTCCTTTTCATTGTCGAGGCATTGTAGGAAATAGTCTAAATGTTGTGTCAATCTGACTTTCTCTTCTGTGATGTCTAACTTTTCAAGGTAGTATATCATTTCTTGCTCAAGACGATTCTCATCTATGTTTGCTTGTGCTATTTCATTCAAACGTGATACTATTCTTTCCTTTATTCGAATCGTTCTGTCAAATTCATAATTATCTACTTGAGAAAGAAGTTCTCTTATTATGCCTATTCGTTTTATGAAGTCTTGTTCAAGAATTTTTCCTTCGCAAACTCTGTATGAGTCTAATTGTTCTACGGCTTGATGTACTATTGCAAGGAATGATTGTTTTTCTTCTTCGCTAAGCTCTTGCACTTCGGTGCATCTTACTTCTGGTTGATTGATTACATAGGTCAAAAGATTGGTTGTGTCTGCTCCTACTTTGTCTGCAAGTGATTTTATTTCGTTATAGATTTTCACAAAAGCGTTTTGGTCTATGCAAATGCCATTTGACGACTCTGTTTTCTCAATCATGACAAAGCAATCAAGCTTTCCTCTGATTATTTTTTCGTTAAAAATATTTCTTACTTCAAGTTCCAATTCCTTAAAGCGAGATGGCAACTTCAATGCCGCATCTAACGCTTTTCCATTCAAAGATTTTATTTCTACGGTAAGCAATACATTTCCGCAAACAGCTTTTGCTTTACCGAAACCGGTCATCGATTTAATCATATCTTAATATTATTTTGTTAAAAATCAAACCGCAAAAATACAAAATCCTTTCATTATTCGTTATATCAAGTAGCTAATCAATTAAATTTTGTTACTTTTGCAGTAGAATCAAAAATCAGAACAATATGTATTGGATTATTTTTATTGGATTCAGTTTATTGAGTTGGGTAATCAGCAATCGATTGAGTGCTAAGTTTAAGGAGTATTCTAAAATCCCGACTGAAAATTACATGACGGGAAAAGAAGTCGCTGAAAAGATGTTACGAGATAACGACATTTACGATGTGAGTGTTCAATGCGTGGAAGGACAACTTACAGACCACTATGACCCGACTAAAAAGGTAGTTAATCTTTCTAAATCCGTATATCATGGTAATAGTGTAGCCTCTGCTGCCGTTGCAGCTCACGAATGCGGCCACGCTGTGCAACATGCAGAAAGCTATTCTTGGTTACAACTTCGTAGCAGTTTAGTTCCTGCTGTCAATTTTGCTTCTCGTTGGGTTATGTGGGTGCTTTTAGCTGGTATGATTTTGATTGAGACTTTCCCTTCGTTGCTTTTAATCGGCATAATCTTGTTTGGGCTAACAACACTCTTCAGTTTTGTAACTCTACCTGTTGAAATCAATGCTTCTTCAAGAGCTTTGGCTTGGTTGGATACTCATCAAATAACCTCAACAGCTTCTCATGGCAAGGCACAACATGCTTTGCGTTTGGCAGCTTATACTTATGTTGTAGCAGCTCTTTCTTCGCTTGCAACATTATGCTATTATGTTATGATGTATCTTGGTAATAATGACGACTAAATAAAGATTCAATATGTCCTTAAAGCAATTCCTTAAAAGCAAATCTTGCTTAGTTCATTTGATACTAATAGTTGTAAGTTTCTTACTGCTATTGGTGCTATCTTTTTTTGCATTGAAGATATATACAAGACAAGGTAAAGAATTTATTGTACCAAATCTTGAAGGCAAATCTTTGATGGAGATAGAATCAATCAAAGAAATGTCAAATTTTAACTTGATTATAATTGATTCTATCTACAAAGAAGACTCTCCTTCTGGCATTGTGCTAACACAAGAGCCTATTGCAGATTCCAAAGTCAAAAAAGGAAGAAAGATATACGTTACAATAACCTCTGCAAGCGGCGATGAGTTGAGCATGCCTTTGTGTACAGACATCAGTCTTAAAACAGCAGTGCAGTCAATCTCTGATATAGGTCTTCGAATCGGCAATATAACATTCATACCTGGCGATATATCGAACGTAGTTGTCGAACAAAGGAAGAATGGTAAGAAAATAAGACAGAATGACAAAGTAAAGAGAGGAGATGTTATCGATTTAGTTGTAGAAATGAACATAAACAACTCCACAACCAACATGCCAGACATCTTAGGTAAAACAGAAGCAGAGGCAGAACGCATGTTATGGTCTGCAGGCTTGAATGTAGGGAAGAAAACCTTTGATGGGCCAAAAGATTTTAACCATTCGAGAGTGGTAAGTTACGAACCTACGTTCAAAGGTCTTACTTTAGGCACAACCGTTTCTTTACATCTGATAAATGACACAAAGAATAGCTATAAAAAAACCTTGAGAGATTTTGAGGAACAGTTGATTTTGGAGCAAAATAACTACGTTGAATTGGAAGAAATTCCAGAAATAGATGACTCAGATCTATGGTAGAGAAAATTAAAAAAGGTATAGTTTATTTCTTTCTGCTTTTGGCAGTCAATTTTGTTTGCTTTTCGCAAGTTGTAATCACATCTGCGACAACTTCCTTGAAGAATATCCAAAGCAATAAGACAACTACTTACAACCAATTGCCATTCTATGACGACTTTTCTAACTATGAGGGTATTCCAAATCAAGTAAAGTGGCAGTCCTTAGGTGCAATCGTTAATCACAATTACCAATACAATCCACCAACTATAGGAGTTGTCACCTTAGATGCAATGGATTTCAACGGCAAACTTTATTCCACTGCATCAACCATTGAATTTGGAGCCGACACTCTTATAAGCCAACCCATAAGATTGGACTCTGCTTCATCGCCTTACAATATGGCCTTGTCATCTTCAGATTCTATTTATTTCAGTTTCTACTTTCAACCTGCCGGAAATGGAGAAGAACAATGGGAACTCATAGGTTCAAGACCCTCTTCTTCCGATTCTTTGATTTTAGAGTTCTTTTCGCCAGAAGATGGTTGGAATTGGATTTGGTCAAGCCCCGGATTATCTGCCGATAGTTTGTATGCAGAATATGGAACCTTCTACAAATATGTTTTAATTCCGATAACAGAAGATAAGTTCTTTACAAAAGAGTTCCGTTTTCGTTTTCGCAACATAGCATCACTTTATAACAATCCATTAGATTCCTATGTAGGCAATTGCGATCAGTGGAATATCGATTACGTTTATTTGAATAAGAATCGTTCTTTTGAAGACACAACACAAAGAGACTTAGCTTTTGTTGATAAAGCCCCCTCTTTGTTGAAACGCTATCAAGCTATGCCAGCAAGACAATTTGATTCTGAGGAAATGGCAGATAGTTTGAAGATAAAGATAGTTAATCTCTATTCTCAGCCTCTTAGTTCCGTTTATAAATTTTACGTAGAAAATGAAGCAGGTGCAAGATTGTACACCTACGATGGAGGTTTTGAAAACATACAACCTTATTCTGCAAATTTACAATACCAAACCTCACCTAACCATGCCCAACCTGAATTGACCTTTGTTTATGACATCAACCCAGAACGCCATTATGTTTTCGACATAGTTCACACTATTAAAGAAGGTGTTGGACAGGATCAACTATCTTCAAATGACACCATCGTATTTAAGCAAATTTTCAAAGACTATTTTGCTTACGATGATGGCAGTGCAGAAAACGGAATCGGCGTTGAGCCTACCCCTGGCTCACATCTTGCAGTCGGATATGAACTTCACCAAGCCGACACATTGTCTGCAATAGATATTTACTTCAATTCCTCATTAAACGAAAGCAATTTCAAACCTTTCTATATTTGTATTTGGAATTGTGAAGACGATATCCCAAATGAGATTATTTATAAGACAGAACAGCTAACCCCATCGAGCGATAGCCTGAACAAATTTACAAGATATGTTTTGGAAGAGGGCATTGAGCTTGCTCAAGGTAAGTTTTTCATAAGTCTTCAAACGAAAGGAAGCGACTATCTTAACATTGGATTTGATAGAAATACCAATTCCTCAGAATATACTTTCTCAAAAACAAGTTCTTATTGGCAACAATCTTTCGAGAAAGGCTCTGTGATGATGCGCCCTTACTTTGGAGCGGCAGCAGCTGTTGGTTTGAACAATGCAGAATCAAAAGAGATTTCCGTATATCCAAATCCTGCTTCAACTAAACTTTATTTAAGAAACTGCGAAAACGCAACAAAAGAATTGTTTGACATAAACGGCAAAAGCCTTATAAAGACTAAAGATAACGAATTGAACATAGAACATTTGAACAGCGGTGTGTACATACTTCGAATTATAGATGTAAACGGTTCTGTTCAACATACAAAAATCATAAAATCTAAATAATGCAAGTCGAAGACACAATCAATAACGACGAATTAAGCTTATACGAAAATTATCGCATAGAAGTAGATAAAGGACAAAGCCTTTTGAGAATTGATAAGTTCCTTATGGTAAGAATAGAAGGGACTAGCAGAAACAAGATTCAAATGGCAGCCCGTGCAAACTGCATAAAGGTAAACGACAATGCAGTAAAGCCAAACTATAGGGTAAAACCAGGAGATGTTATTCAAGTATTCTTGACCTCACCTCCACAAACAATAGAGATAATTCCGCAAGACATACCGTTAGACATCGTTTACGAAGACGAAGACTTGATTGTAGTGAACAAACCTGCCAATATGGTAGTTCACCCCGGCTATGGAAATTACAAAGGCACTCTTTTGAATGCTCTAACCTTCCATTTCCAAGACCAAAAGGACAAAACAGGAGAAACACCTAAGCCTTTGCTTGTTCATCGTATCGATAAAGATACCACAGGTTTGCTTTTGGTAGCCAAGAACGAGTATGCACAAACCTATCTTGCCAAACAATTTTTCGACCACACCACAGAAAGACAATATGTAGCACTTGTATGGGGTGATTTTCAAGAAGAGGGTGGCACAATAGAAGGACATATTGGCCGCAGTTTAAGAGATAGAAAAGTAATGGACATATTCCCTAACGGAGAACATGGAAAGCCTGCTATCACTCATTATAATGTGATAAAGAAATTTGGTTACATCAGTCAGGTTCAATGTAAACTTGAAACAGGACGAACACACCAAATAAGAGCTCACATGAAGCACATTGGGCATCCTCTTTTCGGCGACAAGACTTATGGAGGTGATAAAATATTAAAAGGAACCACATTTAGCAAATACAAACAATTTGTCGATAATTGCTTACAAATACTTCCTCGACAAGCCTTACACGCTGCCACAATAGGCTTTACACACCCTACAACGGGCGAAAGAATGAGCTTTTCTTCGGAATTACCTGAAGATATGCAAACCATAATCAATCGTTGGACAACTTACGTAAACGGAAATAAGGAATAGTCTTTTTTACTTTCAAGTTCCGTCAAAATAAAATCAAGTTTCAGGAAAATGAAATCAAGTTTCAGAAGATTAAAACGAAGTTTCAGCAAAATGAAATCAAGTTTCATTTTGCTGATTTCTATAATGCTGATATTCACCGCTTGTAACAAACAATCAAAGCCAAGTGATAAGGTTCTTTTTGGCAAAGAGGATAGTCCGAAAGAAACAGTTAGCATTTACCGATTTGATAAAGCCTTATTTGCTTACGATAACAATAGCGGCAAAAGCTTAGAAGAATATCTGTTTTCTTTGGAAAAAGAATATAAACCGATGTTTGCAACTGAGCTTTCCAACAACGAATATATGAAAATCATCAAATCATTCATACAAGATGAGCAAATGCAAGAAGCAAACAAAGCTGTAATGAAAGCTTATCCAGATTTGAAATGGTTAGAAAGCGATTTAGCAGAGGCACTAAGCAAAATCAAAAAGATTCGTTCCAACAACTACAAAAACGATATTTACACTCTTATACTTGGACCTGCGGAATACTCCTTTGCTTATCAAAACAGAATATTGGTTTATCCTGAATTCAGTGCAATAAGCCTTGATTTGTACACCATGAATTCACTTTCTGCTCACCCTTATTACAAAACTATCCCTGAGTATATGAGAAAGTGTTTGACCAAAGACAACATTGCACCAGATTTTGTAAGGACCTATTTACAAGAAATCACATTTCGAGATATTCCTTTGCAGAGTCAAAACCCTGAAGCGACACTTTTGGATTGTATAATAGACAATGGTAAATACTCTTACGCCGTTTCGGCTCTTTTACCTCAATATAAATTAAATCATATCCTTCGTTACACAGAGCAAGAACAAGCATGGGTAGAGGCAAATGAATATAATATTTGGACATATATTGTTCAGAACCAACTATTGTACTGTAAGGACAGAACAAAATATCTATCCCTCACAGCCGAAGGACCAAGTACAAAAGGCATTGCAGATTCCCCTGCGAGAATTGGAAATTTCATAGGATTCAAAATAGTAGAAACCTATATGAATCAAAAATCCATTACCTTAGATAGCCTTTTCAAAATAAGCGATTCAAAACTAATCTTGAACGAATCAAAATACAAACCTAATAAAAATTAGAAATACATAATGAAAAACATACTTTCGTCTTACAGATTGGTATTGTGCAGATACCTTCTTTCGCTTTTGTGTATTTACATCACACAATTAGCATTCTATTTCTTGAACAGCAGTTTGTTTCAAATAGATGGATTTTGGGGATTCTTCAATATATTTATCGGTTGCAGTCGTTACGCATTGTCTTCTTTGAGTGTGTTTCTTGCACCCTATCTATTGCTATGCCTATTGCCTATTCCAATAAAATCAAACAAGATTTACACAATCGCATCTGACGTTTTGTATTATCTATCCACCGTTTTCATGGTAGCGGTTAATCTTGTTGATTGCGGCTACTACCGATTCTCTTTCAAAAGACTTACATCTGACATCACAAGATACTTAGGCGTTGGAGGAGATTTCAAAGAATTGATTCCTCAATTCTTGAGAGACTATTGGCAAATCGTGCTTATCTTTATTGTTTTAATGATTTGCTTTATCGTTGCCGACAGATTACTTAGACGAAAGTTCGAACCAAAAAGATATAGTGGTGAGAAAACAATTTTTAGTAAGAAATGGTTTATAACACAGAGCTGTGTCTTTATTGTGATTGTACCTTTGCTGATAATTGCTCAAAGAGGTGGTTTGCAAACTCGTCCTTTGACACTTATGCATGCAAGTATGTACACAAGCACACAAAACACCGCTCTTGTACTTAACACACCTTTTACATTGTATCGAACATTTGGAAAACCAGCTTTGGAAAAGAAAGAGTTCTTTTCTGCGGAAGAATTGAATAACATCTACACTCCACATACCAAACCTCAACAAAGCATTTGGGCAGACTCGCTTTTCGTATCGCCTTTGCAAGTTGGGAAAACAAATGTCGTGATTATAATTTTGGAAAGTTTCTCAGCAGAATATCTAAACACCTATAACCCAAGCGGAGTCAGCTATACGCCATTCTTAGATTCGCTTGCAAAGAAATCAATCGTCTTTCAAGGAATCTCAAACGGCAAAAAGTCAATTGACGGAGTGCCTGCTATTTTATCCTCTCTTCCTATTATGATGGAGGAAAGCTATTTGACCAGTTGTTATGGAGAAAACAGCTTAGGCACTATTGCATCTGATCTTGCAAAACATAATTACACTACTGCCTTTTTCCATGGCGGATACAACGGAACAATGAATTTTGACAACTATACAAAGAAAATAGGCTTCAAACACTACTATGGAAAGGACGAATACAACAACAACAAAGACTATGACGGCAATTGGGGAATTTATGATGAGCCATTCTTGCAATATATGGTTAAACAACTTGACACGCTTTCAAAACCTTTCGCAACAGCTCTTTTTACCCTTTCATCACATCACCCTTACAGCATACCGGAACAACACATTGGAAGATTCCCAAAAGGAAGCATGATAGTGCATGAAACAGTTGCTTATACGGATTATGCTTTGAAGAGATTCTTTGAAGAGGCTGCAAAGACAGAATGGTTTGATAACACACTGTTTTTAATAACTGCAGACCATAGTGCTTTAACTTCGCAAAGCGAATTTAAGACACAATTAGGTATTTTCAAAATTCCTATGATTATTTTCCACAATGGCTTGAAATCAAACTATAATAGCGATAGAATAATGCAACAAATAGACATTTATCCTACCATTGCAGACCTATTGCATTTAGAAGATAATATCTTTTGTTTTGGACAAAGTGCCTTCTCTCCAAAAGATGGTTTCTATATTTACTATAGTAATGGAGAGTATTTGTTGTTAAAGGATAATTATTTAAGCAAATACAAAGAGGGATACTCAATAGAATTGTATGATGTGGCAAATGACCAAGGCTTAAAACACAACATAGCAAATCAAAACAAAGAAAGAGCAACAATACATCAAAGATTTACAGAGGCTATAATACAACAATACAATAACAATATTATATCCAATTCCACTCACCCTTAATTATGAACCAAAAACAAAAGATTTTATTCATAATAAACCCTATATCAGGGATTGGAAGGCAAAAGAAGGTAGAGCAAAACCTCGAACTGTTTTTAGATAAGGAGAAATTCGACTACCAAATCAGCTATACATCTTATGCACATCACGCAACAGCAATTTCTTTGGCTGCTGTGTTGAAGTCATTCGACGTTGTAGTGGCTGTAGGCGGCGATGGGTCAATCAATGACTGCATAAGAGGATTGGTATCTACGGGAGTAACGCTCGGAATCATACCTGCAGGAAGTGGAAACGGTTTAGCAAGATGCTTAAACATTCCTTTATCGATTGAAGAGGCCATTAAATGTATCAACAATCAAAAAACGCTGGAAATAGATTCAATAAAGCTAAACGACACTTTTTATGCCAGCATAGCAGGAATTGGTTTCGATGCACTGATCGCTCAAGAATTCTCAAAGACTCAAACACGTGGCTTTCAGCCTTACCTAAAACTCGTGCTACAACATTATCCGCAATATCGGCAACAAACTTACACATTAGTGATAGATGGAAAGGAGATAACAACTCAAGCTTTGTTTATCAGTTTTGCGAACTCTAAGCAATTCGGATTCAACACTGAGATTGCTCCAAATGCAGAATTGAATGATGGATTGATTGATGTAGTAATTGTAAAAAAGCCACCGCTACCACTATTGTTTTGGACTGCACAATTATTGTTTTTTCGCAAATTCGACAAATCAATTTACGTCGAAACATATCAAGCAAAGCACGTAGTGGTTCGAAATAAGGATAAAATAGCTATTAACTTGGACGGAGAATATACTGAATTGAATGGAGACTTAGACTTTTCTATCGTACCGAAAAGCCTAAAGGTCATAATCCCTTAAAGATTGGAATATTTTAATATCAAAATACAAATTATGGGAAAGAAACAAAACAAAATAGGAGTCGTTTACTCGACAAATCCAGACTTTGAATACTTATACGAAGAGGAAGAATTGATTGAAACACTTCCTATGGAGAAACAATCTTTCAAAGTTCAATTGGACAAAAAGCAAAGAGCAGGAAAACAAGTTACGCTTATAAGCAATTTTATCGGCACAGAAGAAGACTTAAAGGAGCTATGCAAAGAACTAAAAGCCAAATGCGGAGTTGGAGGCAGTTGTTCAGATGGAGAAATCCTGCTTCAAGGCGACCATAGAGCCAAAATAATAGCTTATCTTCAAGCAAAAGGCTCCAAAGTCAAACAAGTGGGAGGCTAATTGCTTTTGTCATTTTAGGCAAACTTCTTTTTAAGTTTAATAAAACTTGATTTCAATTTTCTGAAACGAAGAATCAGCAAAATAAAACGGCGTTTCGTTACAACTGAAACGCCGTTTTATTTTTTCGGTTTCAAATACTATTCACTTAGCTCTAACCAACGCAATTCCTTTTCTTCAATTTCCTCAGATAATTTTTGATAAAGTAGAGTTGCATCGGTCAGTTGTTCATGTGTCATCTCTCCTTGATTGAGTTTTTCTTCAAGTTCTTGTTTTTGTTTTTCGAGTTCGGGTAGCAGTTTTTCGATTTCCTCTTTCTCTCTTTGTTCTTTGTAGCTCAATTTGCGTTTATCGCTTACCGTTTTTTGCTTTTGTGGCATTTGAGTTGAACTTTCTTTCGATTTTTCGCTCAATTGCTTTTCTCTTTGCTTTTCTTTCTCTTGTTCAATGTAAGATGAATAAGTAAACGGATACTCTTTTATTTTTCCGTTTCCTTCAAAGACGAAAAGCTGTGAACAAATCCTATCAAGGAAATGGCGATCGTGAGACACCACAAGCAAACAACCCGTATATTGATCAAGGAAATTCTCTAATTTCATTTGAGTATAAATATCCAAGTCGTTTGTTGGCTCGTCCAAAATCAAGAAATTAGGATTCGTAATCAAGATGCTCAACAAGAAAAGCAAACGTTTCTCTCCTCCTGACAAGAGTGCATAATCTGTAAATTGCTTTTGTGGTGGTATTCCAAAGTGTGTGAGATACTGAGAGGCACTTAAACGAGAGCCATCTGCAAGTTGAATGCTGTCGGTTGAGCGTTTGATTATGTCGATTACCTTTGTGTCGGGTTTTTCTACCGGAGTATTCTGTGTGTAATAGCCAATCTGTACCGTTTGTCCAAGAACAACTTTGCCACTATCAGCTTTTGTCTTCTCGGTTATTATTTCGAGCAGAGTGGTCTTTCCACATCCGTTACTGCCGACAATACCTATTTTGTCCCCTCTTTTATATATATGAGAGAAATCTTGTATTACAGTTTTATCTCCGTAAGTTTTTGAAATGTTGTTTATTTCTAAAATCTTACTTCCAATTCTCTGTGTCTTGACACTAAAATCCAAACTTTCTTGTTCTACTTTTTGAGAGACTTGTTCTTGAAGACGCTCAAACGCCTCTATGCGTGAACGCGACTTTGTCCCTCTTGCTTGCGGCATTCTGCGAATCCACTCCAATTCTTTTTTGTAGAGATTCTTTGCCTTCGCATGTTGGGCTGTCGCTTGTTGTTGTCGTTCTGCTTTCTTTTCAAGATAGTATGCGAAATTACCAAAGTATTTATTTATTTCGCAATTATCCAATTCGTAAATATCAGTACTAACTTTGTCAATAAAGTATCTGTCGTGAGAAACCAACAAAAGAGTTTGATTAGACTTTGAAAGATAATCCTCTAACCATTCAATCATTTTTATATCCAAATGGTTTGTTGGCTCATCTAAAAGTATCACTTCACTATGACTTATTAAGACCATGCATAAAGCGACCTTTTTGCGTTCTCCTCCCGACAAAGAATTTACGTTTTGTTGAAGATTTGTTATGTTAAGTTTGCCAAGAATTTCTTTAACGTTGCTTTCGTAATTCCAAGCGTTGTGAACGTCCATTTCGGCTATGGCTTTGGTCAGTTCGCTTTGAGCTTGGGGAGAATTATCTCTTTGAACTCTTTCAAGGGCTTGCTCATAACGCTTAACCGTTTGCATAAGCGGCACATCACTTTCAAACAACACGTCCATTATGCTTGCATCTACTCCTTGCAAAGGGTGTTGCTCCAAATAAGATATTCGTATTCCTTTCCTAAAACTAAGATTACCCTCATCGTAGGTTTCTTTTCCCGCCAATATCTTCAACAAAGTAGTCTTTCCACTACCATTTGCTGCTACCAAGGCGGTCTTTTGACCTTTGTTTATTCCAAATCCGATTTCTTTGAATAGGGTTTTCTCTCCAAAAGTTTTGGAAAGACCTTCAACGGTTATGTAATTCTCTGCCATTATTTACGCTTTATGGTATATTTTTCAGGTATTTTGAAAGGATATTGCTGAGGATTGTCGTATTCAATTGAGTTTTGATACAATCTAACTTTGTGTTTACGTTTTCCCTCTTGTGCCTCTAAGTCAAAATATGGCTGTTCGATATCTGTAACTTGCTTTTTCATCAATAGAGATACTGCAAAAGGCTTTGTGATTTCAATTTGCAATTCTGCATTTACTGTATCTGTTATCAGCTTTTCAAGCTCTTTGTTGTTTAGTTCTTTGCCTGAAAGATTCTTTATGGTGTTTTTGGAAACTATATAGGCATTTGAATTTATCTTATCCATAAGATAGACGCTGTCTTTGTCGATTTGAGCTCGTCCAATCTCGCCTATAAAAGTTGTAACGCTGCACCAAATCAGACTATCGTGTGTTCCTCGCAACTGAACTTTGAAAGGAATACCTGAATAACTTCCTTTGTATTGTGCGTTAAAGCTGTTGTAAGAAACTGTTTCTTGATTCTGCTGAATTATTTCTTGGTTTTGTTTTACTGAAACTTGATTTCGTTTTCTTGAAACGCTACAAGAAGAAACTATAAAGCAAGTTGCTATCATTAAAACAACTATTCCTTGTTTCATTTTCCTAATTTTTGTTTAATCTCTTCATAATGTTGTTTTACCGTATCGCTCCATTGTTCATAGGTATGCAAGAATTGAGTCAATAAATCGAATGCTTGATTTATCTTTTCTTGCTTGAACAACACCCAAGCGTAAGTATCGGCAAATGTAATATTGTTTTCCTCTGCCAAATAGGCTTTTTGTGCCATTGATTCGGCTTTATCTAAATCCAAATCTTGACAAGCAAGGTGGTATGCGTAGTTATTGAGTGCGTAAACGTTATTTGGATTTAGTTTGATTACGTTTTCGTAATTTGAAAATGCCTTTTCGTATTCTTCTATCGAGATATATGAGTCGGCAAGGTTGATATAAAAGTCTTCTTTCAAAGCATTATTGTTGTTACTTCTTTTTAAGCCTTTCTCCAAAGTTGCAATTGCTGACTCAAATTCCAATTTTGCCATAAGATTTACTCCTTTGAACAGATATGGAATAGGCTGTTGAGGAAATTCTTCTATGGCTTGATTTGCTGTTTCTATGATATTATCCGGAGAATCCACGACATTTTGTGCGAAAAGCATATTTTGATAAATCTGATAGTTGCTTCCGCCTAAACTAATGTACTTTTTGCCTGATTCAACCACCGATTCAAATTCGAGCATTCTCATATAACCGATGTTAAGACATTGCCATAATTGTGCCTCTTCCGAATGCATTTGCTTGATACTTTCAAGGTGGGAGATATAGTTTGAAAACACTACGCTATCTCTATCAACCGCCTCTCCATAAATGCTTAACATCACCATGTTTTTTGTAGAGAAGTCCGAGCTATTGCTAAGACATAATTTTGTAATGTATTTTTCTAATTGTTCTTTTTGATTATGTCTATTGTAATATTCGATTAGGGCTATCGTATTGTTCTCATCGTTGGGGTCAATCTTCTCTATAGCCTTGAAATACGCCAAAGCAGTTTCTTCTTCTTTATTTTCGACAGCCATTTGTGCCAACATAGAAAGAGCTTCTATATTGTGAGGATATTGTTTCGAAAGTTTCTCAATTTCTTTTCTTGCCTTGTCTTTCTGATTTGCTAATTTGAACAAGTTATACTTTATCATGGCTGTATTTTCACTTGAACCGAATTTTTTCTCCAAGCGATTCACCATCTCTATTGCTTTATTATCTTCTTTCGCAACAATATATATTTCTATCAAATCCCTGTAATAATTCTCAACATCAGGATTTTGCTTTATCAAAATATTGTATTGCTCTGCTGCTTTTTCAGTTCGCTTTGCCTGTTTGTAGATTGAGGCAAGCTGTTCTCGATACCAACGATTCTTTGGCTCAATTGAGAGAGCTTTTTCGTTGTATTCTATTGCCGATTCTAAGTTTAATTGACGATAATTCAAAGCTGCAAGCTGGTAATAAGCAAGAGAATTGTCCGCTTGTGCGGACAAAATCTCTTGATATAGTTTTTCAGCTTGCTCAAAGTTACCAATCTCCATTTGTGTTGCAGCATCAATGATTTTTTCTGCAATTTTGATTTCGGCACTTGTCATTTCGCCAAGGTCTTTTTTAGAGGTAGAACACCCAATCAAAAAAAGAACACTTGCGAAAATCGCAAACAAATATCTGTGTCTTTTTGTCATTATAATTCAACTACGCTATAATCTCCTATACTCAAACGTTGAATATTTGATTTTATGCTTACGTTATTTCCTATCATGCTTTCGGCGATAACACTCTTTGATACAAGACATTGTTTTCCTACCATAGAATTCTCTATCCTGCAATCATTGATTTCGCTTCCATCTGCTATACTGACATAAGGGCCAATTACAGAATTACTGATTGAAACTCCTTTGCCAATGTAAACAGGCGGAATGATAACACTATTGTTTGATTTAACATCTCTTGAAACAAGTTGCTCTTTTCCCAACTTCAACTCCAATACTCTTTGATTTGTATTTATTGTTGCAGCAGGATTACCACAGTCAAGCCATTCTTTAACATCGTTAGTTTTGAATTTCAAACCCTTATCCAACATATTTTGCAACGCATCTGTCAATTGGTATTCGCCAGACTTGGTAATATTGTTGTCTATCAAGTATTGCAATTCGTCTAACAAGTTTTCACCAGACTTAAAGTAGTAGATACCGATTATAGCCTCGTTGCTGACATATTCTTTTGGCTTTTCAACAAATCCGTTTATTGTTCCGTCGTCATTTTTTCTAACAACACCAAATGCACTTGGGTCTTCTACTTTATGAGTCCAAATAATGCCGTCTTCCTCTGTGTTCATCGCAAAACCAGCATCAAACAATGTGTCTGCAAAAGCAACTGTTACCTTGCCTTTAAGGCTTTCTCTTGCACACCAAACTGCATGTGCTGTTCCCAAAGGTTCGTTTTGATAGTATATTTTACCTTTTGCTCCAAGCTGTTCTGCAATTTGCAACAATCTTTCCTCAACTTCTTTGCCGAAATCGCCAATTATGAAGCCTATTTCTTCAATTTGCTCGCCTACAACTTGGTTTATATCTTCGCATAAGCGTCTTACGATGGATTTTCCCGCAACTTCTATCAATGGTTTAGGAGTTGTCAATGTGTGAGGGCGGAGACGTTTTCCCATTCCCGCCATTGGAATCACTATATTCATAACTTAATCTTGTTTTGTTTCTGCAAAGTTATCATAAATTGTTGATATTGGGAAATTATTTCGCCAAAAGGAAAAACTAACTCTTGGTTTCAGTTTGCTGAAACGAAGAAAGAAATTTCTGAAACCAAGTTTTGCTAAAGGGTAATAAAAACACATAGCTGCAAGGCTTGAAATTAAAGTCTCGAAATTTCAATCTGATAAAAAGCAATCAAGATGCAAGTTGTAGTGTCAAAGAAATATTTTAATATTATTGCCATTTGTTAGGATTATTCTACGTTTTTTTTGTATATTTGCAGTTGCTTATTTTTGTAATTAAAAGATTGGTATTACGTAAATCAAATAAAAATGAAAAGATACTCAGCATTGTTTGTCGGAATAATGGTTTTGTTTTCGTCATTCGCCTTTGCACAAGCTCCAACTGTCACTATGGATAGTGTAATCAATGTTACGATAACTGGAGCTAAGTTTTACGGAAATTTAGTCAGCAAAGGAGATTGGACAGTTAATGGAAAGGGATTCGTGTATTCAACAAATCCTGTTCCACTAAAAGCAAATGGTACAGTGAAAAACGTTTCGGGAACAAACACTGGAAGTTATAATACAGCAGTAACAACCCTTGCTCCTAACACTACTTATT
>RHMF01000577.1_pt1 | contig 15867 bp, 13 predicted proteins | sample 5365151 | NCBI WGS metagenome assembly RHMF01 (sample SAMN10266501, study PRJNA497801) | feces metagenome | isolation source: feces | host: Bos taurus | place: China: Prairie of Fairy Mountain | collected 2017-08-14 | reverse complement strand
AAGTCGCTCAACAAGGCAATCTTCTTTTCCGGCACACGAATCAGATTTACCAACGGATTGATGTTTTCGATCAAAATAGCAGAGAGGTCGCCTACCAAACTATTCTTCAGGTTATAGTTTGGAGCATGGCTACCACCAAGAATAAGTGTCCGTCCGGAAAATATACGGCTGGCAGGATTCTGCTGCAAATACAGAGCCACCGCATCGCGTCCACCTGCATAATGTACGGTTTGAAGACCTTCACTACTTACTGGAATGAATTTACTCTTGTCATTCGTTGTACCCGATGACTTGGCATACCATTTCACCTCACCTGGCCACAAGATATTCTTTTCCCCATGACGCATGCGGTCTACATATTCCTTAATTTCCTCGTAAGTCTGTACTGGAACATGTTGCTGGAAATCCTGATAACCCTTTATGTTTTGATAGTCATGCTTCAATCCCCACTCTGTATGTCCAGCCTTAGCGACCAACTGACTGAGTACTTTATCTTGAATAGCCTCCGCCTGAGTAGCATATTGAGCAATCGCTTTCTGGCGAGACTTGAAAAAATTTCCTAAGAACCTTGTTTCGTTCATCATTTCACTTCTCCACATTTATTACATCGTGCAAAATTAAGCTTTTATCTATTAATAAAGGGTATCAGAATCTTTTTTTTATAGTTTTTTCTTATCTTTACGGGCAAAAACTATGTGACCATTAAAATATCGAAGACTATGAAAATAGGAATCTTGACATCAGGCGGCGATTGCCCAGGTATAAATGCCACCATCAGAGGCGTTTGCAAAACAGCAATCAACCATTATGGAATGGAAGTTTATGGTATCCACAACGGATTCCGTGGCTTGCTGGACAATGACATTACCCCTTTAACCGATAAGGACCTTACGGGATTGCTGAATATGGGCGGTACGATTTTAGGAACCTCCAGAGAGAAGCCTTTCAAGAAACGTTCTTCATCGTCACCAAACAAGCCAAGCTTAATGCTAAAGACTATTCAGGACATGCAATTGGACTGTATCGTATGCATTGGTGGAAACGGGACACAGAAAACCGCAGCAAAACTGGCACAGTTGGGAGTCAATGTAGTCACCATACCCAAAACCATAGACAATGATGTCTGGGGAACAGAAACCTCCTTTGGCTTCGATACAGCTGTAACTATTGCTACAGAAGCTATCGACCGACTACATTCTACAGCCAGCTCACACCAACGTGTCATGGTCATTGAAGTCATGGGACATAAAGCCGGATGGATTGCCCTACACTCGGGCATGGCAGGAGGAGGAGACATCATCCTGATTCCGGAATTGGAATACAACATCCGAAACATCGGCAATACGATTATCGAACGCCTGAAAAAAGGAAAAACCTATTCAATTGTCGTCGTAGCAGAGGGAATCAAGACAGCCGATGGAAAGAAAGCTGCTGAATACATTGCTCAAGAAATAGAATACGAGACCGGATTTGAAACTCGTGAAACAGTACTTGGCTATATCCAGCGAGGAGGAGCCCCTACTCCTTTCGACCGTAATCTGGCTACCCGTATGGGAGGTTATGCTACCGAAATGATAGCTACCGGCCAATTTGGAAGAATGGTTGCCCTACAAGGCAACAAGATAAACTCCATTCCTTTAGAGGAAGTTGCCGGCAAATTAAAATTGGTAAATGAAGATCACGACATGATCATCCAAGGAAAACGGATGGGAGTGTGCTTCGGATAATAAAAAAAGAATCGGGTGTATCTTTTATTGAAGTTACACCCGATTCTTTTATGTAGTTGAATATGCAGCTTCTTCGGCTGCCTTGATGATTTCTTCCAAATCTTCAGAACGCTGGATAGCCACTTCCGGTTCCGGACTTTCCTGCTTGGAAAGTTCCTCAGAAACAACCATTTCCTTCGGTTCTTCACGCAAAGCCTTTGCAGCAAAGATACTTTCGACGAAAGGCGAACTTTTCTTTATCTTATTCAAGGTTTCATGTGCAGCAATCTGTTGGGATTCCTTCTTGGAATAACCTTTTCCCTTACATGCACGGATACCTTCCACAATCACCTCTGTCACAAAAACCGGACTATTAAACTCATCCAATGATTGTTCGATGAGCTCGAATGTCAGCAATACCTTATTTTTCTGCGACCATTCGATGAGTTTCGACTTGAAATTAACTTCCTTACGGGAAACCTTGTTCAAATCTATATAAGTACCAATGATGCGATGCTCCATGAAGTCCTTGCAATAAGCATATCCTCTATCCAGATAAATGGCACCTACCAAGGCCTCAAATGCATTACCCCCCATGTAATTGTTGTGACAAGAATGACGGGTATTGAATTTCACCAATTTAGAAAGGCCTATTTGTTCGGCAACATGATTCAAGGATTCACGTGATACAATCTTGGAGCGCGTATTGGTAAGGAAACCTTCACGCTTTCCTTCAAATTTCTGATAGACAATGTCGCCTACCACAGCATCCAGGATAGCATCTCCAAGGAATTCCAATCGTTCATTGTTGACCAAACGTCCTTGATCCGACTTTACCGAAGAGGATTTATGAAGCAAAGCCTGCTCATAGATATGGATGTCGTGGGGATAGAAACCCAACATCCGGTAAAAACAAAGATAAGACTCCCTATCCTTTCGGAAAAGAAGTCTTACTCTATCTATTAGATTGCCAAATTTCTTATTCAGCATATTTCTTCAAGATTACACAAGCATTGTGACCACCGAAACCAAATGTATTGCTCAACGCAGCACGGATTTCACGTTTCTGAGCCTTGTTGAATGTGAAGTTGAGATTATAGTCGATGTTTTCATCGTTATCACCTTCTTCGTGATTAATGGTCGGAGGAACAATGTCGTTCTGCACTGCCAAGACACAAACCAATGCTTCTACCACACCGGCAGCACCAAGCAAGTGACCTGTCATAGACTTAGTAGAACTGATATTCAACTTATAAGCATGCTCACCGAACAATTCCTTGATGGCTTTCACTTCAGAAATGTCACCTACAGGAGTAGAAGTTCCATGAACATTGATATAGTCAATATCTTCCGGCTTCATGTCTGCATCTTCCAACGCATTCTTCATCACCAACTTAGCGCCCAAACCTTCCGGATGTGAAGCTGTCAAGTGATGTGCATCGGCTGACAAACCAGTACCTACCAATTCTGCATAAATCTTGGCACCACGAGCCTTAGCATGTTCCAATTCTTCCAAAATCAAGCAACCTGCACCTTCAGCCATAACGAAACCGTCACGACTCGCACTGAACGGACGAGAAGCACGTGTCGGGTCATCATTGCGAGTAGACAACGCATGCATAGCATTAAAACCGCCTACCCCAACCGGACAAATTGCAGCCTCTGCACCTGCTGTCACGATTACATTCGCCTTACCCAAACGGATATAATTGAATGCATCAGCAATGGCATTCGATGAAGAAGCACAAGCAGATACGGTAGTGAAGTTCGGACCATGGAAACCATACATAATAGAAATATGGCCTGAAGCAATGTCCGCAATCATCTTTGGAATCAAGAACGGGCTGAACTTCGGTCCCAAGTCCTTATTAAGAGCATAGCTCATCAACTCATCTTCCAAAGAATTGAGTCCACCGATACCTACACCACAAATGACACCTACCTTCTCCTTGTTGATTGTTTCAAGGTCCATAGCAGAATCCTCGATAGCTTGCTTAGCAGCTACGATGGCGTACTGAGTGTACAAGTCCATCTTTCGAGCTTCCTTACGGTCCAAGTAATCAGTTGCCTTGAAGTCTTTTACTTCGCATGCAAACTTAGTCTTGAAGTTGGATACATCAAAATGAGTAATAGGCCCTGCTCCGCTTACTCCGTTCAACAAGTTTTCCCATGTATCGGTAACATTGTTTCCTACGGGAGTAAGAGCACCAAGGCCTGTTACTACTACTCTCTTCAATTCCATTCTATAGATGAGAGGATTTATTATTTGTTAGCTTCGATGAAAGCAACTGCATCACCTACTGAAGCAATCTTTTCAGCTTGATCGTCTGGAATAGATACACCGAATTCCTTTTCGAGTTCCATGATCAATTCTACAGTATCCAATGAGTCAGCACCAAGGTCGTTAGTGAAGCTTGCTTCCATTGTAACTTCAGATTCTTCTACACCCAACTTATCTACGATAATAGCTTTTACTCTTTCTTGAATTTCAGACATAACTTTCAAATTTTTATTGTTAATACTCAAATTATTTTATTTGCTTTTCGCATGCAAAGGTGCAAACATTTATTAACTTGACCAAATATTCGGGCAAATAAATGCATTTTCTTTGCACATTTTTTGATTTTGTGTGCACGGAATCGCTTTTTATGCAGAAAATTACCGAAATTTAAACATTCCACGAATACATGGGAATCTGTTACCAACAGCCTTAAAACTCCCCGTTCAACTCCCTGCGAACAGGGTAGTTTCCGCGAAACCATTCAAACTTGTCGGGAGCTGATTTCAGGCGTTCGCTATCCGATTTAGGATTGTAGGCTTGCAATTGAGCTTCATCCCTATCATCCGGAAACTCCTCTTTCGAGAGTTCCGGCAAGGAAATGCAGAACTCTTCGTGGATATCAAAGAAGCGACAAAGTGCTTCGAGAGACATTCGGGTGGCATTTGCTTTTCCATCGGCTGAATAACCAGCAATGTGCGGTGTTCCTAAATAAGTCACAGAAAGAAGCTCCCGACTAATACGAGGTTCATATTCCCAAGTGTCGATAATGGCATCCTTCACTTTTCCTGCTGATAAAGCAGCCAACAAAGAAGCCGTATCTACTACCTCTCCACGACTAGAATTTATTATATAAGGTGTGCGTTTCAATGAGAAGAGGAATTCTTCTTCTACCATATGGTAGGTAGCATATTTCCCTTCACGATTCAATGGCGTGTGGAAGGTGATGACATCGCATTCACGGGCAATGGTTTCCAAATCGACAAACCCTTGCTCTCCCTTATCGGCACGAGGAGGGTCGTTCAACAGGACTTTCATGCCCAAACCCTCTGCCATTCTTGCTACTTTGCTTCCTACATGCCCTACTCCTACCACACCAATGGTAGCATTCTTCAAGTCTAATCCCTTTTCCCGCTTCAAGAGTAAAAGCACGGAATGGACATATTGCTCCACTGAACCGGCATTGCATCCCGGGCAATTGGTCCAAATGATACCAGCTTCCTTGCAATACTCCGTATCGATATGATCGTAACCAATGGTAGCAGTTGCTATGAATTTTACCTGACTTCCTTCCAACAATTCGCGGTTACAACGAGTGCGGGTTCGGACAATCAAAGCATCGGCATCCTTCACCACCTCCTTGGTAAAATCATGCCCAGGCAAGAACACAACTTCATCGGCTATTCTCCTAATAGCCTCATCTATATAAGGTATCTTATGGTCAATAACTACTTTCATTTCGTCTTTTTTTCTAAACTTCATGCAAAGGTAGGCACTTTTCATGAAAAAAATTGGATGAATAAAAAAGTTTCGTTAGTTTTGTTGCATCAATAAACTCTAAAACAGATGAATTATGACCTTTACAGCTCTTTGTAATCCCATCTTTGTACAATCTATCGACGACTATCACAAGACAGATAACGTAGATACCCCTATCAACAACCCTTATGAACTGAAGACAATCGAATATTATCTTTACCTGAAGAATTGGATTGACACTGTTCAATGGCACTTTGAAGACATTATCCGCGACCCGAACATCGATCCGGCCGAAGCTTTAATCTTGAAGCGCCGAATCGACAAATCTAACCAAGACCGCACAGACTTGGTGGAATTGATTGACAGCTACTTCCTCGACAAATATAAGGATGTACAAGTCAATGCCGATGCCACCATCAACACCGAAAGTCCGGCATGGGCTATCGACCGTCTTTCTATCTTGGCATTGAAGATTTACCATATGCGCCAGGAAGTGGAACGTACCGACACTACACCAGAGCACCACGCACAATGCGAAGCCAAACTCAATGTATTGTTGGAACAACAAAAAGACTTGTCATCGGCTATCGACCAACTGATTGACGATATCGAAAACGGACGCAAGTACATGAAAGTGTACAAGCAGATGAAGATGTACAACGACCCGAATTTGAATCCGGTTCTTTACGGCAAGAAATAATCCCGTTTATGGCTAAAATCTTGATTATTCGTTTCTCGGCCATTGGCGATGTAGCCATGACTGTGCCTGTCATACATTCGTTTGCCAATCAATATCCTCAGCACCAGATTATGGTGCTGAGCCGACCGAATATGGCCGCCTTGTTCGCCAGTCTACCCTCCAATGTCACCTTCAAGGGGGTAGACGTCAAGAAAGACTATAAGGGATTTTCCGGCTTGAATCGCCTTTATAGCGAATTGGCATCGGAAAAGTTCGACTACATTGCCGATTTCCACGATGTAATCCGCACCAAGTATCTGAGACTCCGCTTCTTGCTTAGCGGGAAAAAGATTGCACACATAGACAAAGGCAGAGCCGGAAAGAAAGCATTAACCCGCACTCAGAACAAAATAAGAGTACAACAAGCAACCTCCTTCCAACGATATGCCGATGTATTGAAACGACTTGGCATGCCTGTTCAGATGGATTTCCAAACCATCTATCCAGAAGGCAAAGCCGATACATCTGCATTCTCTTCAATCACAGGAGAAAAGGGAACAGACCGCTGGGTAGGAATCGCTCCTTTTGCCACCCATGCCGGAAAAATCTATCCGCAAGCAAGCATGGAGCAAGTCATCAAACAATTGGATGCACAACCTAACCTTCGGATATTCTTGTTCGGAGGAGGAAAAAAAGAAGTGGACATTCTCTCTGCATGGGCCAAGAAGTATCCTTCGGCCACCTGCATAGCTGGTCAATTGAAAATGAAGGAAGAATTGGCCTTGATGAGCCACTTGGATGTGATGGTTAGTATGGATTCCGGCAATATGCATCTGGCATCGTTGGTGAACACTCCTGTCGTTTCCATTTGGGGAGCCACTCATCCTTTAGCCGGTTTCTTGGGATGGAACCAATCTGAAAAGAATGTGGTACAAGCAGACATGCCTTGCCGTCCTTGTTCCGTTTATGGCAACAAACCTTGCATGCGAAACGACTATGCCTGCTTAAATCAGATTACACCAGAAAGTGTGGTTCAACGGATTTTGGGGGTAATCATTTAAAGCTATACCCCCCACTTATCTCTATTACACTACCATTGACAAAAGGATTGGAGATACAGAACTTTACGGCATCTGCAACTTCCTCAACAAGAGCAAAACGCTTGATGGCTGTTTTGTTATAGATATTTTGTCTGATTTGTTGAGGCTTTTCCTTTTGCCATTCGGTCTCTACAAATCCTGGTGCTATGACATTGACCGTAGTGTTTGTACCCTCGAAGCATTTCACCAAATTCAGAGCCAATGCATGTACAGCCGACTTCGTCACTCCATAAGCCAAAGAAGTGCCATGCGGATGAATAGCCATCAGGGAACCAATAAATACGATTCTTGAATCAGCAGGAATCTTGTCGAATAAATCGCGAATCAAAAAGAGATAGCTGTTTACATTCACTTGCATTACCTGTTCCCAATCTTCGTCCGAGATATCCAGCAAGTTCTTTCTTAATGTAGTTCCGGCATTACATATCAAGCAATCAATTGAAGGTTTATTCTTCAAATTCGAAGCAAAAGTCCGCATCGATTCCTTGTCTGCTTGGTCAACCTTTACTATTTCAAAATCAGTAGAGATTTCCGACAATTCAAGCATACAAGCCTTGGCTGCCTCTTCATCGTGAGCATAAGTAAGAGTCACAAAATACCCTTCTCGCAAAAGCATTTTGGCAATAGCCAAACCAATGCCTTTTGTTGCGCCTGTTACAACTGCATTTTTCATATCTCCATAAAGTTTTTACGTTCTGTGAACTGTTGCATAATAGTCGCCATGGCAATACTTTCCGAAGAACGGAAACGAACTGAGTTCAGACGATGATTGTAAATACATGAAACAAATTCTTGAATTTCATAACGCAAGCCGGCACCATCCCACTTATAGAAAAACTTTTTATTTTCATTCTGGTCTTCATATCTCAACTCGAAATAGTCGGTCTTCCACCAAGGAGCTGGCACATAAGCATAACCTTTTGTACCCGAAATAACCAAATTTCCTTCGGTCTTTACCCCTAAGCCAAGTTTAAAGGAACAAACGGCATTAGGATAGCACAATACACCTTTAGTATATATATCCACCCCTTTATCCATTCTGGAATAGAAAGTCAAGCTTTTGTATTCTGTTCCCATTAATTTCAATATTGGCAACAGTGGATAAGACCCTAATTCATACATAGACCCACCAGCTTGACTTGCATCAAATTCACGCAAGCTCTTATCAGCCAATAGTTTGGACAAGGAAGCTTCAATATCGACCACCTCACCAATCAAACCACTTTTAATCATGACCATCAAGTGATTGAAAGCCGGACAGTGAGCAGTCTTATTTGCCTCCATCAATACGACCATCTTCTCTTTAGCCAAAGCATAAAGCTCTTCCGCTTGTTGGCCATTCAAGACAAAAGGTGTTTCACACAACACATGCTTTCCGGCAAGAATAGCACTTTTGGCGTATTCATAATGCGAAAGATGAGGAGTTGCCACATAAACCGCATCCACCTTTTCCAGAAGTTCATCAAATGTTTGACTCACATCATAAGAAGGATGCGCTTGGGCAAATCCATCCAAGACCTCCTTATTATTATCGTATATGCTTGCTATTTCAAGACCGCTTACAAAAGATGCCTCCGGAAAGAATCTCTTGCCAACACGCCCCAAACCTACAATACCTATTCTAACTATTTCCTGAGATTCTTCGCGCAACATCGTGGATGATATGCCTTCCGTTCTTGGCAGATAAACCACCTCGCAATATTCATTCAGATAATCGAAATGGCCAGTCCAATCAGAACCTACTGTAAAAATATCCACTCCATACTTCTGAATATCATCTATCTTCTGACCGACATAGTCCTCCAAAATAATCTGATCGGCAATATTCAGCGCTCTTACAGCCTCAACACGTTCCAATACATTATTTCGGACATTCAACTTTCCTCTCTCACGGTCGAAGTTATCATTTGTCACTCCCACAATGAGATAGTCACCCAAAGCTTTCGCCTTAAGCAATAAGTTTACATGCCCTTCGTGCAACAAATCGTAGGTTCCGTAAGTTATGACCTTCTTCATCGTATCCTTATTTCCTTTTTATCCAACCAAATGTCTTGATACTGGTATATTTTCGCCACAAGTTCGTCTTATGCTGCTTGGGTACACCATGACGACGAATGTAATCACGAGCACCTTCCAGCATACGATGGGCTACCTTTCCATCCAAATACGGATCGTAATTGTCTATCACCCATTGACGTAAACGGATGCTTTCCTCATCATGCAACACTTCATCAAAAGCTTCGCACAACAAGTGGACATCATCAATATCCTTCCAATAAATATTAGGAGCAGAAGCCCGATAGGTAATGACCGGTTTATTCTTCAATAAGAATTCATAAATGGTAGACGAAGTATCACTAATCATTACATCTGCCATCAGTTGATACTTAGCCACAGAGAAATCATCCATCCAAAGAATATGCTTGTTGGTTTTTGCCAAATCCTTGTATTCTTCTACCCATTCTGCTTTAGTGAGCGGATGCAACTTTATAATTACCAATGCATCACGTTCCTCAACCAACTTGGCCAAAGCCTCTTTCATAACAGGCAAGGATGTCAACGAAGGAGAGAAAGTTGGTGCATAGAGAACCAAATATTTTCTCCCAGCCTCCTTCAACATTCTATCTTTTTCCGCATCAAAGTCATGATAATGTTCCTTTACCCAATCCTGACGCGACCAACCTGTTTCCAAGACTTCGAAAGTCTTATGTTTTTCTGCCAATGCCTTGAATCCCTTCGTAAAGAAAGGCCCTTGTGTGAAGTAGGTGTTGAAGTAATTACGGATAACCCAATGTCCTTTTTTCTCTCCGGCATAACCATGGAATACCTGAATTTTCACTCCCGGCAAGTAATAAGGAACAATATTTCCTGGAACAAAGATTGCTTCCGGAGAAAAATCATAAACCTCCTGCATGCTATAAGTCCATGCCACTTGATCCTTCAAAGGGAAATTCGGTATCTTCTTCTCGTGAACATACCAAAGTACTTCATTACCGCCCTCTCTTTCTGCCTCCAAACCTATGGGATGTAGAATATCAACAGCATATTTATTTTCACAAAACAATACAATACGCATGGTTTTCAATTTTTAGGGTTATTTGATTCCTTGGTGTTATTGGCGCGCAAACGTTCTTCTTTTCGCTTTTCTTGCTCTTCCAATCGTTGTTCCAACATTTTACGTGTACGTTTCCATCGATTGTGAGACCACAACCAATAATCCGGATGTCTATTAATCGTTTCTTCCAGCATGTGCATATATGCCTCAGAAATAGGATATTCTTTACCTTCTTCTTCGCTCCACTTTACCGGTTTGAACACAGCTTGATAGTATCCTCGACGCGGACGAGTAATATCAATGTAATAAATACAAGCGTTCACTTGCTTGGCAATGCGTTCTGTACCTGTAAAAACAGGAGTTTCCTGATTCAAGAAATCCATCCAAAGGTGAATACTGTTCCATACCGGAGTCTGGTCAGCTATAAAACCAATAACCGTCTTGGTCTTATCTCTTTTGAGTTGAATGATACGTCGGAGAGTTTCGGACATCGAGATGCTTTCTGATCCAAACCGACCACGTACATTGACAAACATCTTGTTGAAAGCCGCATTTTCCAATGGATGATAAATTTGCGCACACTTCAATTTATCCTTTGTCCACAAAGGCAATGAAGCTACCCATTCCCAATTGCAATAATGTCCGAGATATGCAAAGCAGAATGTCTGCCCGTTGCGTTCCATATCTTCGTAAACGGCATCCAAGCCTTCAAAAGTCATTCGTTTGCTGATTTCTTCTTCACTGAAAGAGCGTACTTTCAAGGTTTCTACCACATAATCGCAGAACCAGGCATAGAAACCTTTTTCAATCTTAATGATTTCCTTCAAGGATTTCGATGGGAAAGAATTCACCAAATTCTTGCGTACCACTTTCCGACGATAACGGATACAATAGTAGAGCAGATAATAAATACAATCAGAAAAAAAGTACAGAAGTCTTAATGGAAGCAAAGACATCAAATACCAAAAACCATTCACTAAAAAATATGCCATAGTATATTATTTATTCATTTGTTAGTAGATAAAGCAAAAATAAGTATTTTCCTCGTTATATAGAAACATTCTCCTTATAACACCAATCCATTCGTATTCATCCGCTCCATATACGATTGTATAATACCTTTCAATTCATCCAATAAAGCGGAACAATCTACCTGATCGACCAAATTGTTCTTCAACAAAGTATCTTCCTTGAAACGATAGACTGCCTTCAATTCTTTTCCATCAAACTGTATCAGGTAGTCTCCTTTCACATATTGATAAATGCCATTCAAGTAATTTACCGCCCAAGTTTCTTCTGCCGGAGTATTCAATAGATCACATCCGAAAGCCACATAAGGTTGGTCATATCCCAAATATCCCAAAACCGTTGGCATGATGTCGATTTGTTGAGCAATACCTTCCCATTTACCAACAGGCAATTCGCCCGATGGATCGAAGAATACAATCGGCACACCGAAAGTACCCAAAGATGTTTGATATTCAGGAACCATCGAAAGATTGTGATGATCGGCCGTAAGGACAAACAATGTATTCTGATACCAAGGTTCCTTACTTACCGTTTCAAAGAAACGCTTCAAAGCATGGTCGGTATAACGGACACACTTATGAATCACCAAATCTTCTTCCGGATAAATATCCTCATATTCTTTCGGAATCTTATAAGGATGGTGAGACGAAGCTGTAAACACAGACGAGAAGAATGGTTCCTTAAAGGTATTCATAGTCAATGCATAATATTGCAAGAACGGCTCATCCCAAATGGCCCACATGCCATCAAAGTCCGCATCTCCCTGGAAACGAGAATCTTGATTGTATTCCGTACGGCCAAAATAATCTTGAAAACCAGTAGAACGTGCAAAAGCTTGGAAACCCATCGAGCCATTTTCCGCTCCATGGAAGAAGGCTGAATAATAACCTTTTTTATTCAATTCACGAGCCAATCCACTCACATTGTTCACCGAAGCCGGAGTCAAGAAAAATGGCTCGACAAACATTGGAATACTGGAAAGGACAGATGGCATACCATCAATACTCTTACGACCATTTCCATAACTATATTCCCATGTCAAACTCTTGGAAATCAAGGAATCCAGAAAAGGAGTATATCCTTCATAATCGTTATATGCACCAATATATTCCCGACCAAAGCTTTCTACAATCAAAACCACCACATTCTTTTTCTTCAAACCGGTATTATCCGATGCTGCATGTACGGGAGAATAGATTTGAGTCAACTTCTCCTCCTCAAAATAGTTAGGTATGACAAAAACATTCTTACCTATCGTACGAATCAATGAAAAAGGAGTATTCAAGACCAAAGCTCCGTCTTCCGGACGGTCTACATATTGATTGGCATTACTGATGGTTATTGGGCGAACCGCTTTAGTCAAACCTCCTCGCATACCACCGATGCAAAGCGGAGCAAACAACGCCAAAAGGAAAAGCTGAACGGCATAATAACCCACCATCGACTTGATCTTCACCACTCCACGAGGGCTTACATACAACTTGGACAAGCCAACAATAAGCACAACCGCAATCAAGACCAAATACCAATGGTTCAAGAATTCCACACCGATGACACCACCCAAATTTCCTTCATTGCTGAATTCACTAAAGATGGTAGCGGTTGTTCTTCTTCCCGTATATTGAAAATAAACCGAATCAGCCAAGTTCAAGCTGATAGCCAACGAGTTGACTACAAGAAAGACACCTTTAGTAAACTTCTGCCAACCTTTCCATTCTTTCAGATGACAAGGCAAAAGCATCAAAACCATATACAAGGAATTAGTATACATGATGGCCGATGTGTCGAAAAGACATCCGCCCTTCAAGATGTTCCACACCCCATCCGAAGACATGGTTCCGCCCAACACGCTCCAATTCTCGAAGCCATATACCAGGCGACAAATAAAATAAACGGCATAAACCCACAAAAGATTTATAAAAGCCGACAAACCGGTTGCATATATAGATGGTTTAATCTTCATATTTCACTTACCTTATATTATCTACTTCCCAAATCATCATAAGCTGTTTGCAAGATAGCCTTTCCTCTGGTCAGACGGTCGGCATTGGCAGATGGCTCTTCATAAGAAATACAATCCGCCTTAATGTCATAAGCACTGATTCCTGTGCTATCGCGGAAAGCAAACACACTTCCCGAACTATAGAAGGCAAACGGATAGACATAATCCGTACTCAAGACATTTCGGCTGAACGGAAACATCGAGTGATCCATTCCCAATTGAGCCAACAAAGTAGCTGCCATATCCGATTGGTTCATGATTTTATCCACTTTCATCGGTTCTTTTATGGCACCTCCCAACCAAAGCATCGGAATATGAGAGAATTCGCCCCCTCTATCCGTTGTCCCTTGCGGATAACAGAAACCATGATCAGGAATGCACACTATCAACAAGTCTTTCCACAAAGAAGAGTTTTTCAATTCTTCAATCAGCTTTCCCAAACATTCATCGGTAAAAGCAAATGCATTGGGAATCTTTTCCTCCAAACGACTATAAGGAACCTCGAACGGTTCATGACTACTCAATGTCAAATAAGTAGTAAACCAAGGTCCATCGGTTCTTTCCTTCAATTGATTCAATAACCACTCGCTCGTAATATCATCATTTACTCCCCAAACATTGCTATTCCGTTCTGCCAATGAGAAATCCGTATCGGCCGTAAGCCGTTGATAGCCTTTACTCAACAGATAGCTCTTCATATTGGTGAAATTGATGTCACCTCCATACAGAAAATCCGTCTGATATCCCGCCTTCAAGAACTCTTCCGAAAGGGCCGGAAGCGTACGGCTCTTGGTTGGCATCTTCATGATAGAAACCGTAGGCAATGCCAAATGTCCGCTTAAGGCACTCACCGTACCTCTATCCGTACGGAAGCTGTTGGCATAGCAACGAGTAAAGAATACCCCTTCTTCCGACAAGCGATTCAAGTTAGGTGCTACCTCGGCCAATCCTCCCAAAGGCTCGATGAAAGCTCCACCAAAGCCTTCCATCAATATCAATAAAACATTAGGACGTTTCTTGCTTAACAATTCGACGTTTTCTCCTAAACCTTTCGAGGGATAAAGTCCTTCGAACCATGCCACCCGTTCCTCTTCTTTCAGGAAGTTGAATTCGGATGCATAATCCTTTGACTTACCCATAGAAGAAAGCAAACTGAAACATGGATTTACCGCCGAGTGATTCAAGAACTGATTGTTGCTGAAATAAACCTGCCCCACATTGGAAGTAGATTCCGTAACACCTCCGCGAATCACGACAAAAAGAACACCTCCCAAGAGTAACATCCCCAATGTTCCCAAACTCCGTTTTTCGACCTTATATAGTTTATCTGGAGTAATTTTCCGCATCAGCCATGCAAAAAAAGCAGCCAATGCTAACATAGCTAACACTCTTATCAGAATGAAACCGATAGAAACACTGGCCATAGCCTCTTTGGGGGAATCCAAATAAAGGAAGATAGATGCATCGAGCTTAAACCCCCAAAAAGGATAAAGCCCCATGTCGACCACAAAAAGAACGGCCATAATCAAAGCCACAATCACATAATAAGGAAAAATCCATTTCTTCAACGAGAACTTTTTCAACCAGATACTGACCATTACCAAGAGCAATGGCAATGCTGTGAAATATCCGGCCATAGTAGCATCCAAACTCGCTCCATGCCACATTACTTGAAAAACTTCGGCAAAACCGGCTTCTTTCTCAGCCATGGCATTGTAGAGCATGAATAACGGCTTTTGACAGACAAAAATCAAGAAGACCGTGAAGAAAAACGAAACGATATAGATTAATCTTTTTTTCATGTGGTTCCAATTAATGAGTACAAAGATAATCCTTTCTTTTCAAAGAAAAGAGAATTCTCGGCCTTTTTGTCTTTTAAGACAATCTTCCCAATAAAAAGAGCCAACTAACTCAATCAGATTTAGTTGGCTCTATTCATCCTTGTATTTCAAGTAAGGCTCATCAGCCTTTCTTTTCCTTCACATTAGTACGGGCTTCCACTACATTCACCACATAGTCACCCAACTTTTCCCATTCACCAATGATATCCATATAGTGAACACCCATCTGATAGTCGTATTCCTTGTTATTTACGTCTACCACATTCTGGTTCTTCAACTGAGCACGATAGTTATTCATCTCGATTTCAATATTGAACGACTTATTCACATCTACCGAATGATGCTCATCTTCTACGATAGCAATCATCTGAGCCAAAGCATCATCTGTCAACTGCATCATTTGGTGAATATGTTCATACTGCTTTTCTGTAAAGTCATTGCCACCAGTACGCTTGCGGTTGATGGTACGCGCCAAGTTATAACAGCTGTCACCGATACTTTCAATTTCAGTCACTTCGCGCAACATGCCACGGATTTCCAACTTACTTTCCGAACTCAATCGACCTTCAGAAACCTTATTCAAATAGTTGGCAATTTCCAACTCCATGTTGTCACTAATGTTTTCGTACTTCTCGATACGGCTGAACAACTTGTTGAAATCGTTTTCATTTTCTGTATGAAGCAATTCCTTCAACATA
>RHMF01001325.1_pt1 | contig 15874 bp, 12 predicted proteins | sample 5365151 | NCBI WGS metagenome assembly RHMF01 (sample SAMN10266501, study PRJNA497801) | feces metagenome | isolation source: feces | host: Bos taurus | place: China: Prairie of Fairy Mountain | collected 2017-08-14 | reverse complement strand
AAAGCTATTTAGGATAATGACTCCAGAAACATTCATCATAGCTAAAGCGTCTGAAGCAATTCAGGCGCTTTACGGCGTTGAAGTACCGGCAGCCCAGCTCCAGGTACAGGTTACACGCAAGGAATTCGAGGGCGACTATACATTGGTCGTTTTCCCTCTTTTGAAAGTATCAAAGACAACTCCGGAGAATACAGGAAATGCGATAGGAGAGTGGCTCAAGGCAAATGTTGCCGAGATCGCGGCTTACAATACCGTGAAAGGCTTCCTCAACATTTCATTCTCGGAGGTCTATTGGAACAATGTCTTCGCCGAGATTGCTGCTGCCGAGGATTTCGGACAGCTAGCTCCTACCGGCAGGACAATCATGGTGGAGTATTCTTCGCCTAATACCAACAAGCCTCTCCATCTCGGACATATCCGTAACAACCTCCTCGGATGGTCAGTTGCAAAACTCCTCGAGGTATGCGGACATAACGTGATGAAGGTCAATCTCGTGAATGACCGTGGTATCCATATCTGCAAGTCGATGTACGCGTGGAAGGTGCTCGGAAACGGCGAAACTCCTCAGTCCAGCGGAAAGAAGGGTGACCACCTCGTGGGAGACTACTATGTGGCATTCAACAATCTCTACAAGAAAGAAGTTGACGAGCTTGTTGCCGGCGGCATGAGCAAGGAGGATGCGGAGAAGAATGCACCTTCTCTCAAGGCTGCGCAGGAGATGCTCTTCAAGTGGGAGAATGGAGACGCAGAGGTAGTGGAGCTCTGGAAGACCATGAACGGCTGGGTTTACGAGGGATTCGACAAGACATATGCCGACCTCGGAATCAGCTTCGACAGGACTTACTATGAGTCACAGACATACCTTTTCGGAAAGGCTCTCGTGCAGAAGGGACTTGATGCAGGCATCTTCGAGAAGCAGGAGGACGGATCTGTATGGTGCGACCTTACAGCGGACGGCCTCGACAGGAAGCTTCTTCTCCGTGGCGACGGAACGTCGGTATATATGACCCAGGATCTCGGAACAGCGGAGCAGCGTTTCGCAGAATATAGCCTCGACGAGCACATCTATGTAGTTGGAAACGAGCAGAACTACCATTTCCAGGTGCTCAAGCTCATCCTCGGCAAGCTCGGATTCGACTGGGCTGACAGCATCTATCATCTCTCATATGGTATGGTAGAGCTTCCGGAAGGCAAGATGAAGTCTCGTGAGGGAACAGTTGTTGACGCCGATGACCTAATCGCAGGCATGTACAATACAGCAAAGGAGACATCTCTCGAGCTCGGTAAGATCGACAATCTCAGCGAGGAGGAGCAGGATGCTCTCTTCAAGATGATCAGCCTTGGTGCGCTGAAGTATTTCATCCTGAAGGTGGATCCGAAGAAGACAATGCTCTTCGACCCTAAGGAGTCAATCGACTTCAACGGCAACACAGGTCCGTTCATCCAGTACACCCATGCGCGTATCAAGTCAATCCTCCGCAAGGCAGACGAAAAGGGTATCGCTCATGCTGCAGATGCAGTCAAGGCTGACTCGGAGCTCACTCCAAAGGAAGTACGTATCATCAAGATCCTCAACACATTCCCTGCAAAGGTCGCAGAGGCCGGCGCTGCTCATTCACCAGCATTGATCGCAAACTATGCATATGAGCTTGCCAAGGAGTTCAACCAGTATTACCATGACACTCCTATCCTCCGCGAAGAGAATCAGGCGCTTCTCCAGTATCGTCTTGTCCTCGTCGAGACCATCGCAAAGATCCTCACCAAGGCCATGTCGATCCTCGGCATCACGCTTCCTGAAAGAATGTAAACCTCTCCTTTCGTGCTTTTGAAAGGTAAAAATACGGTCAAAAGAACAGAAATGCGCGTTTTTGTTCTTTTGACCGTATTTTTGATGTTGAATCCATCTTCGCGCTGACTTTCAGGGTGTTGGATTCGGCGATCCGGATGATCTCGTCCGGATATCCGCAGTTCTTCAGGATGGAGATGGCGTTTCTTGTGTATTCGACGCCTGGGGTGAGCTTGTAGTTGAATACGAGTCTGCCGTCGTCCATGTCGAGATCCTTCCATTCGGCTTCATCAAGACAGCATGTCCCTTCATGGAAAAGGTCATGATATGTCCTGATGTCACGGATCTCGGAAAGGTCCGTCTTCAGTTTCCCGTATTCTATGCTGCTCTGGCGGCTTATTGTTTTCTTGCTTTCCTTGCGAACTCGAAAAGTTCGAGGGGTAGGTGGCAGTATCCGTCCGGATTGTTTTCCAGATAGTCCTGGTGATAGTCTTCTGCCGGGTAGAAATTCTTAAGAGGCTCAAGCTCTACAGCAAGAGGCATTTCGTATTGACTGCCGATTTCATCATAGACTTTCCTGATGCATGGAAGTTCCTCTGCATCAGTATAATATATTCCTGTGCGGTATCTTGTACCGACGTCTTCGCCCTGCCTGTTGAGGCTTGTCGGATCGATGGCCTTGAAGAACATATGTACCAGAAAATCAAGGTCTATGACGTCGCTGTCGTATTCGACATGTACGGTCTCGGCATATCCTGTGGTGTCGGTGTAGACCTGCCTGTATGTCGGATCCGGCGTGTTGCCGTTGGCATAGCCGGTTTCGGTGAACGTCACGCCTTCAATCTGCTTGAAGAAATGTTCCGTTCCCCAGAAGCATCCTCCGGCGAAATATATGCTCCTTATCATTATTCCTGATTCTTTTTATACTCCCTGTAGTAGACGAATGGAACCACAGCAGAGAGGACTGCGCAGACAAGCGCAAGGATGACGCGGAATGTGAAGTCGCCTGCCCTCATGTAGGTCATTATGCCTGTCCAGCCCCAGAATATCGCCAGAAACGTGAAGACAACGCAGGCGGTGATGAGATTTTTCTTGCTCATATATTATTCGCTTTGATGTAAGTATCGCAAAGATAGAAAATATTGACTACTTTTGCCATGATTATGACAGAAGACAATTCATATATGATTCCGACCTCGATCAAGGAGGTCAAGGCATTGGGCTGGGATTACATTGATGTGATCCTCTTTACCGGCGATGCGTTCATCGATCATCCTTCTTTCGGAACGGCCGTCATTGCCCGATGGCTCCAGAAACATGGATACAGGGTGGCGGTAGTGCCGCAGCCGAACTGGCGTGACGACCTCCGTGATTTCCGCAAGCTGGGTGCGCCGAGGCTCTATTTTGGCGTGAACAGCGGCGCGATGGATTCGATGGTCAATCATTATACTGCAGCCAAGCGCCTGCGCTCGGACGATGCATATACTCCGGAAGGCAAGGCGGGCCAGAGGCCTGATTATGCGGTCACGGTATATACGAAGATCCTCAAGGAGATCTATCCTGACATACCGGTCGTGATCGGCGGTATCGAGGCTTCGCTCAGGCGTGTGACCCATTATGACTATTGGCAGGATCGTCTCAAGCCTTCGATTCTTGTGGACAGTGGCGCGGACTGGCTGTGCTATGGAATGGGGGAGAGGACGATGATCGAATTCACCAGGGCCATAGAGACAGGCAGAAACCTCAGCGACATAAGGAAGATACCGCAGCTAGGCTTCTATATGGACGGAAAATGCAAGCTGAAGGATGCTGTTATCCTGAATTCATATGAGCGCTGCTGCAAGGACAAGGTAGCCTTTGCCGAGAATTTCCATGTCGTCGAGACATATGCCAACATGCTTCAGCCTCCTGTCCTTGTCGAGCCGGTTGGCAAGGGATATGTGCAGATCAACCCTACATGGCCGCCGGCGACGCAGGAAGAGATGGATTCGTTCTGGGACCTTCCTTACACGAAACTTCCACATCCTCGATATAAAGGGAAGCATATCCCTGCATTCGAGATGATCAAGTTTTCTGTCAATACCCATCGCGGATGCTTCGGAGGCTGCAATTTCTGCACGATCGCGGCCCATCAGGGAAAATTCATACAGTCGCGAAGCGAGGAGTCCATCATCAGAGAGATTACGGCCCTCAACAAGCTTCCGGGCTTTGCCGGCAATATTTCGGATGTGGGTGCCCCTACAGCGAACATGTACGGAATGAAGGGAAAGAATCCGGAACTGTGCGCGAAATGCCGCCGCAAGTCCTGCCTTTTCCCTGGACCATGCAGGAATATGGACCGTTCTCACGAACGTCTGCTCAAGCTTTATGAGAGGATCGCGAAGGTGAAGGGCATACGCCATGCATATATCGGCAGCGGCATCAGATATGACCTTTTCCTCGATGAGAAGGGCTTCGTTGACGATACATCATATACATATCTCAAGGAACTTATCCTCGAGCATACATCTGGCCGTCTTAAGGTGGCTCCAGAACATACAGAGGACTCGGTTCTGAAGCTGATGGCAAAGCCTTCGTTCAGGCTGTTCGAGCGTCTGCGTGTGGAGTTTGACAATATCGTCCGCAGCAGCGGCAGGAAATGCGAACTCGTGCCGTATTTCATATCCGGACATCCTGGCTGCGGAATGCGCGAGATGCAGCGTCTGGCCCGCAATCCGGCGTTGAAGGGACTTTATATGGATCAGGTGCAGGACTTTACCCCGACCCCAATGACAACGTCTTCGGTCATGTTCTATACAGGTCTTGATCCGAAGAATCTTGATAAAGTATTTGTCGAAAGGGAAAGAAAGAGCAGAAATCCTTCTTCTTCCGCCGTGGGAAGTAGATTTATTTTCATAAAAAAGTGCCTTCAGTGTTGCTCAATTGAAAAAAATGTCCTACAATTGCACCGTAATTCAAGTGCAACCAGAATAAAGTTATTATAGATATGTCAACAACACCAAAGAGGAGAGCGGTATGCAGTTATGAGAATATGTCGGAGGAACTGGCAGCCGCATTTGCAGAGAAGTATCCTAAAGGATACAGCGATTATTTCCCTGATCTCGTGAAGTATGACAAGCCTGACGGAACCAATTTCTATGCAGTTACAGTAGAGATTCCTGATGCTATCTATCTCGTGAAGATCAAGGTAAAGACTGACGATGCCGAGGATCTCGAGCGCTGGCTTGACGGAGATGACGGTGATGATTCTGACGGAAACGATGGCGAGAGCCTTCCGGACGACAACATCTCACAGTATTCAAACGGTGATGATGACGGGGCAGACGGAGAATAATCAACAGAAATGACCATATGACCGACCGGTGTTTCCGGTCGGTTTTTTTTGACTGATGTCCGTATTTTCCTATCTTTGCATATTCTGACCTGAAAGACATGCGCCGCAGTTTTGTAGTAAAAGACATATTGGCTCCGCTAAGACGCCTGCTGAAGAAACTCTCGGAGAGGGATGTGATGATCATCCTTTCTCTTTTCGTGGGAATCTGCTGCGGAATTGCTGCCGTGCTTCTCAAACTGTCCATCGAATACATCCATCATTCTCTTACATCATGGTTCGATCATGAGGCATATAACTACCTCTACCTGATCTATCCGGGTGTCGGCATGCTTATAGCCATGCTTTTCGTAAGATATGTGGTCAAGGACAATATCGGTCATGGAGTCACGAAGGTGCTTGTGGCCGTATCCAAGAATGATTCGAAGATCAAGCCTCATAACATGTGGTCTTCGATGCTGGCTTCATCCGTGACCATCGGATTCGGAGGATCGGTAGGAGCCGAGGCACCGATTGTATATACAGGTGCCGCCATCGGATCGAATGTGGCCAGGTACATGGGACTGTCATACAAGAACATGACCATCCTTCTGGGCTGCGGTGCTGCAGGAGCCGTGGCCGGAATCTTCAAAGCCCCGCTTGCCGGAGTGCTCTTCACTCTTGAGATCCTGCTGTTCAACATTTCGATGTCATCCATCCTGCCGCTTCTTCTTTCGACGATTTCGGCAACGGTGATATCGTATATATTCCTTGGCGACAAACCTCCTTTCGAGTGTACCCTGTCGCCGTTTGCAATGGGAAACATCCCATATTATATCATCCTGGGCCTGTTCTGTGCGGCATGTTCGGTGTATTTCACAAGGATGACATTGTGGCTTGAGGACAAGATAAAGAGCATTCAGAAGCCTTTTGTGAGGTGGGGTATATCCGCTTCATGCCTCGGACTCCTGATCTTCCTTTTCCCGCCTCTCTTCGGTGAGGGATATGAATATCTTCATGAACTCCTCAATGGAGGTACCATTGATATGGACGGCCAGACCATTCTTGCCTTCTTCTTGAGAAAAGCTTGGCTTGTGCCTGTGTTTTTCCTTCTTGTGCTTTTGCTGAAGGTCTTCTCCATGTCGTTTACGAATGCCGGAGGCGGTGTCGGAGGTACATTCGGTCCGACCCTGTTCATCGGAGCTATCGCCGGATTTGTGGTCTCAAGGACCATCAACCTGATTGCCGGGGCAGGCTTCGTGCCTGAACAGAATTTCGTGCTTGTGGGAATGGCCGGCCTTATGGCAGGTGTCATGCAGGCTCCTATGACTGCGATCTTCCTTATCGCGGATATGACCGGCGGATATGAACTTCTCATTCCTCTGATCCTGACTTCTACGATTTCATATGCGGTATCGCGTGCGATCGAGCCTTATTCGATCTATACCAAGCGAATCGCGAAGAAGGGAGAACTTCTGACCCATGACAGCGACCAGGCTGTGCTTACTTTGCTAAAGACCGGGGAACTCGTGGAGTCGGATTTCACTACTGTCAGGATCGATGCGACCCTCGGAGAACTTGTCGAGGTGGTGGCAGAGTCGAAGAGAAACATCTTCCCGGTAGTGGATTCGAGAAACCATTTCCAGGGTTTCGTTTCCCTCGAGGATATCCGCAGGGATATGTTCAAGAAGGATCTTTGGGATACGACCCATGTGTTCAATTATATGAAGTCCGCTCCAGCCTATGTCTACGTTGACGAGAAGATGGACAGCGTGATGATCAAGTTCGAGCAGACGGATGCATGGAACCTTCCGGTGATCGAGGAAGACAGGACATATGTGGGATTCGTTTCGAAATCAAATATTTTTGCTGCTTACAGGAATCAGCTTAAGCAGGTGTCACACGATTGATAACACAACAATATGAAAGAAATATACATTAAGGCTATCGCGGAGAAGATCGGGGTGAGGGACTGGCAGGTGGAGAATTGCGCGAAGCTTTTCGAGGAGGGTGCTACCATTCCTTTTGTTAGCCGTTACCGTAAGGAAAGGACCGGAGGCCTTGACGAGGTCGCTGTGGCCGAGGTAAGGCATTGGGCTGATGTATTCACGGAGATGGAGAAGCGTAAGGCAACGATTCTGGAGACTATCGGACAGGCCGGAGGACTTACTCCGGAACTGCGTGCGAAGATAGAGGGCAGCGTTGATTCCCGTGAGATAGAGGATCTTTATCTGCCTTTCAAACCGAAGAGACGTACAAGGGCGACGGCTGCGAAAGAGGTCGGGCTTGAGCCGCTTGCTGATAAGATGTATAATGTGTCTCTCGCTGATCCTGTACCTGAAGCACGTAAATATGTAGGTGATAAGGTACCTTCAGTAGAGGATGCACTTGCAGGCGCACGCGATATCATTGCAGAGCGCTTGAGTGAGACTGCTTCGGTGCGTGAAACACTTCGTCAGATATTCAAGACCAGGCGCATCGTGACTAAGGCTACAAAGAAGGCCACAGGTCCGGAAGCTATGAAATACAAGTCGTATTTCGATTATTCGGAGTCGTTGGAGCGCATTGCCCCACATCGCCTTCTGGCCATTCTGCGTGCGGAAGATGAGGGCTTCATCAATGTGAAGATCGATGCAGATCCGGAAAGATGCGGCAAGAAGATATATTATGATTTCTGTCAGGAAAGAAGGTATCCTGCCCAGCCTCTTGCAGAGCATATCCACATGGCATTCGATGATGCCTTCAAGAGATTGCTTGAGCCGTCGATTTCCAATGAGGTCCTGAAGGAGGCAAAGGAGAAGGCAGACGTGGAGTCGGTCAGGATATTCGGAGAAAACCTTCGTCAGCTGCTTCTGGCGGCTCCTGTCGGTCAGAAACGTGTGATGGCCATCGATCCGGGATTCAGGACAGGCTGCAAGGTCGTATGTCTTGACGAGCAGGGAAATCTGCTTCATAATGAGGCAATCTTCCCGCATCCGCCGGCAAGTGAAAAGATCAAGTCGATTCAGGCTGTATCTGCCATGATCCAGAAATATGGTGTGGAAGTGATTGCCATCGGTAATGGCACAGCCGGACGTGAGACTGAAGAGTTCATCAAGCGTGTACCTATGCCGAAGGAGGTCAGGGTATTTTCGGTAAGCGAGGATGGAGCTTCGATATATTCTGCTTCAGAGGTTGCACGAGCCGAATTCCCGGACTATGATGTGACTGTGCGTGGAGCGGTTTCCATCGGAAGACGTCTTATGGACCCGTTGGCTGAGCTCGTGAAGATTGATCCGAAGTCTTTGGGAGTAGGGCAGTATCAGCATGATGTGGACCAGACCCTTCTCAAGGAGACTCTTGACAATACGGTGGAAAGCTGCGTGAACAATGTAGGAGTTAACCTCAATACAGCGAGCAGCTATCTCTTGAGCTATGTGTCCGGTATCGGACCTGCTTTGGCAGAAAATATCGTCGAGTATCGTTCAGAGCATGGAGCATACAAGTCAAGAAAGGAACTGCTGAAGGTAAAGAGGCTTGGTGACAAGGCTTTCGAGCAATGTGCCGGCTTCCTTCGTATCCATGGAGCTGCAAATCCGCTCGACAATTCTGCAGTACATCCGGAGGCATATCATATCGTGGACAGGATGGCCCGTGATCTTTCAGTTTCTGCGCATGAACTAGTCGGAAATACAGAGCTTTGTTCGAAGATCGATGCCTCAAGGTATGTTGAGGGTGATTTCGGACTTCCGACCATCAATGACATCATCGCGGAACTTCGCAAGCCGGGACTCGACCCACGTGAGTCTGTGCAGGAATTCGAGTTCGCTCATGATATCAAGACCATAGAGGATCTGAGGACTGGCATGGAGCTTCCGGGCATAGTCACAAACATTACCGCCTTTGGTGCCTTCGTTGATGTGGGTATAAAGCAGAACGGCCTTATCCATGCTTCCCAGATGGGAGTCAAAGGAATGGCCGATCCGTCAAAGATTCTCAAGCTCCATCAGCATGTCAAGGTCACAGTTCTTTCCGTCGACCTTGACCGCGGAAGGGTAGGGTTGAGACTTATGAAGTGATAATCAATTATTTCCTGGCTTTTTTCAAGGTATATTGAGACAGAATTACACCCAGCGTCGATATGGCTATTCCAAGCCATTGGCGCTGGTTCAGCATTTCATGGCCAAGTATCCATGCGATGATTGCTGCAGCAACCGGAATGAGGGCCGAGAAAATACTGGATTTAGCTACGCCAAGGTTCTTGATTGTGCTGACCCAGAGGGAGAATGCCAAGCTCGAGCAGAGGACGGAAAGACATATGATCGGATACCATACATCAGGAGTGAAATGAGTCTCTATGCTGAAACCGTCAAGCCCTTTCCATATGAAAAGCGGAAGGAGATATACCGAACCGATTAAGAACTGGTACATCACGATGATCTGGCTTGAGTAGTTTCCGGAAAGGCTTTTTGTGATTGATGCATGTCCCACCTCTGAAATCACGGCTATGAGAAGGAGCACGACTCCCCACATGAACTGCTCGCCAAGCTCTCCCTTTGCCATGGCCACCATTACGATTCCGACCAGCGAAAGGAGAATACCGATGATGTTCACGAAGTTGATCTTTTCCTTGAAGAAAAGCATTCCTGCTCCGATCGAGAATATCGGAATCGTCGCAACCACCAGGGCGCTTAAGGTCGGAGAACCGGTAAGCTTGAGTCCGTATGTCTCGCAGATGAAATAGATGAACGGTTCGAAGAAGGCCAGCAGGAGGAACTTCGGAAGGTCCTTCCAGTGTATCCTCTTGATTCGTGCATATGCCGTGTTGAAGAGGAACAGTACTATTCCGGCCAGAAATATCCTGACAAATACAAAATAGAAGATCGGGATATTCAAGGCTATCAGCTTGTCTGTCCATATATAGGACATTCCCCATAAAGTTATCGCAAAAATGGATGCGATGTAGATAAGAATCTTGCTTGGTTGAACCTTTGGTGACATTAATTCGTTGGTTAGTGGTTGATAATCGGGGAGATTATTTGTTCCAGTCCGTTGAATACGTTCTAATCTGCTATCTTTCCGTCTTTCAATACTGTCTTACCTTCAATGAGTACAGTCTCGATCACTCCTCTCAGGGTCTCTCCTTCATATGGAGTCCATCCGCATTTGCTGTATTGGTCTTCTGCCTTCACGACGAATTCCTTGCTATTGTCGAATATTACAAGGTCTGCGTCATATCCGGGAGCTATCTTACCCCTGTTCAGACCGTAGATTTCCGAAGCCTTTTCCGAAAATACGGAAGCGATTCTGGTCAGAGGAATATCTTCCTGTGCAGCTACTGTAAGCAGGACAGGAAGGCTCTGCTGGATGGATGGAAGTCCGGAAGGGGCCTTTGTGTATGGCCCTTCTTTTTCGCGGAGAAGATGAGGAGCGTGGTCTGATCCGATGGTGTCGATCATTCCGTCTGCCAAAGCCCTTCTCAATGCATCTCTGTCATCGATGCCCTTTACTGCCGGGTTGCATTTTACTCTGCTTCCCATTCTTGCATATGCCTCGTTGCTGAACCACAGATAGTTGCAGGATGTCTCTGCGGTGATGTCGGGGTTGCTGATCTTTGCGGCACGGACCATTTCGATCTCTTCCTTCGTCGAGATATGGCACAGAGTCAGTCTTGTACCGTGCTTGATGGCCATCTCGAGTGCCTTTATGCTTGATTTGATGCATGCCCTGCGGCTTCGTATGTTCTCATGTTCGGTAAACGGGATGTCCTCGCCATATTTCTCTATTGCCGCAGCAAGGTTTGCCTTGATCGTGTCCTCATCCTCGCAATGGACGAGTATCGGCTTTTCCTTGATGGCGAACAGCCTGTCGAGTGAATCTCCTTTGTCAACGAGCATATTGCCGGTAGATGATCCCATGAACACCTTCACTCCCGGGATGTCTTCGGCTTTGACTCCGCATGCTGCGTCTCCCTCCTTTACGAGCGAGCATATCATGTCGGCATTGCTGTTTGTCGCTCCTATATGGAAACCGATTCTGGTCAGGGCACGACCTTCCGTCAGGTCCATCTTTCCCTTCAGCGCTTCCGCTGTCACAGTCGCAGGATTGGTATTCGGCATGTCGAATACCGTAGTGACGCCTCCGGCCACAGCTGCGCGTGACTCTGTCTGCATGTCTGCCTTATGGGTCAGTCCAGGCTCTCTGAAATGTACATGGGCATCTATGCCTCCGGCCATGATATGCCTGCCCTCAAGGTTCCATACTTCAGCGTCCGGATGCTCGTTGAGCATCTTGAAACGTCTGAAATCATAATCCTCGGAGTCCGACCAGATGACCGAACTTATCTTCTTACCTTCAATAAGAATTGTTCCGACAGCCTCTTTCTCTGCTGTCACGATGGTTGCTTTGTCAAGAATGATCATGCCTTTCTTGGTCTTATTTTTCTCATTTTAAGCTTCATGACGCCCCAGAATGCCTCTCCGAATATTCCGCTGCTCATCTTTGATGTGCCTTCCTTGCGGTCCACGAAGATGATCGGCACTTCCTGAATCCTGAAGCCGAGCTTGTATGTGGAATATTTCATCTCGATCTGGAAACCGTATCCCTTCATCTTCACCTTGTCTAGGTCGATGGTCTCCAGTACCTGACGCCTGTAGCATTTGAATCCTGCTGTGCAGTCATACACCTTCATGCCGAGGACTGTACGGACATAGACAGATGCATAATATGACATGATCACACGACCGATAGGCCAGTTGATCACGCTGATGCCGTTGCAGTAACGTGAACCGATGGCAAGATCGGCCCCGCCCTTCGCGCATGCCTCATACAGTCTCGGGAGGTCTGCCGGATTGTGGGAGAAATCCGCGTCCATCTCGAATATATAGTCATACTTATGTTCGACTGACCATTTGAAGCCGGTGATATATGCTGTGCCCAGACCGAGCTTGCCCTTGCGCTCTATCATGAAAAGTCTTTCAGGGAATTCTTCCTGAATCCTCTTGACGATGGCGGCCGTTCCGTCCGGTGAGCCGTCCTCTATGACGAGGATATGGAAATCTCCTTCAAGCGCGAAAACCGCCCTGATGATGTTCTCTATGTTCTCTTTCTCGTTGTATGTCGGGATTATTACGATCTTCTTGTCCATGTTATCTGCTTTCAATTGTCTTCAACATTTCCTTTACTGCTGCCTCGAGCTGTTTGTCCTCGCCTCGGAGAACTGATGCCGGATCATTGTATACCAGGATGTCAGGCTCGATCTGCATGTTCTCGAGATATCTTCCTTCCTTGACTCCGAGTGCACCGACCTGCGGGATACCGAAGACGATGCTAGGGTCGATCTGGTTCTCCCACCATACGGCTGTCATTGTGCCAGGCACAGGTGCTCCGATGAGCTTTCCAATGCCGAGAGTCTTGTATACATATGGGAATCCGCATGCGTCAGAGTAGTTGTCCTCTCCAATGAGAACGCATGATGGCTTTGTCCATTTGTTATATGGTTCGGTGCCGATGTACTGTCCGCGAGGCTCGAATCTGATGTATCCGGTGCCGTCAAGGAGGGTAGCGAGGTCATCATGGAGCCATCCGCCTCCATTGTGGCGTGTGTCAACGATCACAGCCTCGCATGTGCGGTATTTTCCGAGAAGGTCAGAGTATACTCTTCTGAAACTCTCTGAATCCATACCCTCTACATGGACATATCCTACCTTTCCGCCTGAAAGTTCCTTCACCATCTTCGCCCTTTGCTCGACCCATCTGTTGTAAAGCTGTCTGTAGTCAGTATAGCCAGGCTCTATCATGAGATCCTGCTCTTTCCTTCCTTTCTGCTTTACGGTGATGAGGATCTTCTTGCCTGCCTTGCCTTTCAGCATATGACTCCAGTCCTCTCCGGCCTTGATCTCTTCGCCGTTGATTGCAGTGATTACAGTTCCGGCCTCGATTTCAGGATACTGGAGGTAAAGTGCACCGCCCTTGATGATCTCCTTGATCTTCAAGCCGTCTCCCTCGTAGTCGTTGTCATAGAACGCTCCAAGTGTTCCAATGGTGTAACCGCTTCTATATGAATATCTCGCTCCGGTATGTGAGCCGTTGAGCTCGCCGAGCATTTCAGAAAGCATCTCCTGGAAATCGAAGTTGTTGTCGATATGAGGGAGGAATTTCGCGTATGTCTCTCTGTATCCTTCCCAGTCGATTCCGTGAATTTCAGGATCATAGAATTTCTCGCTTACCTGTTTCCAGATATGGTTGAATATGTATTCACGCTCCTGTGCCGGCTTATATTCGAATTCACCGCTGAATGAAATGCTCTCTCTCTTTCCTGAAGCAGTATTGATTCTTGAGACTCCGCTTCCTGTGTGGAGGTAGAGATACTTGTCGTCTCCGCTCGGATAGAACGAACCGGTGAGACCCTTGAGCAATACCTTTACGCTGTTGTCTTCGATATCGAGAACGCAAAGGTCTGTGCTTCTTTCAAGCCTTACCGAATAATAGAGCTTCTTGCCATCCTGTGTGAGGTAATGGTCTCCCAGTCTACCGGAGAATCTGGTGAGCTTGATGATCCTGTCTTTCCTGTCATCAAGATCGAGAACAAGCTTCTCCTCCTTCTTCTCTACCTTGGCGCTGTCTTTCTTTTCTTTTTTGTTCTTCTTCTCGTCGCTCATCATCTTGTCGATCTCCCTGTCCTCCTTGTCCTTGAGGAAATCGGCATATGCCTTGCCGTCGAAGAACATGATGTATACGTCTTTCTCTGCGCCCCAGCTTCCGTGGCTGCGGTATCCGTTCTTGTCCGATGTCCATGTCATCGCCTTGCCCTTGAGAGCCCATCTGAATCCGCCGTCAGTATATCCGCTTTCTGTGAGGTCGGTGATCTCTCCGCTCTCTACATCAATCACAGCTACATCCTCGTTGTTCCATCCGCCGTTTGCCTGGTAGTTACAGAGAATGTATCGGCTGTCCGGACTCCACTCATATGCTTGGTCGCCGTCGGTATATGAATAGTTGACCATGCGGTCGAGAATGATCTTTTCCTTTCCGCTCTTGAGATCCATTACCGCTATTGCTGTCCTGTCCTTCAGGTAGGCGAGAAGTTTGCCGTCAGGGGATACCTGCGGCTGGAAGCATGTCTCACCTGGCTTGGTGACCATTTCCTCCTCCATCTTAACGGCATAAGTGAACATCTTGTCCTCCTTTTCGGTCAGAGATGTCTTCCATATGCCCCAATGGCCGTTTCTCTCAGCCGCATAGTAGAGTGTCCTTCCGTCTTTCGAGAAGGTAAGGCCACGCTCCTGCTCCGGAGTGTTGGTGATTCTCTGAGTTGTCTTATAATCGATGGAAGTCACGAATACGTCGCCTCTGACTGTTATTGCGATCTCCTTGCCTTCCGGAGATATGGCCATACGTGTCGCTCCTGATGTCAATGTCTGGATTTCCGATTCCTTCTCTATCTGGTCAGTGACGATCCGGATGTCTACTTTTTCCGGCTGGCCGCCACTTTTGATTGTGTAAAGCTCTCCGTCATATGAGTAGCACAATGTGCCGTTATGCGAGATTGACAGGTATCTTACAGGATTGCCTTTGTAGAATGTGACCTGCTTCGACTTGATGCTGCCACCGTTGAAAAGCTGATCATGGAGTGAGTCGGTGTAATATATATTAAGCGTACCGTCCTGCTCGCTCAAGTAGTAATATGCAGTACCGCCCAACTCAAATACAGGGTTCCTGTCTTCGCCGTTGAATGACGTGAGCTTCGTGAATGTGCCGTTTCCGTCTATGCGGAAACCTTCTGATGGATCTATTGACGGAACATACATCCATATGTCGCGGGTCACCGATGAAGTATGATGCTTTCTCAATGGATCCTCATATCCTTTATAATCTTCATAGATCACGGTGTTGTCCAGTCTTACGCTCATATTTGATATCTGCATCGATGTAACCATCTCCGGGCGTCCTCCGTCAGGGCCGATCATATATACCTGTGATCCTCCAGGGAAGTCTCCGTACTGGGCATCCTGCTGTATGTTTGCGCTGAATATGATGCTTCCATCCATAAGAACTGTCATCGGAGTCTCGTTGCCCGGATGGGATGTCAGTCTGACAGGCGTTCCTCCGGTTGCCGGGATTCTGTAGATGTCCTTGCTCTTGTTCCTGTATGAGGCGAAGATGATGGATTTTCCGTCAGGAGACCATAGAGGATCTGTGTCATATGCGGGATTGGTAGTTATCTGCCTTGCCAGTCCTCCGTCGGAGTCCACTGCATAGATGTTGCCTTTATAGGTAAAGGCTATCTGTTCGCCGTCAGGTGATATGGCGTTCTTTCGGAGCCAGAGAGGGGAGTCCTGTGCGAATGCAGATGCTGTCACCATTAAAAATGCAGCCAGAGTCATCAATTTCTTTTTCATGTTATAATGTGTTTAGTCCTGATTATACCTAATAATATATGTAATCATGCAAATATAATAAAAATGTCGGCTGATTCAGCTATCCCTATAATATAATAAGGCTGAATTTTATCGCTTTGACTGGTTTGTATGGACTTTCCTGAGACTTAATTATGTCATCATGACCGTTATTTTGTCATTAAGAACGTGTTTTTGTCATTCTGAACGCAGTGAAGAATCTTTTAACAAAATTGTAACAAGTGGTGTACGGCGTTGAGGGTGAGCGATTTGCCTCCTCGGCGCCGTCATTTTTTGCCTGATTTTGTCATTCTGTGCTGAAAATAAATTTGGAGGTAAAGGAAAAAAGCGTACCTTTGCAGTCCCAAATGAAAAACGGGTGGCTGTTGAGGCTGTGAGTTC
>RHMF01000575.1_pt1 | contig 15887 bp, 14 predicted proteins | sample 5365151 | NCBI WGS metagenome assembly RHMF01 (sample SAMN10266501, study PRJNA497801) | feces metagenome | isolation source: feces | host: Bos taurus | place: China: Prairie of Fairy Mountain | collected 2017-08-14 | reverse complement strand
CGATTTCCTTAAAATTATAGTCCATAGGTATTATGTATATATCTTACAAAAGTAATATTATTTCTTTATTCCGAAACCTGATCTGGCGCCTTTCTTTTCAAGACGGAATTCCACAGGTATAGTCATGGAAGTCCTCACCTTTTCTCCGGCCACCCTTCCCGGCTTCCATTTAGGGGATGCATTGATGACCTTCAGAGCCTCGGCGTCCAGTTCTTCGGAAACGCCTTTGGCTATCCTCGCCTCCACCACACGGCCGTCCTTCTCGATGATGAAATCCACGAGGACACGTCCCTGAACTCCCTCAAGCACAGCCTTTTCCGGATACTTGAGATATTTATAGACCCATTCCCTCAGGAATTTCTGCGGGTCTGGGCTGTTCAGGAACAGCGGACGCTGGTCACAATCGTTATAAGCGACGACATCATCATATGTCTTCTTACGCACAGGAACATCCTCAGGCCTGAAAGACGGAGCAGACGACATGTTTGCAACTGCCTCGGTGAAGTTATATATGTACTCCAGTTCCCTCTCCATCATCTCATAATCAAGAATCGACTGGGTATCCTTGTCCGTATCATGCTCCGGATAACGTCCTGTAGTGAAATGCACGGCAGGAATCTCCTTGTCATAGAAAGCCCTGTGATCCGACGGATACACCTCGGCTGCTGTCACTTCCGGCAGCACCGGCTGGAGATCTCCGCTCAATCTCCTGATCACTGCATCAAGGTCCGCATTGGAAGCCGTATATGCATAGAATCCTCTGCTTCCTGTTCCCAGCATGTCAAGATTGATCATGACATCTATCTTGTCTGCATCGGAAAACGAACGGTTCAGGAAATACCATGACCCTGCAAATGTCTCCTCCGAAGCTCCGAAAGCCACGAAAAGCACGGAACGGCGGAAAAGGATGGAATTTGTCTGCACCATACGGGCAAGTTCCAGAAGCATGGCGAGTCCCGAAGCATTGCCGTTGGCTCCATAGTAGACCCTTTCCACCGGTCTGCCATCTATGGTCATGGTCATAGTGCCGAGGTTGTCAAGCCTCGCTCCCACAAGAACATACTGGTTGCGGAGCGTCTTGTCATATCCCTGTACAAAGCCGATCACATTCCTTGATGTCAAAGTGTCTCCACTTTCCTTCTTTATGCCGAATATTTCGCCTTCAGACGGGGAAATCACATCCACGCCATATGCCTTGAGCTTTTCCGCAACATATTCAGCAGCAGCCTTTTCACCTTCCGACCCAGCCTTTCTTCCCTCAAGGTGAGCAGCTGAAAGCTCCATCACATGAGACTTCATGGCAGACACCGTCTCGCCATCATAAAGATCGCTGTAGGAGTTCTGTCCACGGAACTGGGCTGAAGCGGAAAACGAAACCAACAGCATCACCGCTGTTGAAACAAGCCTGAAAAATCTAGTCATTCTTATCGCAATTAAGTATCCATGCATCCGCAGGACATACTGGATGAGCCTTGAGCTCCTTCAAGCCCCAGACCACATCCTGGATCCTGTCCGAAGGACATGCAGCTACAGCAATCATGCCGCTGCGGAGAACGATGAGATGAGCGCCGAAATCCCCTGCCTCTCCGACCTTGGCCATGAGCTTCTCTGCATTGCCACGGTCCCTGAACGAGCCAAGCATCACGCGATAGCGGGTTCCTGACGCAGAATCAGTCAATTCGTCCTTTGCAAGACCTCCGAGTCTGGCTACATTATGAAGCGTTATCTTGTTTTCAGCTATGTATGCCAAGGCATCGATGGAATCCTGCACGGCCTTCTTCGCCTCTGCCTCGACCTTTGCGATAGAGTCCAGCCTTGCCTGAAGCGCAGCCTCCTCGGCCTTCATTATCTCCACTCTCTTCTGCTCGATGTCCTTACTTGAAGGTCTTCCGGCCACCATACGGAAAAAGTCACATCCTGTAACGGTCAGGCTCATGGAAAGGATGAACAGTAATATTGATCTTTTCATAACTCTCAAAAATGCGTATTCGTGCAAATTTAACGATTTAATGGTCTGAGACAAAATAATTCTTGATATATTTGTAATCTCAAACATTGTTTCAATTGCGTTTCCTGCAGAGACATAGCATATGCCTGATTCTCGCCGCCATGACAGCATTTCATCTGGCCGGCGGCAGTGCTGTCGCCCAGACCCTCACCATGCCGGAAAGATGGACGAAAGCCCTCATGTATGTAAGGCCCATATACAACACTGACACCCTTACAATCAGGTTCATGGGAGATGTCATTATGCATTCAAACCAGATTGCAAATGCCCGCAGAGGCGCCTCCGAATATGATTTCAGTTCATATTTCAGCCGGATTGAAGACAAGATCCGGGAAGCAGACCTAGCGGTTGCAAACCTGGAATTCACTCTTGCCGGAGAACCATATTCAGGATACCCTTGCTTTTCCGCACCGGACACATTGGCAAGCTATCTGGCTGACTGCGGATTCGACATATTCCTGGCGGCAAACAACCACATTTTCGACAAGGGGACGAAAGGAGCTGAAAGAACGGCAGGGATATACAGAAGGCTGGCGGATGAAAGAGGCGTGATGTTCACCGGACTTGCCGGTAACGAAGATGAGCTGAAAGACAATAATCCATTGATATTCAGAAGAAAAGGAATAAAGCTTGCACTACTGAACTTTACATACGGGACCAACATGGGACTCGGTTCCCATTGGCCTAAGACCAATTACCTCTCTTCAAGGCAGCAGATCATTTCAGCGTTGTCTGAAGCAGAAGAGAAAGATTCAGACATCACGATTGCCCTGCCTCACTGGGGTACCGAATATGTGCTGGCCCACTCATCCAGGCAGGAGGAGACAGCCGCATGGCTTGCCGATAACGGAGCCGATATAATAATAGGTGCCCACCCTCATGTCATCCAGGATTTCCAGACATTGCCCGTGCAGGACATGGGAGGCACTAAAGAAGTGCCTGTGGCATATTCATTGGGGAATGCAGTATCGAACATGAGTGCAAAGAACACGCAGCTTGAGCTGATGGCGACCCTTAAGATCGTGAGGGAAGGAAACGGAGACATCAGGATGCTCCCTCTGGAGTTTACCTATCTATGGTGCTCAAGGCCAGGAGGATACAGTGATTCATACACTGTCATACCCGTAGCGGATTTCGCCGGAAGAAGAGATGAATGGAAAAACGGATGGGACTATGACAGGATGATGGAAACATACAGGCATGTAAGCAAAGTTACTGGAATCAAAGACATAAGACAGATAAATGAGTAAGAAGAACATCAGGCTGGAAGCCATCGACCCGATCGAGATCTATGGTGCAGCCAACAAGAACCTTGAAGCATTGTGCAGCTATTTTCCTGAACTCAAGGTAGTTGCAAGAGGCAACGAAATAATCCTTGACGGAAAGGATACGGATATTGAGGAATTCGAGACCAAGCTGAAGATGCTCATCCACAGAAGGGAGCATAAGATGAATGTGACTCCATATGACGTAGAGGACCTTTTCGACGGAGAAAGTTCTCCGGACAGGTTCAAGCTTTGTGGAGATTCTGTCATTGTACATGGCAATGACGGCAAGCCTATCAAGGCAAGAAACCGCACCCAGCAGGAGATGGTAAAGTCATATTTCGAGAACGACCTCATCTTTGCGGTCGGACCAGCCGGAACAGGAAAGACCTACGTAGCCATTGCACTGGCTGTCAGGGCGTTGAAAAACAGGGAGATAAAAAGGATCATACTCACCCGCCCGGCAGTAGAAGCCGGAGAGCGCCTAGGATTCCTGCCGGGAGACCTTAAGGACAAACTCGACCCATATCTCCAGCCTCTCTACGACGCACTCGGCGACATGATTCCGGCAAAGAGGCTTCAGGAATTCATGGCCGAAGGCACAATACAGATAGCTCCATTGGCATATATGAGAGGACGCACCCTCGACAGAGCATGCGTCATCCTTGACGAGGCCCAGAACACAAATCTCAGCCAGCTGAAGATGTTCCTCACCCGTATGGGATGCGACGCCAAATTCATCGTCACAGGAGATGCCAGCCAGGTCGACCTTCCGAACAAGAAGGATTCCGGCCTTCTCAAAGGCATCGAGCTCACAAAAGACATAAAGGGCATCAAGACAATATTCTTCAGGAACGAAGACATTGTCCGACACCCTCTGGTAGCAAAGATTGTAAAGGCATTCGAAAAAGGGGAAACGGTCTGACCGTCTCCCCTTTTTCATGATATGTCATCAGGTTTAGTTTGCCTGTCTTGTCTTAACAACCTCGTCATACTTCTTGTAGCCTGCCTCATACTCTGGGCCATTGCTGCTGAAGCGGTAGTAGATGTTCTTAAGGTACTCCGCAACATTCACCTTAAGCTCGTTGTCCTTTGAAATAGCGTATGCCTTCTCGAATGGCTCAAGAGCGTTCTTGAGAGCCTGCTCGAACTCCTCAACGAGAGCATTGTACTTCTTGTCATCGAACTCGTTTGAAGCCTTCTCCTGAAGCTCGATTGCAAGGTCATAGTAAAGGATACCGGCACCGATATAACCGAACTCATACTCTGGGTTGATCTCTGCGCACTTGTAATATGACTCTACTGCCTTCTCGACATTCTTGAGCTCCTTGTAGATGTTACCCTCTACATAATAGAGTGAAGCATTGTTAGGCTCGTTCTTCTTTGCCTCATCGATGAGGACGAAGAGACGGTCAGTATTCTCACCGCTCGTGATGTAGTAGTTGATGAGACCGATAAGGATGCTCTGGCTCTGTGGGAACATAACGAATCCCTTCTCAAGAATCTCAGCGCCCTTCTTTGCGTCACCGAGGTTAGAATATACGTCTCCAAGCTTAGCGAAGACCTCACCACCCTCATAATAATAGTTTGCAGCAAGGCACTGCTCGAAGAAATTCTGAGCGCGTGCATAATCCTTAACAGCCCAAGCAGTAAAACCTGCGTTGTAAAGAGCTGTAGTGTCAACAACAGCAAGAGGCTCTGTTGCAGAAGCAAGAACAGCCTTCTCGAAAAGCTGGCTTGCCTTTGCAAGGTCACCAAGAGTGTAGCTGTTCATACCCTCGTCGATATACTTGCGGGCGATATTCTCGATACCTGCCTTGATATCCTTGGTCTTTGAATTCTTCACGTCAACCTCACCAGCCTTCTTGTATGCCTCAAGAGCGAGTCCGAGAGCGTCCTCGACAACAGGAGCTGTGACATTGATCATCACGAGCTGGCCTGCAGGGCTGAAATAGAATTCCTTGTCAGCATAAACTTCCTTTACAAGCTGCTCGCCGCCAAGAACAACGTTCTCAACTGAAGTCGGCTTCTGGTTACCCATGATAAGCTGGAGTTCCTGCTTGTTTGCGCCAAGCCATGCATTTCCTGCAGGAGCGTTGTAAGCATCCATGTAAGATGTTGCAAGCTTTGTCCAAGTAGCAACCTTTGCTGCCTTCTTAGGATTAGCGGCAGCTACCTTTGCACTCTCGACTGCCTTCTTTGCAGCCTCTGGAGTCTTTGTCTGTGCATCAGCCATCTGTACTGAAAGAAGTACTGCCAATGCGATCAAGATTCTTTTCATAATAATGTGGTATTAAGTTATTTATTCATTAGTCTGATCTGTCTGCTGTTCTGCCTGAGGTTCAGCATTCTGCTCCGGAGCATCCTCCTCGGTCTTGTTGACTGCAGAGATGGCTGCGATAGAGTCACCGTCCTTGATGTTGATGAGACGCACACCCTGGGTCGCACGTCCTGCCACCTTGATGTCAGAGACTGCCATCCTGATCGTGATGCCCGAGCGGTTGATTATCATGAGATCGTTTTCATCGGTTACGTTCTTCATTGCGACAAGCTCACCTGTCTTCTCGGTGATATTCAGCGTCTTGACACCCTTTCCGCCTCTATTGGTCTTGCGGTATTCATCGAAGTCTGAACGCTTTCCATAACCATGCTCGCTGACTACGAGAAGGCTGTGAGCCGACGAGTCTTCAGCGGTTGGGTCATATGCTATCATTCCGATTACTTCATCGTCATCATCAATATTTATGCCACGCACTCCGGATGCAGTTCTTCCGAGCGCTCTTGCATCATTCTCATCGAAGCGGCAGCAGCGTCCATGACGGCCTGCAAGCAGGATTTCGCTCTGTCCGTTAGTCATCACAGCATCGAGAAGCTCGTCTCCGTCGCGGACTGTGATAGCGATCACGCCGTTTGCGCGAGGACGCGAATATGCCTCAAGTGAAGTCTTCTTGATGACACCTCTCTTGGTACCGAGAACGATATAGTTGTTATTGACATAATCCTCATCCTTGAGGTTCTTCACGTTGAGATATGTCTTGATCTTGTCATCAGGCTCGATATTGATGACATTCTGGATCGCACGTCCCTTCGAAGCGCGTGAGCCCTCAGGGATCTCGTATACCTTGAGCCAGTAGCAGCGTCCGTTCTGGGTGAAGAGGAGCATCGTGCTGTGCATGTTGGCTACATAGATGTGCTCTATGAAGTCCTCGTCACGCGTTGCGCTTCCCTTCATTCCTACACCGCCTCTGTTCTGAAGACGATATTCTGTGAGAGATGTCCTCTTGATGTATCCGAGGTGAGAGATTGTGATCACCACATCCTCATCGGCGTAGAAGTCTTCCGGATTGAACTCCTCTGCAGAAAGAGCGATCTCTGTCCTTCTCTTGTCGCCGTACTTCTCCTTCATCTCGAGAGTCTCGTCCTTGATGATCTGCATCTGCATGCTCTCGTTTGCAAGGACATCCTCGCAGTAGCGGATGAACTTCATAAGCTCGTCGAACTCGTTCTGAAGTTTCTCCCTCTCGAGTCCTGTGAGCTGGCGGAGACGCATCTCGACGATCGCTGTAGCCTGTACATCGGTGAAACCGAATGTTGCCATGAGCTCGTTCTTCGCCTCTTCCACGCTCTTCGATGAACGGATGATGTTGATGATCTGGTCGATCACATCAAGAGCCTTGAGGAGACCTTCGAGGATATGCGCTCTCTTGCGTGCCTTCTCGAGATCGAACTTTGTCCTTCTGACAATCACCTCATGACGGTGTCTCACGAAGTACTTGATCAGCTGCTTGAGGTTGAGCGTACGAGGACGGCCGTTCACGAGAGCGACATTGTTCACAGAGAAGCTTGACTGAAGCGGAGAATACTTGTAGAGCATGTTGAGCACCACATTCGCATTCGCGTCCTTCTTGAGCCGGATCACGATACGCACTCCCTTCATTGTAGTCTCATCGTTGATGTATGCGATGCCGTCAACCTTCTTTGTCTCGACAAGCTCGGCGATCTTCTCGATCATCTCACGCTTGTTGACCATGTACGGAATCTCGGTAACGACGATGGTCTCACGTCCGGAGTCGCTCACCTCGATGTCTGTCTTCGAGCGGATCACGATACGTCCGCGGCCTGTCTCGAATGCATCCTTGATGCCCTGACGTCCCTGGATGATACCTCCTGTAGGGAAATCCGGGCCCTTGATATACTGCATGAGCTCCTCGATGGTGATCTCGGGATTGTCGATGTATGCGCAGATAGCGTCACAGCACTCGGTAAGGTTGTGAGGCGCCATGTTTGTCGCCATACCAACCGCAATACCTGAAGAACCGTTAAGGAGAAGGAGCGGAAGCTTGGTCGGGAGGACCGTAGGCTCCTGGAGAGAGTCGTCGAAGTTGTTCTGAAAATCAACGGTATCCTTGTCGAGGTCTGCAAGAACCTCGTCTGAAAGCTTTGAAAGCTTGGCCTCGGTATAACGCATCGCAGCTACCGGGTCACCGTCCATCGAACCGAAGTTACCCTGGCCGAAGACGAGCGGATATCTGAGGCTCCAGTCCTGAGCCATACGCGCCATCGCGTCATAAACGCTGGAGTCGCCGTGAGGATGGTACTTACCGAGAACCTCACCGACGATACGGGCAGACTTCTTGGTCTGGCTTGTCCACGTAAGTCCGAGACCCTCCATTCCGAACAACACTCTTCTATGGACCGGCTTGAAGCCATCCCTCACATCAGGAAGAGCTCGTGACACGATCACAGACATGGAGTAGTCGATATACGCACTCCTCATCTGCTGGTCGATATTCACCTGCTCGATCCTACCTGTCTTTACTTCATTTTCCATATATGATATTTACTATTTTGACTTGATTACATATCTTGGCAAAGTTACAAAAAAATTAGTAATTTTGTGCAATGAAAATCGATTTTAAGACAATATATGGAAATCAGCATATCTGACGAGCTCAATTCGATAATAAACTTCTCGCGTGAAGAGGCCATGAGGACCGGAAGCTACGGCATCGCGCCTGACCATCTGTTCCTTGGAATCCTGCGTCACAGGGAGAATACCGCAGTCGACGCGCTGCGCGGAACAATGGTCGAGATCGACGAAATGAAACAGTTCATCGACGAAAAGGTCTTCACCAACGAGCATATACCGTACTCTGACATCGACAAGGTCTCATTCTCCAGAGGAGCCCAGAACGTCCTGAGCTTCACGATTCTCGAGGCGACCAGGCTCAGAAGCGCCCAGGCATCGTCGCAGCACCTTCTCCTGGCCCTCTGCAAGGTAGAAAGTTCATACGGAAGCACTTACCTCCGTGACCTCGGCATCGATTACGGCCATATCTACAAGTATATGGACAGAAACGAGCTCCTCGACAAGGGCACAGCAGACCAGGCCGATCAGCAGGACGAAAGCGAGGAAGAAGTGCCTCACATCAGGATCCGTGCAGTCGCAGAAGAGAAGCAGGAAGAGCCGCAGGTCTCCCCTCTCGAGGAATTCGGCTATGACATCACACAGGCCGCACGCGAAGGAAAGCTCGATCCGCTCGTGGGACGCGAGGATGAGATCCAGAGGGTGATCCAGATTCTCGGAAGAAGAAGAAAGAACAACCCTATGCTCGTAGGTGATCCGGGAGTCGGAAAGTCCGCTATCGTGGAAGGTATCGCCATAAAGATCATTACCGGAGACATACCGCCTGCATTGAGAGACAAACGTCTGATTTCCTTGGACTTGGGATCAATAGTGGCAGGCACGAAATATCGTGGAGATTTCGAGAAAAGGCTCAAATCCATAATCAACGAAGTGGCCGGAAGCCCAGATGTCATCCTCTTCATAGATGAGTTCCATACGATTGTAGGAGCCGGCGGAGCATCCGGCAGTCTTGATGCCGCAAACATGCTGAAACCGGCACTTGCACGAGGGGACATCCAATGTATCGGTGCAACGACGATGGATGAATTCCGCAAGATCGTCGAAAAGGACGGAGCATTGGACAGAAGATTCCAGAAGATTGTCGTGGAACACACCGACATTCCGCACTCGATATCGATCCTCGACAGACTCAAGACCAATTACGAAAAGCATCACAACGTGATATACACGGATGAAGCGATTGAGGCGTGCGTAAGGATGTCAGACAGATATATCACCGACAGGTGCCTGCCGGACAAGGCGATCGATGCCATGGACGAGGCCGGTTCGATGGTAAGGCTGAAGAATCCTGACAGGACGGGCCATGTGAGCGCAGAGGATGTTGCATCGGTGATTTCGAAGATGACCGGAATCCCTTCCGGAAGGATTGCCGAGGGAGAAGGCAGCAAGCTCATCAGGATGAAGTCCAAGCTGGAAGCAAGGATCATCGGTCAGGACGAAGCCATCGATAAAGTCGTACGGGCGATACAGAGGAACAGAGCCGGAATCAAGGACCCGGGTAAGCCTATCGGCACATTCCTGTTCTTCGGTCCTACCGGCGTGGGAAAGACCCAACTCGCCAAGTCACTCGCAGAGTATCTCTTTGATTCTGAAGACAATATGGTAAGGCTCGACATGAGCGAATACATGGAGAAATTCAATGTATCAAGGCTCATCGGAGCCCCTCCGGGATATGTCGGATTCGAGGAAGGAGGTCAGCTCAGCGAAAGGGTACGCCGCAAGCCTTACTGCGTGGTTCTGCTCGACGAGATCGAGAAGGCTCATCCGGATGTGTTCAACGTCCTTCTTCAGGTGATGGACGAGGGCAGGCTTACCGACAGCAACGGAAGGACCGTAAGTTTCCGCAACACGATCGTCATTATGACATCGAATGTGGGAAGCCGCGAGCTTGAGGAATACGGCAGCGGAGTGGGATTCAACACCGCCGGAAGGAATGTCCAAGGCAACAGGAAGGCCATTCTGGAGAAGGCTGTCAGGAAAGCGTTTCCGCCTGAATTCATAAACAGGGTCGACGAGCAGGTATTCTTCAATTCTCTCACAAAGGAGAATATCGAGAAGATCATCGATATCGAGCTCAAGGGACTCAAGGCACGTGTGAAGGAAGCTGGTTTCGAGCTGGTCGTGACCCCGGCTGCCAAGAGATTTGTAGCGGAAGCCGGATATGACCCGAGCTATGGAGCACGCCCGCTGAAGCGTGCGATTCAGAAGCACATCGAGGATCCCGTATCCGAGCACATCATTCTTGACAGGATGCTTTCAGGCAGGAATGCCCAGCCTCACAGCAAGATACGCGTAAGCCTTTCTCCAGACAAGGAAAGTACAGCCGTCGAATGGCGCTAGGCCATGCAGACATCCATGAGTTCGAGATCCATCTCGTTGATCATGTCCACGAGAGTCTTGTAGGAAGCTTCTGATGAGATCATTGAGCTGATGAAAGCGAGAGTGTTGTCTGTATTCATATCATTCTGTATTTTGTGTCCATCCTTAATGTTGATGCAAAGATACCGCCCCAATGTGCCATCATAGGGCACAAGCATAAAAATTCAGGAAAAAATGACAAAACTTATAATATTCGACCTTGACGGAACCCTCCTCGACACTCGAGAGGACATAGCCAATGCATGCAACTATGCATTGAGGATGTGCGGATGCCCGGAAAGAAGGCTGGAAGAGTACAACATGCTGGTCGGAAGAGGGATATACAACCTTTTCCGCGGGGCCATGCCGGAAGAAAGGCGTTCGGAAGAAATGGTCATGAAGATGAAGAGTCATTTCGTGCCATATTATAATGAGCATATCGATGACTGCACAAGGCCCTACCCCGGAATAATCGGGATGCTGGACACGCTGACCGCCAAAGGCATACGCTTTGCGGTGGCGTCCAACAAATACCAGGAAGGGACGGAAGCGCTCGTAAAGAAATATTTCGGGAAATATGATTTCGTCCGCATCCTCGGGCAGAGGGACGGAAAACCCATAAAGCCGGACCCTGAAATCGTGCACGAGGCCATGTCCGGAATCGATGGCATCATGGCTGAAGAGGTCGTCTATTGCGGAGACTCGGATGTAGACATGCAGACAGGCATCAATGCAGGGGTAAGGACAGTCGGGGTGACATGGGGATTCCGCACCAGAGAGGAACTTTCAGCGTACGATCCTTGGCTTTTGGTCGAAAAAGCGGAAGAAATCACGGACGCACTCACGCGTGATTGAAATAAAAGAATAACTTTGCGGTATGGAAAATACTGAAAGATACACAGATAAACTGGCGAAGACCATACTTCTGGCAGCCGGTATCGCCATAATAGCAGCACTGTGCTGGTATTTCAAAAGCGTACTGACCTATATTCTGGTAGCTGTCGTGATCTCGCTTGTCGCCAAGCCCCTCATGGGACTTCTTCAGAAGCTGCGCATCAAGGAAAAAAAGGCTCCTGACTGGCTTCTGGCAGCGCTTTCGCTCCTGCTTGTGATCGGAATACTCCTCTCGGTGATCGTGATGATCATTCCTGTCATCAGCAATATCGTCAAGGACATTTCATTGGTGAACATCGAGAATGCAGTCAAGAGCGTCTCCGTGCCTCTTGCCGAGTTCAATGAATTCCTGAGGAGCCGCGTACCAAGCCTGGGAGAAGATTTCAAGATCGAGGTGACAATACTTCAGGAAGTACAGAAGATGTTCAACCCTGCCGTATTCTCGTCCATGATAGGATCTGCGGCCTCATTCCTTACAAATTTCGGCATCGGACTTTTCTCTGTGGTATTCATCGGATTCTTCTTCATCAAGGACGACGGCCTCTTCACGAAGATCGTATGTGCCCTTGTGCCGGACAAGCACGAAGAGACCACAGAAAGGGCAATATCAGACATCGGATATCTGCTCTCAAGATATTTCATCGGTGTGCTGCTTGAAATCGCAGGCGTAGCCCTGATCAACTTCATCGGTCTTCTGCTTATCGCCAGACTCGGATTCAATGCAGCCATCGGTATAGCCTTCCTTACCGGCATATTCAATGTCATACCATATGTAGGTCCTCTTCTCGGAGGAGCATTGGGAACGGTACTCGGACTGATCATCAAGTTCACCAGCACAACCCCTATCGGACTGGATGTGAACTTCTGGATATTCACAGCTATACTTATAGCGATATTCTGCTTCACGCAGCTGGTGGACAATTTCGTATACCAGCCTCTGATCTATTCGACAAGCATCAAGTCAAAGCCTCTTGAGATCTTCATTGTCCTCCTTATCGTAGGACATATCGGAGGCCCGCTTGGAATGATCATCGCTATCCCTTGCTATACAGTAGTCCGCGTCATCGCCTTCAGGTTCTTCGGACACATCAAGGCGATCAAAAGACTTATTCCATCTGAAAGACTGATAACACACGAAGAAGACGAATAATATGAAAAGAGCCATCTTGATCATCGCATCCTTGATCATAGGATGCATGGCGGCATCAGCGCAGATCACTCCTGATGCCACATACATGTTTGCACAAAGAGACACATGCGACCTTTTCATGGACGTATATGAACCTGCTGACGGCAGCCAGACTTCAATCGACGGAGTCGAAAAGCCTGCCGTGATATTCATGTTCGGAGGCGGATTCATCAGAGGAACCAGAGACGATGAAAGCTACAACTCATGGTTCAAGCTGATGACCGACAACGGCTACAGGGTGATCTCAATCGACTACAGACTTGGCCTTAAAGGCTCTAACAAGGTAGGCATCGCACAGGTCAATGTACTTGACAAGGCCATCCACATGGCCGTGGAGGATCTTTTCAGCGCGACCAACTTCATAATCGAGAACGCCGACCAGTTCGAAGTCGACCCTTCCAACATCGTGATCAGCGGATCATCTGCCGGAGCAATCACTGTGATGCAGGCCGAATACGAGATCGCGAACAGGACATCATGGGCATCCGTACTTCCGGAAGGATTCAATTATGCTGGAGTAATGTCATTCTCTGGAGCCATCCTTTCAAGGGAAGGCAAGGTGGACTTCAAGACTGTCCCATGTCCGACAATGATGCTTCACGGTACATCTGACGAACTTGTGCCATACAAGCAGATCAAGGTCTTCAAGCTCGGATTCTTCGGAGGCGGAAAGCTTGTCGAGAGATTCAAGAAGTTCGGTCTCAACTACAACATGTACCATTTCACCGACTATGGCCATGAGATAGCCGGTTCGATGTACACCACATTCGACCTTCAGGACAAATTCCTGAAGACCAATGTAATGCAGAAGAAGATGCGCATCGTCGAAGCATGGATCGATGATCCGAACGTCTACAAAGGTGCCGGCCCTCAATCAAGGAAAGAGCTCTACGGAAACTAAACAATTAATCCAGGCTTTCAGGGCCTGGATTAATTTTACTCAGCAAGTTTGTCAAGCACCAGCTCAACAAGTTTTCTCACCTGTGGCTTGTAGTCCGGGTTGCTGGCCTTGTGATGTCTGTGAGCGATGATACAGCATACTGTTCCGGCATTGTGACCGAGATGAGCAGCGATACCGGCGATAGCAGAGCCCTCCATCTCGAAGTTGGTCACCTTGAGGTCGTCGAAACGGAAACTCTCGAATGTATCCAGCATGTCTGGCATTGCAAGAGGCATGCGGAGAACCCTGCCCTGAGGGCCGTAGAAGCCCGAAGCGGCGATTGTCATTCCCGGCACGGTACAGTCACGGAAAAGCTCCGACATTCTTTCACCGGCCTTGACAAAATATGGATCCGGCAAATGTCTGTTCCATCCGGTATGAGCCTTGAAAGCCTCCTCGATTTCCGGCATAGCTATCTTTTCCCTGTCAGCATACCAGTTCAGGAGACCGTCACAGCCGACCGACACATGCGAGAACACAAATGATCCGAGAGGTATCTCCGGCTGGATTGCGCCCGAGGTTCCGATCCTGATGATGTTCAGGCAGCGATGCTCCGGTTTCACTTCCCTGGTCTCGAAATCAATGTTGGCAAGGGCATCAAGCTCATTCATCACGATATCGATGTTGTCAGTACCGATTCCGGTAGAAAGAGCGGTCATCCTGACACCTTTATATTTTCCTGTCACAGATACGAATTCGCGTGAAGAATGTCTGAATTCCTTCTCTTCGAAATACTCCGCAATCATGTCCACACGGCCCGGGTCGCCGACAAGGATCACATTATCCGCAAGTTCCTCCGGACGAAGGTGAAGATGAAACACCGATCCGTCACCGTTGATTATAAGTTCTGACTCTGCGATTCTCATATTCTCTGATATTATCCGTTATCATAAAGTTTTCCAAATATAGTTTTTTCCTGCGAAAATTCCTATTTTTGTACTGATGCATAAAAAATCGTACCATGTGGCAAAGAATACAGACCCTATATCTCGGAATAGCGACAGCTTTGATGTTTTCAATGTTTTTCTGCACCTTCGCGACCATCGCAGGTCCTGACGGAACAGAAATCACCATCAGATACAGCGAAAAGCTGTCATATCTTTCATTGATGATAATGACATTCATAGCTCATGTTGCAGCGGTCGCAAGCTTCAAGGCCTTCTTCCTTCAGGCCCGCGTCTGCGCCATTGCTGCCCTCCTGTCATTGGGATTCCAGATATGGCTGGCCATAGACATATTCATCAACAGAGGCAGCATGTCATTCTCGATAACAGCCCTGTTCCCTCTTGTCGCCGCATTCCTCGACATCATCGCAGCCAAGAAATCAATGGTGGACGAGATGACCGTACAGGCGGTGAAAAGCGCCAGAAAAGCCAGAAAGAATAAATAAAGACCGGTCGATGCATAAGCATACGGCCGATCTCATCAATACTTACGACTATCTTTCTATGCCAGTGCGAAGGAGAGGTCTCCCTTGCAGCAAAGCATTCCATCCACAGTCAGCACCGCTTCACAGAAGAACATCGGTCCCCTCTTGCTCTTGAGCTTTGCAGTCACCTCGCAAAGGTCTCCGGGCTTGACTATATGCTTGAAGCGTACATTATCTATTCCTGTGTAAAGCGTTGTCCTGCCCTTGATCTCATCCTTCACAAGAAGGGCGCAGCTCTGGGCCATTATCTCACACTGGATTACTCCAGGCACGATAGGATTGCCAGGAAAATGTCCCCTGCAGAAGAATTCGTCTTCCTTTACGCGGTATTGTGCATGGCAGACTCCATCCTGGCCAATATCAATATTATCTATAAGAAGCATCGGCTCACGGTGAGGCAGATACTCCTTCAATTCGTCTCTTGTCATCTTTTGATTTTTTGGTCTGATCTTATCCGTTGTATCTTCTGAATGCGACACATCCGTTATGTCCGCCGAAACCGAGCGAGTCTGAAATCGCGATTGTAAGCGGAGCCTCGACAGGCTTGTTCGGAGTGTAATCCAAATCGCATTCCGGCTCGACCTCGTCAAGGTTGACCGTAGGAGGCACAATGCCGTTCTTGAGAGCCAGCACCGAAGCCACTGCCTCTACAGCGCCTGCCGCGCCGAGCATATGTCCGGTTGAGCCCTTGGTCGAACTGATATGAGCCTTATATGCATCTTCGCCGAGAGCAAGCTTGAAGGCAACTGTCTCTGCCACATCATTCAGCGCAGTACCAGTGCCGTGAGCATTGATGTACAGCACATCGTCAGATGTGTATCCCGCCTCGTCAAGCGCCTGCCTGATGGCAGCCGACTGTGTAAGTCCGTCAGGACGT
>RHMF01000574.1_pt1 | contig 15892 bp, 16 predicted proteins | sample 5365151 | NCBI WGS metagenome assembly RHMF01 (sample SAMN10266501, study PRJNA497801) | feces metagenome | isolation source: feces | host: Bos taurus | place: China: Prairie of Fairy Mountain | collected 2017-08-14 | reverse complement strand
CGGCTCTTATCATCCACACGCTCAATGATATATGCCAACTGCTCGAAGGCAAAGCCGAGATTTGAGCCCTGACCTGCCGTATTCTCCAACACTGCCGTAACGCCCGACGAGCGCTCCAACGCCATATTTATCGACTCGGCGATGCGGTCAAGCGACTGCAACGATGTGATGCGCTTTAAGTGGCTACCGGGGTGGAAGTTAAGTCTATCAAGACCCAGACGCTCGCAGCGCTCCATCTCCTCGAAGAACGAGTCGCGCGACTTCTGCAACCCTTCGGCATCGGGGTGTCCGAGGTTGATAAGGTAGCTATCGTGGGGCAGAATCTGCGCAGGGCTAAAGCCACCCTCCTCGCAAGCAGCCTTAAAGACATCTATCTGCTTGGCTGTCAATGCGGGTGCTGACCACTGGCGCTGATTCTTGGTAAAGAGCGCAAAGGCCGTAGCGCCAATCGCCACGGCATTCTTGGCGGCATTCTCCACACCACCCGATGCGCTTGTATGTGCTCCGAAAAATTTTATATTGTTGTTCATCGTAAAATTCTATTTAAAAGTTGTTATAATTCTTTACGGCAAAGATAAGAAAAATTAAGAAAAGATTTATATCTTTGCGATTGTTATTACATATCTCACCATAGGATTTAACTATAAGGACATATTATGAAGAAAATTTACCTAACCCTTATGTTTGCCGCCCTTGCTTCGACATACGCAATGGCACAGGTATCGATTGACGAGGTGGCAACAACCACTGAGAAGAGCTTCGAGAACGATATGAAGACCGAGGCTGTCGAGGCAGACTATGTTTCGGAGGCTGAGGAGCGTGCAAAGCGTGCAGCAATCCGCAAGGAGCGCAACACCGTGGATTTTACAGCCAACCTTCACGGCTCACTCACCGCATTTAGCGAGTCGTGGCAGGCAGCAGGCGACAACACTATCACCATCTTGGCAAACATCAACTTCAAGCACATCTACAAGAAGAATAAGTTTACCTTGACCAACACCGCCGCAGCGAAGTTTGGCTACAACAATATGCGTATGGAGCTTAACGGCGCACAGAAGGGCGTATGGTTCAAGAATGTCGATGAGATTGCTATCTCGACAGCTCCCCAGTGGGATATGGTACGCAACTGGACCTATGGTGCTAACATTCAGTTCCGTACTCAGTTTGCGCGTGGCTATGCAGCGCGTGGCGACCAGCAGAACTCGGTAGCCCCCGTATCAAACTTTATGACCCCCGGTTATCTTGATGCTTCGGTCGGTTTTACCTATATACTCCCCTCGGAGCGCTTCCCCCTCAAGGTTAACCTCGCGCCCTTGGCGATGAGCGCTACCTTCCGCCACGACCTCTCGACAACAAAGGACTATGGCGTGGCAACAGGTCGCTCGAAGTATGAGGGTGGTCTCTCGGTGAAGCTCGACTTCGACAAGACTTGGGGCAAGAATGGCTGGTTGCGCTACCGCACAACAGCATACTCATTCTACGGTTGGATTACCGACCTTGCAGCGGCTGCCAACTTCAAGCCTACGGAGGATAAGCCCACCTATGAGCATATCTTGCCTACGGTGCGTTGGGAGAACACTATCGACATCAAGGCTACGAAGTATATCTCGACACAGATTTATGTTCAGCTCTACTACAACAAGGCTGAAATCAACAAGTTGCAGGTGCAGTCGATGCTCTCTGTAGGTCTTACCTATACCTTCAACAACAAGTAAACCGAGGCACGAAAAGTGCATAACGCTTCGAAGAGGGAGGACGAGAGTGATGCAGAGAAGAGGTTGGACAACGATAGTCGTTATCATATTGTTAAGTGCGGTACTCTTTGTGGGTATCGCCATAGGTCGTAGTGGCGAGCAGCGCCGTACCGAGACGCTGTTGCATCGCTTGACCGAGGAGATGATGCGTAGCAACAACCTCGGCGGACTGATGATGCAGGATAAGATGATGCAGACGGTGAATGCCGTGCGCAACTACTATGTCGACCCCATCGACCTCGACACCATCTACGAAAAGGCTATCCCTTCGCTCCTCTCGGAGCTTGACCCCCACTCGGAGTATATCCCTGCCCGATTTTTCAACCAAGTAAACGAGTCGTTGGAGGGCGAATTTGACGGCATCGGCATCGTCTTTAACGCTATGACCGACACCATCACGGTACTCAATGTTGTGCCACAGGGTCCATCGTTCAAGGCGGGCGTGCGCTCGGGCGACCGCATTGTGCGCATCGACGATAGAGATGTTGCAGGTCAGGGCATTGCGCAAGATTCGCTCGTTAAGCTTATGCGTGGCAAGCGTGGCACAAAGGTAAAGCTCGCTATCGAGCGCCAGACACTCGACGAGCTTGTCGAGGTGGAGGTTGTGCGTGATGCTATCGAATTGCACAGCATCGAGACCGCCTTTATGCTCGACAAGGAGGCTGGCATCGGCTATGTGCGCCTCTCGCAGTTTGCCCGAACATCGTATGACGAGTTGCGTGAGGCACTTACGAAGTTGCGCTCGGAGGGTCTGCAAAAGCTTATTATAGACCTTCGTGGCAACTCGGGTGGCTTCCTCGACCAGGCGATACTTATCGCCAACGAGTTCCTCCCTGCCGAGAAACTGATTGTCTACACCGAGGACCGTAATGGCAATAAGCAGAAGGAGTATAGCCGTGGCAATGGCACATCTACCGACCTTGGCTTGGCAATCCTCGTTGACGAGACAAGTGCCTCGTCGAGCGAGATTTTGGCGGGTGCTATTCAGGATAACGACCGAGGCATTGTTTTGGGTCGTCGCACCTTTGGTAAGGGCCTGGTACAGACGCAGATACCCTTTACCGATGGCTCTGCCGTGCGCCTAACCGTTGCTCGCTACTACACCCCAACAGGTCGCTCGATACAGAAGCCCTATACGGCTGGCGATGAGATGGCATATCATATGGAGATTTTCGACCGCTATATGCACAACGAGTTCTTCTCTGCCGACTCCATCCACTTCGACGAGAGCCTGAAGTTCACTACACCGGGAGGTCGCACGGTATATGGTGGAGGTGGCATTATGCCCGACATCTTTATCCCGATGGACACAGTGGGCATCACGCGTTATTACACAAAGGTATGGGATAGCAACACCCTCTACCGCTACACCATACGCTATGCCGACAAGCACCGTGAGGCACTCGACAAGGTCTCGACACTTGAGGAGTTGGATAGCCTTCTCTCGGCAGATGACCTCCTCTCGGACTTTGTGCGCTATGCCGAGCAACAGGGCATCGCAACAAACCGCCACGAACTGAATATCTCACGCGATATTATCCTTGCGCAGTTGCGCGCCTATATCGGTCGCAACGCCTTGGGTGACGACTCGGGCTTCTACTACAACATCTACCCCATCGACAAGGTTATGCGTCGCGCGGTAGAGGAATTAAAACGACAGAACAATGATTAAGAGAATTATAGGCACACTTTTTACGCTCGCAACCCTTGCGGTTGTGGTCTTTGCCGTGCTCAACTACCCGAACTACAAATCTATGCTCTTTGAGCGTGACCTCTACGATATGCTCTTTGTACGCCAGAGCGTTTCGGAACCCGAGGAACCCGTAGAAGAGATTGTAAATGAGAATGTTATCGAGCAAGAAGAGCCCTCAGAAGAGGCAACAGAGGGCGAGATATAGTCTGAACATATAGGACTATAAAAAAATATAATAGCTAAAAACTCAATATTCACGGCAACTTTTGTATGTTGTGAATATTTTTTTATATTTTTGCGCAGTAGAAAAGTGGTTTTATTTTCTGCACAATAGTTGTAAAAGATGTGTAAACCTTAAAACAAGAAAGATTATGAAACGAATTTCGATGTTATTTGCAGCTCTGTTGTTTGGCATTGTGGCAACTACGGCTGCTTGTGTATCAGACCACGACCGCTTGGTGGAGTTCGACAAGCTACCCGCCAAAGCGCAGACCTTTATTAAGGAGAACTTTGCTAATGAAAAGATTGCGCATATCTTCTACGATAGCGAGCTTACCGACCGCGACTATAAGGTTCGCTTCGAGAACGGCTCGGAGGTAGAGTTCAACAACGACGGCAAGTGGACAAAGGTAGACTGCCAGCGCAAGGCTGTGCCTGCTGCTATCATTCCTGCAAAGATTGCATCGTATGTAGAGCGTAACTTTGCCGATAAGCAGATTGTAGAGATATCGTGCGACTGGAACGAGTGGGAGGTGCAGCTCTCAAATGGTCTTGAGTTGCAGTTCAATAGCAAGTTCAAGCTCCGCGAGATTGATGATTAAAATAGAGGTAGCCTAATTTATAGAACATACCTTATAATGTGTCCAACCTAAAAAATAGAGAATTATGAGAAAGTTATTGTTTGCATTGATTGGTGTTGCGACCCTTGCGTTTGTGGGTTGCGACGATGACTACACACCCTCGGTGTCGCTTGAGAAGGCATTTAGCGACCGCTACCCCAACGCTACACACATCGAGTGGGAGCGTGAGCGTGGCCACCGTGTAGCAGATTTCCACCTCGACGGCATGGAGTGCGAGGCGTGGTATACGGCTAACGGCAAGTGGGTGATGACCCTCTTCGATATCAAGTATTCGGATTTGCCCGCTGCGGTACGCACAGCCTTCGAGACTGAGTTTGGTGTAGAGGCTCCCGTAGACGATGTTGAGCGCTTGGAGCGCAACACGGGCGAGACAATCTACATTATTGATACCGAGCAGGTTGTAAATGGCTTCCTAACAGATATCTACCTCGACTATGCCGAGGATGGCACGCTCCTTCGCAACGAGGTAGAGCGTGAGTGGGGCGAGCATATCTACTATTACTTATAGGTAGGTTCTATAAATTAGGTCGAGTTGATTTTGGAGAATATTTTGTTTAGATTTCTTATTTGTTATGAGGGCGCAATGCGGGCATTGTAACCGAGTAAAAATGAGAAATATAGCAAAATAAGCCCAAAAGCAACCGAAACAGAATCTGCCGACAACGAATAACTTATTTACTAATTCATAGAACATACCTATAGGCGTAGTAGGCGACGAGCAAGCGTTATGGAGTCGGAGCCAAACTCTTCGGCAAGCGTCGTAAAACCGCCATCGCCCCTTTCGTAGAAGTGGCGAGCGGTAGAGAGCCAAGCGCTATCCGTACGGCGCAGACGCTCACGATGCTCCTCCGCTGCCCGACTATTAGTTAAGAGTGCCTCGGCACGGCTGACGCTATCTCTCAACATATAGGCCTCGTGGCGCTCCACGGCAAGGGTGTTATACTCCTTGTCGAGCGTAGCAAAGGTCTCGCGATAGCGACTACCCTCCACCTCGGGCGACTCAAAGTGTGATGCCACCGAACTATCGGTGGCATCACTATTTCCTACACAGCCCACCGCAACAAAGGCGAGGGCTGCTATAATACTACTCCTCAACATCCTCTACTGCAAGGGGTTCGATATCAGCAACCTCCTCCGCCGCCTCGGGAGTCATCAGCACACAGATATCCTCGCCGTGTTGCAACTGCCAAGCCAAGATGATGATATTTGACTCCTTGGCGACAGCCTCAATCTCCGAAGCCTTAGCCTCGAGAGCATCCTCCAACTCGCCAAGCTCGTTGAGCATCGACTCGGGGTAGCCAGCCTCAACGATATCCATTGCCAACTGCTCCTTGCGAGCCTCAATCTCCGATGCCTCGTCTGCCAAAGCCAAAGCCTCAACAGCCTTAGCCTCAATCTTTGCCCACTCCTCCTCTGCGGTGCCAAGTTTCATACTCCAAGCACGGTCGAGGTCATCGAGGTTGCTACGCAACAGAGTCTGCTGACCCTTGAGCCACTCCTCCGCCTCACGATACATATCGCGTCTGTCGCCCGCCTCATTGAGGATAGGCTCTACCAAGCGCTTGAACTCACGCGCCTTAGCGCCATTAAAGCTGGTGCGGTAGGTATGCTCCATCTCGGCAGCGAGCTTCTCCACCTGGCGCAACTCCGCCTCCGAAGTTACGGTCTCGGCCAAATAGGCAATCTGCTGTGCATCACGCATAGGGGTGGTAACAGCCGTATGGCTACCACACGATGTAACGGCAATCGCCACGACTGCCAAAGCCAAAATATTGATAATCTTCTTCATATCCTCGCTCCTACATTTCGTTCAACACTGCATTTGTCTCCTCCAAGAAGATAAGATACTCCTCGCCACCAATCTGCTCACGGAACGCCTCTTCGTAGCTCTCCAACGCCTCGCGAGCGCTCTTAAACTCATCGTAGCTCTTTGCCTCAACAACCGCCGTAGCAAGCTCATAGCTAAGGTCATAGGCAGCATTCATAGCGTTCTGCTCGTCGATTGTAACGCCCTCGGCATTACCACCACACGAAGCAAAAGCCACGGCAGCCACGCACATCACAACAATCTTTTTCATTTGGTATCTGTATTAAAATTACTCTACATAAACAACCAGACCCTTGAGGTACTCGCCCTCGGGGTGGTAGATATTAATCGGGTGGTCGGCAGGCTGGGTAAGCTGACCAATGATACGCACCTTACGCTTGGCAATGGCTGCCGAGGTAAAGATTGTGGTGCGGAACAGATCACGGCTAACCGCCTGCGAGCAAGAGAAGGTAAAGAGGATACCGCCCGGGCGAATCTTCTGCAACGCACGAGCATTAATCTTCTTGTAGCCCTGCAAAGCGTTACCCAAGACTTTGTGGTGCTTGGCAAAGGCGGGCGGGTCGAGGATGATAAGGTCGTAGCTATCGTCGATATCTTTCAGATACTCAACGGCATTCGTAGCTATTGCCTCGTGCGGAGCATCGTCGCCAAAGTTAAGGCGTACATTCTCGTCGGCAAGCTTCACGGCACGCTCCGAAAGGTCGATAGATACCACCTCGCGAGCACCACCAGCCAACGCCGCAACCGAGAAGCCACCAGTATAGCAGAAGGTGTTGAGCACCTTACGACCACGGGCATACTGGCGCACCAAGTCACGATTCTCTCTCTGGTCGATAAAGAAGCCAGTCTTCTGACCCTCCTCCCAGTTAACCTTAAACTTCAAGCCATTCTCCAAGACCACAACATCCTTCTCGGCATTGCGACCCCAGAGGTAGCCATCGATAGCGCCAAGCTCCGCCTTATAGGGCAGAGTCTGCGAACTCTTGTCGTAGATAGCCTCGATACGGTCGCCATAGGCCTCACGGATAGCCTCGGTAATCTGGCTACGCGAGTGGTACATACCCACCGAGTGACACTGCACAACCGCCGTGCGCTCATAGATATCGACAACCAAACCGGGCAAGAGGTCGCCCTCGCCGTGAATAAGACGGTAGCAGGTGGTGCGCTCGTTATCGACCATACCGAGGCTCTCGCGCAGAGCCTTTGCCGTTGCGATGCGCCTATTCCACCACGCCTGGTCGATGGTCTCCTCCTCGAACGACAATACACGAACGGCGATAGAGCCAATCTGATAGTGACCTCGCGCAATAAAGTTGCCCTGCTTGGTGTAGACATCGACAATATCACCTTCGGCAAGAGGCTTCAATCCTTCGGTAATGCGCTCAATGGCGCCCGAGAAGATCCAGGGGTGGCATCGCTCCAACGACTCCTCCTTGCCACGGCGGAGATATATGGCGGTTAGTGATCTCTGTGTCATACGCTTTGTTCGCTATTTTTGCGGTTACTTCTTCTTCTGTGATGATGCTTGCGGTGGGTACTATGCTCGGCACAATGTTCTGAGGACTGAGCGCTGATAATCTGAGGCTTATACCCCTTGGGCGCCTCCCTTAGAAGTCTATCCCAAATTTTTAGGCATACCCACGCATCGGTTGCTGCATACTCCTGTTGCTGCTCGGTGAGCGTGCCAGCCTCCCAGTTGCTCAATCGCTGCGCCTTCGACACACGCTCGTTAAGCACGATTGCCGAGAGTTTGCGCAGGCTCTTCTCGTCGATGCCCCAATGTGGTGCTTCGTGCTGAAGGTCGATAAAGCCATCGGCAGTAAACTGTCGTAGGGCGTGCAACGAACGGATATCGCCCGTAACATCGGCACCCACCTTCAAGATACGGCGCGAGCCGAGAATCTTCAAGATGCGATTGTCGAGACGGATACGGCATAGGCGAAAGAGGTAGCAACAATCCTCGGTCGAGAGTTGCAACAGCGACACCTTATGCGTAACACCCGCCTTGAACGATGGGCGGGTCTCGGTGTCGAAGCCGATGATATCGCACTGGGCAAGGTGGGCACAAGCCGCCTCAACCTGCTCGTCGCTATCTACAATGACGATGCGCCCACTAATGCGGGCGGCGGGCAACGAGGCTACGGTGTCGTTATCTATGGTTGCTATAAAACTCATTCTACGGGATTGACCTCTGGTCAAGTCGCAAAGTTAGGAAATTATTCTCAGTTTATCGCCCTTGTCGAGCGAAATTTTGCCCTCACGGAGCATTTTATCTACTATTTCGACAATTCGGCGAGGCTCGCCCTTGATGCGGGCAACGATATCTTTTACCGAGCAAGGCTCAGCGCCAAGGAGCGCCAATATCTCCGAACAAAGTCTATCTTCGTCGGTGTTCTCACTCTTTCTTAGCTGTTTACGCCTTATGCAGTTATCGCACACGCCACACTCCTTAGCACTCGTATCGCCAAAATAGCGCTCGATAATTTGGCTACGGCACTCATCCTCGGAGGTGGCATAGCGCAACATATTCTCAAACCTCTCGTGCATAAGGCGTTGGCGGTGGCCATAGCTGTCGGGCGAGATATAGAGATCTTTCGAGGATAGGCGCTCGGTCTGGAAGAGAATTATCGGCGAGCGTGCCGCAGGGATATAGCGGATAACATTCATTCGCCACAGCACTTTTAGCAATTCGTGAACACGCTCTGGAGAGAGCTCGGCGTGTGTTGCAATCATCAGCTCGTCGATAGTGCGGAAACGACTGAAAATGCCATCGTAAAGGCGCAAAATCGTGCGTAACATCTTATCCATCTCGTTGCCCCCGACATTGACCTTGTAGAGCGAATCACGGCTACAATTAAAGATAAGTTGTGCCGGCTTGTCGTGCTCCTCGACAAGGGTCATATAGCCGTTGATATCCAACAACTTAAGGGCGCTCTCTACCCTACCACGAAACAGACGCTCACGGTGGCAGAAATCGTAGATATTGAATAGGAACGATGCCCCCTCTCCATCGCCAATCGCCACTTGCAGATAGTTGGCGATGCGCTCATAGATATGCTTGATTTCCGCAATTGGCGGAAACTCGTTTTCGAATCTTCGCTCGATGCGTGGAGCATCCTCAGCGGTGGTGAGCAACACGGCATAACTGCGCTTGCCATCACGACCCGCACGACCTGCCTCCTGATAGTAGGCCTCCAACGAGTCGCACATCGTATAGTGGATAACAAACCTCACATCCGCCTTGTCGATACCCATACCGAAGGCGTTGGTAGCCACCATAATACGCACCTTGCCACTATGCCACTCCGTTTGGCGAATAGAGCGCTCCATATTGGGCAAACCAGCGTGGTAGAACTCAGCACTTATGCCCTCGGCCTTGAGCTTGGCGGCTATCTGCTCCGTACCCTCTCGGGTCGAGGCATAGATAATGCCCGAACCCTCGACACTCTGCACAACGCGCAACAACTGCTCAAATTTATCCTCCGTCTCACGCACTACATACGACAAATTGGGGCGCGAGAAGCTGGCTCGAAGTATTCGCTTCTCCGAAAAACCGAGGTGGTGCATAATATCCTCGGCAACGAGGTCGGTTGCCGATGCCGTAAGTGCCAAAACAGGGGCGTTTGGAGCATACTTTCTAATATCCGAAATACGCAAGTATGAGGGTCTAAAGTCGTAGCCCCACTGCGAGATACAGTGCGCCTCGTCTACGGCTATAAGGCTGATATTCATCTGCTTAAGGCGAATACGAAAGGCATCCGTCGCCAAGCGTTCGGGTGCGATATAGAGTAGCTTCGTATCGCCGTATGTGCAGTTGTCCAATGCTGCCTCTATACGGCGCTGGTCCATGCCCGAATGTACTGCCACGGCCGAAATACCGAGCGAGCGTAGGCGGTCTACCTGGTCCTTCATCAGCGCTATAAGTGGCGTAACGACAATCGCCAACCCATCCAATACCATCGCTGGTACTTGGTAGGTAAGCGACTTACCGCCACCCGTAGGCATCAGGGCAAGGGTGTCGTGACCATCGAGTACCGACTCGATAATCTCGCGCTGCGTAGGGCGGAACTCATCGTAGCCCCACCACTGCTTCAGCGCCTCCTCTGCCGATGAGAAGAGCGTATGTCGCATAGGCTGGTTCATAGGACAAAGATACAAAAAAAAATAGGATTATCAGTTGGGGCAAGTAAAAAAGAGTGGTTAGAAAGGTTGAAGTACAAGGCTCGCGAAGAGTGAGAAACCGCAGCATACTAAAGCGTATGTGAGGATTTCGAGCTCGAGCACAACGCAGTAATTCGCCTTTAGAACCACTCGACTATAAAAAATTTTGTTGTAATAATAAAAATTATTACATTTGTCGCCGAAATAGCTACTAATATGAAGATTAAGTCGCAGTACAAGGTCCGCGAGATGGCGGGCGAGAATGTGGTGATTATGCAGGGCAAGGGGGCAAGCGACCTCACCCGCATCATTTCGCTCAACGAGAGCGCCCTCTACTTATGGGGCGAGGTCGAGGGCAAGGAGTTCGACACCAAGATGGTGGCGGAGTTGCTCGCCGAGCAGTATGGCATTGATATGGATATTGCCGAGCGCGATGCACAGCGATGGATCGACCGCTTGGAAGAGTGCGGCTTGATTGAGTAAGTTGTTAGTTAGTAAAAATTTCTCCAAATCATGCAGAGAATGAGAAAGATATATGCTTTGTTGATGGTGGCAATCTATATTGTTGCCTCGGCAATGTCATCTATATCGCTACTTCTCTGCGAACACCGCCACTGCAACCATACCCACTCACACCACGAGCCCACCTGCGTATGCCACGGCATATCGTTCGAGGAGGATTGTTGCAACCATGTTCACCCTGTTCTGGGTGACAACCACACCGAATATATCGCCTCGTCGCAGCGCAACGAGAGCCGTATCATCGACCAAAGCAATGTGCTCTCGTCGTATGCCCTACTGGCTGCTACGGTCGAGGTCGTTACGATAGACTTAGAGCCTACCGCAATTATCGACTATGGCGATGAATCTGCGCCACCACGGGTGGCATATCTATCTACAAAGGGGCTTCGTGCGCCCCCTGCATTGGTTTAGCCGACGCTTCGAAAAGCGTTGGCAAGTATGCTTTATACCATAAAACATAATCTCTAACCAACGCAAAATATGAAAAAATCAATATTTCTTTTATTAGCACTTATCGTGCTTATGCCCTCGGTGGCATTGGCACAGCGCACCATCACAGGTAAGGTTGTCGATGCAGACAACAACAACCCACTTATTGGCGCATCACTATACTGGAAGAACACCACAGCGGGTACAACAACATCCGTAGATGGCACATTCTCTATTCGTCGTGTAAATGGATTCGAGACCCTTGTTGTCGACTACCTTGGCTATGACATCGCCGAGATTGAGGTGGGCAAGGAGCAGAGCACACTCGACATTAGCCTCAAGCCCTCAGCAGTAGATATCGACGAGGTCGTTATCGAGGGTCAGCAGCGTGGTAACTACGCTAAGTCGGGTGGCATCACACGCCAGGAGCAGATTTCGTTTGCGGGCCTCTGCAAGATGGCATGCTGCTCATTGGCAGAGTCTTTCGAGAACTCAGCATCGGTAACCGTAGGTTATAGCGATGCTATTTCGGGTGCTCGACAGATTAAGATGCTCGGCTTGGCAGGTACCTACACCCAGATTCTCGACGAGAACCGCCCCATTATGCAGGGTGCGGGTGCTGCCTATGGTTTGAGCTACACTCCCGGTATGTGGCTCAACTCTATTCAGGTGTCGAAGGGTGTGGCATCCGTAACTGCGGGTCACGAGGCTATCACAGGTCAGATTAACCTTGAGCACCGCAAGCCCACCGACGATGAGCGCTTCTTCCTCAACCTCTACTTCGATTCGGAGCTTCGCCCTGAGATTAATGTGTCGTCAGCAATACCCTTGTTGCCCGATAAGAGCCTTTCGACAGTGATTATGGCGCACGGCTCGTTGGATACCGCACAGCACGATATGAATGGTGATGGCTTCTCGGATATGCCTAAGGCAAACCAGATAAATGTTGCAAATAAGTGGCTCTGGCAGAATGCCGATGGTATTCAGCTACGCTGGGGCTGGAAGGTTGTAAACGAGAATCGCCTCGGTGGTCAGCTCGGCTACAAGAAGGATATGTACGAGGATATGTTGGCAGACCCCTTCAACAACCTCTACGGCTCGAAGATTCACAACCGCAACATCAACGCCTATGCCAAGTTGGGTATTCCCGTAGGCTATGAGCGCACCTTCACGGGCGACCCGGCAGATGCTGTGCAGAACAATGTGGCGATGATTCTCGACTACGACAACTACCTAACGGACTCTTACTTCGGTCTTAACAAGGTGGATGTTGTGGAGAATGCATTGCGCTACAACATCACCTATGCCCACTACTTCACACAGCGCTCGTCGCTCAACGCTGGTGCTTCGGCATATATGCGTATGATGGATAACGACTACCGTCAGCCCGCCGTAGCAGGTGGCGCACCCGCGGAGGCGTGGTCGTTTATGGGCAAGTCGACACTCATCGAGCCCGGCGTATTTGCCGAGTACACCTACCAGATTGAGGATAAGTTCTCGTTGGTGGTAGGTCTTCGTGGCGACTACTCGATGATTGAGGGCGACTACTACAACGATGCCAAGGGCAAGTTGCTCGTTACCCCCCGTTCGCACATCCGTTGGAGCATCACGCCTCGCACTACGCTTCGTGCCTCGGCAGGTATGGGTTACCGTCGTCAGAACCTCGTTACGGACAACATCTGGATGATGACCACCTCGCGCCATATCCAGTTTGCGGGCTTGGACGACGATATGGAGGCGGCAGCGACCTTTGGTGGTAGCCTCTCGCAGACCTTCCGTTTAGCGCAGGACGATATGGCAACTATCAGCTTCGACTACTTCCGCACACAGTTCTTCAACACGATGATTTTCGACCAGGAGACGGCGGACAACTCTATCCTTATATATAATAGCAAGGGTAAGTCGTTCACGGATAACTACCAGATTGACTTCAACTGGACACCCTTCCGTGGCTTCGACCTCTTCGCCACCTTCCGCTACACCAACGCCAAGATGACCATCGAGCGTGATGGCGAGCAGATTTTGGTGGAGCGCCCCCTCACCTCGCGCTACAAGGGTCTTATCAACATCCAGTATGCCGTGCGCCGTTGGGTCTTCGATGCTACCGCACAGCTCAATGGTCCTGTACGCCTCCCCGAGCTAGATGGCGACATCACAAAGGCGGTCGAGAACCCCAACCTCTCGCCCATCTACCCCATGTTCTTTGCACAGGTAAGCTACAAGATTAGTAACCTTACCTTGTATGTTGGTTGCGAGAATATCGCCAACTATGTGCAGGGTCACAAGGGTCACGGTCAGGCACCTATCCTTGGCTCGGAAGCTCCCTTCCAGCAAGGCTTTAACTCATCGGCAGTCTGGGGTCCCCTTATGGGCCGCAAGTTCTATATCGGACTCAGATTGAACCTCTACTAATACAATAAAACTTAAATTGAATCGTTAATTTCATAAAACCGTAAACAATATGAAGAAGATTTTTTTAGTGTGCCTTGTAGCACTTTTTAGCGTTGCAGTAGCTGACGCACAGGCTCCCAAGAAGGGCGAGAAGAAGACCGTAACCACCGAGTTCGTTACAGATATCGACTGCGAGGGTTGCGCAAAGAAGGTTACCAACACCATTCCCTACGAGAAGGGTGTTAAGGATGTTAAGGTAGATGTTCCTACCAAGACCGTTACCGTAACCTACGACCCTGCAAAGACCAACGACGAGACTCTTATCAAGGCTTTCGCCAAGATTAAGATTCAGGCTTCGGCAGGTTGCAATGGCGAGTGCTGCGGTCACGACCACAAGGCTGAGAAGAAGGAGTGCACCGATGCTTGCTGCGAGGGTCACGACCACAAAGGTCACGACCACGGCCACTCACACAATCACGGCCACAACCACAAGCACTAATAGTCTAAGGCTTTTAAGCGCTATAGCAGACTACCCCATAGGGTGGTCTGTTTTTTTGTTGTGTGGCTGCCACGACAACTACACAACAAAATAGGTGGGTATCCTACCGAACACCCACCTATCTATCATGTAAAGCAGTGATTTAGAACGCCTTGCCGATGCCGAGGAAGTCCTCAGCCTTGAGGGCTGCGCCGCCAATAAGGCCTCCATCAACATCTGCCTTCGAGAAGATCTCGCCAGCGTTTGAGGGCTTGCAAGAGCCACCATAGAGGATGGGGCACTCCTCGGCTGCTGCGCCAAACTTCGAGCGCAACACCTCGCGGATGTAGGCGTGAATCTCCTGTGCCTGGTCTGCGGTAGCGGTCTTGCCAGTACCGATAGCCCAAACGGGCTCGTATGCGATAACGAGCTTTGCAAACTGCTCCTCCGAAAGGTTGAATACTACCTCCTCGATCTGCTGCTTGCACACCTCGAAGTGGCGACCTGCCTCACGCTCCTCGAGGTTCTCACCTACGCAGTAGATGGGTACGAGGTTGTTCTCATAGGCACGAGCCATCTTCTTGTTCAAGCTCTCCGAAGTCTCACCATAGTACTGACGGCGCTCCGAGTGGCCAAGGATAACATACTTGCAACCAAGAGCTGCAATCATTGATGCTGCAACCTCGCCAGTGTAGGCACCCTTAACCTCGGTAGCGCAATCCTGTGCGCCAACCTCGATAGCTGTACCCTTAAGGGTCTCGATAACGCTATGAAGGTGTGTAAATGGGGGACATACGATAAAGTTCACTGAGTCGCAAACCTCACCCTTGCCAGCTGCTACACCCTTAGCAAGCTCTACACCCTCAGCGGGGAGAGTGTTCATCTTCCAGTTACCTGCTACAATCTTCTTTCTCATAGTATATAAAGTATTTGAAAATTCATAAATTACTCCTCCTTGCAGCTCTCGATCCAAGCCTTAATCTCGGCTGTTGCAAGGCCAAGCTTGTTCTTCTTGTTGAAGCCACAAAGGTCGTTGAAGAGCTTCATACCGCCAGTTGTTGCGGTGTTCTTGAAGGCCTCCAAGGTGATATAGCCCATCTTCTGCACCACAGCAACCCACTCTGCGGGGATACCTGCCTCGGTGTATACCTCCTCAGCATCGGCAACCACCTTCTTCTCAGGGCGCATAGTGGGGAAGAACAACACATCCTGAATAGATGTCTCGCCAGTCATAAACATTGTGAGGCGGTCGATGCCGATACCCATACCTGAGCAAGAGGGCATACCATACTCCAATGCACGAACAAAGTCCATATCGATAACCATGGCCTCGTCGTCGCCCTTCTCCGAGAGTCGCATCTGCTCCTGGAAGCGCTCCAACTGGTCGATGGGATCGTTAAGCTCCGAGTAGGCGTTGCAAAGCTCCTTGCCGTTTACGAACAACTCGAAACGCTCGGTGAGGTCCTCATTGTCGCGGTGGCGCTTGCAGAGAGGCGACATCTCGATAGGATAGTCCGTTACGAAGGTAGGCTGAACAAGGTCGCCCTCACAGTACTGACCAAAGATAGCATCGATAAGCTTGCCCTTACCCATAGTCTCGTCAATCTCGACATTAAGACGCTGGCACGCCTCACGCAACTGCTCCTCGCTTTGGCCAGTGATATCGTAGCCCGTCTTCTCCTTGATAGCATCGGTCATCGTAACGCGCTTGAAGGGGGCCTTGAACGAGATAGTCTTACCCTCGATAACAACATCGGTAGTGCCATTTACTGCCAT
>RHMF01000784.1_pt1 | contig 15909 bp, 24 predicted proteins | sample 5365151 | NCBI WGS metagenome assembly RHMF01 (sample SAMN10266501, study PRJNA497801) | feces metagenome | isolation source: feces | host: Bos taurus | place: China: Prairie of Fairy Mountain | collected 2017-08-14 | reverse complement strand
TGAAGCTGATGGGGAGTCAAGAGCCGTCCGCAAGGATCGCTCCAAACTACACTAAGACAGACGGCGGCGACGCCCAGCGCATCCTCCGGGCGGGTGGCATCAACCTCGACCCGTGGCAGGCGGACGTCCTCGACGACTGGATGAGCAAGGGCGCGGGCGGGCGTTGGAAGTGTCCGACGTGCGGCGGCTCGGTGCCCAGGCAGAACGGCAAGACGCTCCTGATCGAGGGGCGGGCAAGCGCCGGGATGCTCCTTTACAATGAACAGGTTTTATACACGGCGCATCTCCAGAAGACGTCCACAGAGACGTTCGAGGAGATAGCGTCGTTTTTTGAAACGCCTGCGCTGAAAAAGTATGTGCAGGACATCAAGACCGCGCTCGGTCGGGAACAGGTGATACTCAAGAGCGGGGCGCGGATCAAATTCCTTGCGCGGACGCGGAACGGCGGACGCGGGCAGCATGGAGATCTTCTGATATTCGACGAAGCACAGGAGCTTGACCCTGACCAGCAGGCATCCTTTCTCCCGGCTGTCTCCGCATCGCTGAATCCGCAGACGATATATGTCGGCACGCCGCCAGACCCGAACGCGGTCGGCACGGTCTTCCGCGGTCTTCGGGATCGGGCGAAGGACTCGAAGAAAACGGCGTGGTTTGAATACTCCGTGGATGAGATCGGGGACATCTCCGACAAATCCAGGTGGGCTGCCGCCAACCCCGCGCTCGGGCGGCGCATCCTGCTCTCGACCATCGAGGGCGAGTTCGAGCAGATGGACGCGGACACGTTCGCACGGGAGCGGCTGGGGTGGTGGAGTCCTTTGGCTTCGGAGAAAATCGAGTACGCCATCCCCGCGGAGGTGTGGGACGCCTGCAAGAGCGCCGACCAGAAACCGGAAGGGAAGACAGGCTTCGGCGTGAAGTTCTCGGCGGACGGCTCGGAAGTGTCGCTTTGCGGCGCGGTGATTCCAGATAACGGCCCGGCGCGGATTTCTCTCATCGACCGCAGGCCGACCGGCAGCGGGACGAGGTGGCTGGCGGAGTGGCTGAACGAGCGGGCCGGTCGTGCTTCGTGCGTCGTCATCGACGGACGGAACGGCGCGGACGTGCTGGTGGAGAAGATCGCCGACACATGGAAATTCAAAAACAGCGTCATCCGACCCTCGGCGAAGGACATGGTCGCCGCGGTCGGGACGCTTTGCGATGCGCTGGCGGAGCAGACGGTGACGTGGTATGAACCGCAGACCCAGCTCCGCGACAGCGCTGTATCTGCTACCAAGCGCCCCATCGGGGGCGGCTGGGGCTTCGGCGGAGAGAACGCCGGGCCGGTGGAAGCGTGCGCCCTCGCGCTTTGGGGCGCAAAAACATCCAAGCGCGACCCTAACAGGAGGATGAGGATCGGATGAATCTTGTACTTGACCCCTCTAGCGTCAGAGGGCTGCCGAAGGCCGAACAGGAAATGCTCGGCAAGCTCATCAGCATCTACCAGAACCATACGGCGAAGAACGAGGAGAAGCACCGCTATTACGAGGGGAAGATCTCGGTCGGCTCCGTCAACCTCGGTCTGGCGCTGCCCCGGAACATTGGCAAGCTGGAGATCGGCTGCGCGTGGGGTGCGAAGACGGTGGACGTGCTGGCGGCGCGGTCGATGTTCGACGGCTTCGTGGATCTGAATGGCAACTCCGTGTCTGCCCTCGACCAGATCGTCACAAACAACCGGCTGATCGCGGAGTACATGAAGGCGGCGAGGGATGAGCTCAAGTTCGGCTGCACGTTCGCCACGCTCTCCCGCGACCCCGGCATCGGGTGCAAGATCCGCTTCCACTCTCCGCGCACCGCTGCGGCGTACTGGGACGGCGACAAGGGCCGCATCGCGTACGGCATGGCCATCATTGACACCGTGCCGGACAACTCCGAGGCGCTGACGTGGACGCCGAGCATCATCAACCTCTACACGGATACCGCCGTGTGGGTGCTGGTGCGTACCGGGACGATCTGGTTCGCCGAAGGCCGCCCGCACAAGATGGGCAGACCGCTCATGGAGCCTTTGATTTGGAACGCGACCAGCGACAAGCCGTTCGGACGCTCCCGCATCAAAGAGCCGGTGCGCCGCCTCATTGATTCCTACGTCCGCACCATCGCCAACGCCTCCATCGGTCTGGAGTTCTCCACCGCGCCGCAGAAGTACCTCCTCGGCGTGACGGACGACCAGTACGACGCCATCATCAACGACAAGTTCCGGCAGTATGTCGGCAGTATCATCGCGTCCACGGTGAACCCGGAGACAGGGGAGAAGCCGTCCTTCGGGCAGCTGGCGCAGGGCTCTATCACGCCGCACGTTGATATGTTGCGGATGCTTGCGACGCAGTTCTCAGCCGCGACCGGCCTCACGGTCTCCGACACCGGCGTGGTGAACGACGCAAACCCGACGAGCTCCGAGGCCATCCAGGCGCAGAGCGTGACGCTCGTGGGCATGGCGGAGCAGCTGAACACCGGCAACGGCGACGCGCTCCGTGTGATCGCGCAGATGGCGCTTGCGGTGGCGAACAATACGACCATCGAAGGGCTGAGCGACGAGCAGAAGGGCATCGTGGCGCACTTCAAGAACCCGTCCATGCCGAGCCTCGCCCAGACCGCCGACGCTGCGCTCAAGATCGCCACGAACCGTCCCGCGTTCGCCAACACGGACATCTATCTGGAAATGATGGGCTTCTCGCAGGCGGACATCCGGCGCATCAACGCGCAGGAGCAGCGGGCGCGCGGAATGGCGGTGCTGGAGGGGCTGAATATTGAATGACGATTTCTAAAAAATCGTGGGATCGGTATATTGCCGCGCTTCGGCGTATAAATGACAAAGTAACCGAATCCATGCTTTACTACGTCCAAGAATTTGGTATGCCGCGAACGCAAGAGGAATTAACCGAGTTTATTTATGCCGCGTTCAATCTCTCGACCAAATACGGGGAAGCGGCAGCCGCGATTGCTTGCGAAATGTACGATGCTGTCGGTATTGCGTCCGGGATGACGTTACCCGCTGCTGAACCTGCGGCAACGGCGACGTACAACGAAGTGGCAAAGGCCGTCCAGGGCACGATGAAAACCGGAAACGCGCAGACGATTGCCGGCAGTGTGAGCCGTCTTGTCAAGATGGCTGGCGTGGACACGACCATGCAGAACGCCATCCGGGACGGGGCTGAGTGGGCATGGATTCCTCGCGGCGAGACGTGCGCGTTTTGCATTGCTCTCGCCTCTCGCGGCTGGCAGAGAGCCAGTAAAAAAGTGCTGAAGGGCGGGCACGCAGAGCACATTCATGCGAACTGCGACTGTACATTCGCTATCCGGCACGACAGCAGTTCAAACGTTGCCGGGTATGAACCGGACAAATACCTCGATATGTACAACAGCACGCGAGGCACACCGACGGAAAAGATAAATGCCATGCGCCGGGCGGCCTACGCCGAACATAAAGCGGAAGGATTCATAAACATCGACAGCTCCATCATGGAAGAAATCGACATCACATGATTATCGCTGTTGACTTTGACGACACCCTCCGTTTTTCCAATGGTACGGCAAACACCGCGCTGATTACATGGCTCCGCAATATGCAACGCCGCGGAGCCATCGTGATCCTGTGGACGTGCCGTGAAGGCGAAACGCTCCGGGAGGCTGTCAAGTGGCTGCACGGTCAGGGGCTTTGCCCGAACCTTGTGAACCAGAACGCGCCGCAATCCATCGCCGTCCTCGGACGTGACAGCCGCAAGATCCTCGCGGACGTTTACATCGACGATAAGAACTGGAAAGGATAACCCGATGGGCTCTTACCATTACGGAAAACGCGAAGTCGCCGCGTGGATTCGGGAGCATTTCCCGCCGCCCGATTCAACCATCCTCGACGTGGGCGCGTGCGACGGCATCTGGCTCCACCTGTGGCTGCCGGAGTATATGTGCATGGACGCGGTGGAGGCGTTCGAGCCGAATCTGAAAAACCTATACGGCTACCGCGAAGTGTTCCACGCCGACATCCGGGACTTCAAATACAACCCGTACGACCTCATCATCTTCGGCGACGTGCTCGAGCATATGTCTGTGGGGGACGCACAGAAGGTGCTTGAATACGCCAGTCCACGGTGCAAGGACATGATCATCGCCGTTCCGTTCCTGTATGAGCAGGACGCGATTTACGGCAATCCATACGAAAAACATCTCCAGCCGGACTTGACCCCGGAGCTGTTCGAGGAACGCTATCCCGGCTTTGAGGTGCTCTGCAACCCGGTGCACGATTACTGCTATTACCACAAGAAAGGATAATAGCTCATGAAAGTTCTAATACACGCATATCCCAAGCGGATGTGGTATGTGGAGGAGTTCATCATCCCGTCCCTGCTGGAGCAGGGCTTACCCGCCGAGGACATAGAGGTCTGGAACGACACGGAAGGCAAGGGCAATCTGCAATCCTGCATGGAGAGCTTCGGCGCACGTGAGGGCGACGGCGGCACATGGCACATCCAGGACGACGTGATCCTGTGCCGGGACTTCGTGGAGCGGTGCAAGGCGCTGGATAAGGACAACATCGTCATGTACGGCTTTGCCTGTGAGAAGTTCCACGACGGACTCGACCAGCGCGGCCTCGTGTACCAGCCGAGTTCTTGGCACTCCTTCCAATGCGTCCGCATCCCGGACGCTTATGCCCGCGAGTGCGCGGACTGGTTTTTCTCCGACGCCTCGGAGCGGTTCATCTTCTCAGGATGGAAGAAAACGGGCAAGATGGACGACAGCTTTTTCTGGAGCTTCATGGAAGACCGGCACCCCGGCGACATGGTGCGGAATATCGTGCCGAACCTCGTCGATCATGTGGACTGGTGCATCGGCGGCAGCGCGATAAACGAGTGGCGCGGCTGGGTCGCCCGGTCGGACTTCTGGAACGACGAGGAGCTCGTGGATAACTTAATCGAGAAGCTAAACGAGAGAGCCTGACGAGGTTCTCTTTTTTGCTTACTAAATTTTGACCGGAACGTCGTAAAACTACCATCGCAAGGGACGCGACCCCGTAAAAAGCGTAGCGAGAAAGGACACACATGAAACGCACAGACATCACCGCACTTTTCCCCGACGCGACCGACGAGCAGATCAAGGCAATCATGGATCTGAACGGCGCGGACATCAACTCCGCCAAGAAAGGCGTGACCGACTTGCAGGCCCAGCTGGAGGCGGCGCAGGAGCAGCTTTCCAAGGCCGCCGACGCCGATAAGGTGTTCGCCGAGCTGGAGTCTACGAAATCCGAACTGAACGGCATGAAACAGGCCGAGACCATGCGCCTCATGCGCGAGAAGGTCGCCGCCGAGAAAAACGTCCCGGCGCATCTCCTGTCCGGGGAGAGCGAGGACGCCTGTGCTGAACAGGCCAATGCCATCCTCACCTTCGCCAAGGGCTTCCATTATCCGACTGTCCCGGACGGAGGCGAGGTGCACAACACACCCAAGACCCAGACCCGCGACCAGTTCGCCGACTGGGCAAAAGACAATCTCTAAAGGAGGACATTGAAAATGTCTGGAATTTCCACCAACCGCTCCAACATCACTCTGCCCGCTGACATCTCGCAGGAGATCCTGCAGAAGACCCAGCAGGCGTCCGCCGTCATGCAGCTGGCGCGCCAGATCGCGCTGCCCGGCCGCGGCGTCCAGATCCCCGTTATCACTTCCGATCCTTCCGCCGCGTGGGTCGCCGAGACCGCTGCGAAGCCCGTCTCCAACCCCGGCCTGAGCACGAAGCTGATGCAGGCTTACAAGCTGGCCGTTATCGTGCCGTTCTCCGACGAGTTCCGTCGTGACGCGGCTGCTCTGTATGACGCGCTCGTCGCCCGCCTGCCTCTCGCGCTGGCGCAGAAGTTCGACCAGACCGTCGTGGGTGCCGTTGAGGCTCCGGGCGAGAACTTCGACACGTTCGCCAACTGCACCGGCCAGAGCCTTGTGGCCTCCGGTTCGCACACCGCGTACAAGGGTCTCGTGGCCGCTTACGGCGACATCGCCGACCACAACGGCGCTCTGAACGGCTTCGCGCTGTCTCCCGCCGGTATGGGTCTGCTGCTCGGCGCTGTGGATACCACGGGTCGTCCCGTGTTCACCAACGGCACCGGCGAGGGCGCTGTCAACCGCATCCTCGGCGCTCCGACCGTGGAGAGCCGCGGCATCTACAAGTCCGGCACGGCTGGCACCTCCGGCACCGCCGCCATCGTGGGCATTGCCGGTGACTGGTCTCAGGCCATGTACGGCACGGTCGAGGGCGTTCAGATCCGCTTCGCCGACCAGACCGGCCTGACCATCAACAGCAACCAGGTCAACCTCTGGGAGCACAACATGTTCGCCGTCCGTGCGGAGATCGAGCTCGGCTTCCGCGCCGACACCAACTGCTTCAACCTGCTCAAGGGTGCCGTTCCTGAGTCCTGATTATGGTCGAATTTATCAACGCAATGACCGGCGGCCCGATGTGGGTGCATGAGTCCCGCGTTGAGGAGTATCTCGCCCGCGGTCACAAGATCGCGGACGAGAAGACCGCCGCGGCGCTGAAGAAAGCGCCGAAAAAGAAAACTACCACAAAGAAGGGGTAAAGCATGAGCCAGTACGCAACCCTCGCCGACCTGCAGGCCCGCATGGTGCGCGACCTGTCCACGGACGAGCAGACCGTCGCGGCCTCGCTTCTGGAGGACGCTGCCGTCATCATCGACGCATACAACGCCGAGGCATCCGCCGACGCGAAAAATATCGTTTCCTGCCGGATGGTGATCCGCGCTCTGGGCGACGGGGACAGCTCCGTCCCGCTGGGTGCCACGCAGGGCAGTATGTCAGCGCTCGGCTATACGCAGAGCTGGACGCTCGGCACGGGGAGCGGAGCTGGTGAGCTCTACCTCGGCAAACTGGAGAAGAAGCTGCTCGGCGTGGGAGACCGCGTCGGCAGCTATTCTCCCACGCAGGAGCTTGTGGCGGAGGAGGTCTTATGAAAGGCATCACCGTCACGCTGTATGAGCGGACGCAGAGCGACACAGACCCGGCAAACCGACCGATCTACACCGAGACCGCCGTGGAGGTGGCCGACGTGCTTGTCGCGCCGCTGAGCGACGACGAGATCATCGAGACCCTCAACCTCACCGGCAGGCGCGCACGCTACCAGCTGGGATTGCCGAAGGGCGACACACACAGCTGGGAAGGCAACAAAGTTTCGTTTTTCGGCGAAACCTGGCGCGTTATCGGCCATCCAACCGAAGGCATCGAGGACATGATCCCGCTGCGGTGGAACAAAAAGGTGAAGGTGGAGAGCATCACGGGAGGAGCCAATGGCGAAAACGAAAGTTAAGCTTCTGTATTCCGGCTTCGACGAGCTTCGAAAATGCGGTGAAATGCAGGGCTACCTCGACGAGCTCATCCAGGGCGTCGCGCAGCGTGCCGGTGACGGCTACGCCGCCGACGTGATGGTGGGCCGTAAAAAGGTCATCGCCAACGCTTACACCGACAGCGATAAAGCCCGGAGGGAATGTGCGAGAACATCGGGCGACCCGTTAATGGAGGCACTTCAATCATGATAGAGATCTCTGTCCTCAACTACCTCGAGAGCGTCATCACGGACGTTCCCGTGTATCTGGAAGTGCCGGAGGAGCCGCCCGCGAAGTACATCGTTATCCGCAAGACCGGGAGCGACGTGGAGAACCGCATCTACGACGCGACCATCGCCATCCAGAGCTACGCGCCCAGCCTGTACGAGGCCATCGTCCTAAACGGCAGGGTGCTTGCGGCAATGGAGGAGATGGGGCCGCCGCACGGCGTCTTCTGCGCAAAGCTCAACAGCGATTATGAATACACAGACACCACGACCAAAGAATACCGCTATCAGGCGGTCTTTCAGGTCTACTATTGAAGGAGGCCACAATGGCGAATACCGTTAATAACGTTTCTGCCGGAAAGCCCGCTGTCGGCGGTGCGATTTCCGTGGCGGCGGCTGGCACCAGCGTACCGACCAGCGCGTCCGCTTCCATTTCTTCGTTCACCTCTCTCGGCTACGTCTCCGAGGACGGCGTCACCAACAGCAACAGCCCGAGCACCACGAACATCAAGGCGTGGGGCGGCGACACCGTGCTGGTCACGCAGGACGAGAAGGAGGACACCTTCGAGTTCACCCTGATCGAGGTGCTCAACACCGACGTGCTGAAGCTCGTCTATGGCGACGCGAACGTCTCCGGCACCCTCGCGGCTGGCATCACGATCAACGCCAATAACAAGCCGCAGGCGGAGCACGCGATGGTCATTGATATGATTATGCGCGACAACACCCTCAAACGCATCTGCATCCCCAAGGCGTACGTCACCGGCGTGGGCGACATCACCTACAGCGACAGCGCCGCGGTCGGCTACCAGACCACGATCACCGCCATGCCGGACAGCAGCGGCAACACTCACTACGAGTACATTCTGAAAGCCACCACCTGAGAAAGGGGTAACGAATGACGCACATCCAGACCGCATCCGGCTTTGAGGCCGACATCGCGGAAGAAAAGCTCGACGACTACCGGCTCATGAAGGCCGTCCGCGCCGCCCAGACCGGCGACACCCTCGCCGTGGTGGATGTGGTGGGGCTCGTGCTCGGGGATTCCGAGGACAGTCTCATCGAACATCTGACGAAGCGGGACGGGCGTGCCTCCATGGAGGCCATCTCCGAGGAGATCGGGGAGATCTTCACGCAGCTGTCCGCGAGTAAAAAAAAATAATCCTGCTGGCCGCGATGCTGGCGACGGATGAGGACGCTGTTATCTGCGACTTTGCGGAGACATATCACGTCCTGGATTTCAGGGCGCTTGACCTCCCGCTGGCTGCCACGCTGGCGGCTGGTCTTGCGCCCGATTCGCGTATCATGCGAAAAATGTCGGGGTCATCGCTCCCGACCGACACGCTCCTGCTGGCTTCCGCCGTGGACAACCTCGCCTTTCTGGCGTGGGCGCAGACGGAGGACGGCATGAACGGGCGAAACCGTCCCAAGAGCATACTCGCCGCCGTGACCGGCAAGGCGCAGACCGAGAAGAAAGAGATGTCGTTTGCGACCGGCGCGGACTTTGACGCATACCGCGAGAAGCTCCTGCGGAACATGGGGGAAACCTAATGGCTGAAAGTGGAATCAAACTTGCTCAGGCTTATGTGCAGATCATCCCGTCTGCCGAGGGCCTCGGCACTAGCATAAAAAGAGAACTGGAAGGCGCTGGCGACGAGGCCGGTAAATCCGGGGGCAAGAAAGCGGGCGGCGCGTTCGCGTCTGCGCTCGGCACGACAGTCAAAGCGGTCGGTGCCGGTATAGCTGCCGCGGCCACGGCGGTCGGCGCGATCACGAAACAGGCCGTCGAGGGCTTCGCGGAGTATGAGCAGCTCGTCGGCGGCGCGGAGCTCATGTTCGGCGACGCATACGAAGCGGTCGCGGAGCGTGCGGCAAATGCCTACGCCACCGTGCAGATGTCCCAGAACGAATACCTCCAGCAGGTGAACGGCTTCGCCACCGGCCTCAAGACGGCCATGGGCGGAGACGAACAGGCGGCGGCGGATCTGGCAGACCGTATCGTAACCGCGGAGGCGGACATCGTCGCCGCGACCGGCGCGAGTCAGGAATCTGTTCAAAATGCCTTTAACGGCATAATGAAAAGTAACTACGCCATGCTCGATAACCTCCAGCTCGGCATTGACCCGACGAAGGAGGGTATGCAGGAAGTCATCGACAAGGTGAACGAATGGAACGCGGCGCAGGGCAACGCTACGGACTACCAGATGGGCAACCTCGCCGACATGGAGGCCGCGCTGGTGGATTACGTCGCCATGCAGGGGATGGCCGGGTATGCCGCGAACGAAGCGGCGGACACCATCTCCGGCTCCCTTGCCTCGACGAAGGCCGCATGGGCGAATATGCTCGTCGGCATGGCGGACGAAAACGCGGACTTCGACTCGCTCATCGGCGGGCTCGTGGACAGCGCGACCGGGCTCATCGGGAACCTTCTGCCGCGCATCCAGACGGCGCTCTCCGGCGTCTCCACGCTGATCCAGAACGTCGCGCCCATCATCGTGGCGGAGCTGCCGGGGCTCGTGGAGAGCGTCCTGCCGGGGCTTCTGGAATCGGCTGGCTCCATCATCGAGAGCCTCATTACTGTATTGCCCGGCCTCATCCAGACCATCGTGGCGGCGCTCATTCCCATGATTCCGATGTTCATCAACGCTGGCCTGCAGCTGTTCGTCGGTCTGATCGGGGCGCTCCCGGAAATCATCGCCACCATAACGGCGGCCATGCCGGACATCATCAACGGCATCACAACGGCGCTTCTGGCCAACATCCCGCTGCTCATCGACGCCGGTGTCCAGCTCCTTATATCGCTGGTTACAAATCTCCCGGAGATTATTATTACCATTGTCCAGGCAATCCCGCAGATCGTGAACGGAATCGTGAACGCAATCGTGGAAAAGAAGTCCATGCTCATTGAAGCCGGTAAGAACCTGTTCCTCGGTCTGAAGGACGGCATCATCAACGCCGCCACGGCGGTATGGCAGGCGGTGAAGGACGCGGTGGCCGGAATCATCGACGGCGCGAAGCAGCTGCTCGGCATCGAGTCCCCGTCGAAGGTGTTCGCCGAGATCGGCGGATATACCATGGAAGGCTTCGCGCAGGGCATCATCAAGAATGAGAAGCTCGTCGCCGCCGCCGTGGAGGACGCTTCGCAGCTGGCCTCTGGGACGATGGCCTCCAGCGTGACCATCAGCTCGGCGCGCCCGGCCTCGACCGGAGCGAACGTGGGCCGCGAGGTGGCCAACGCCCTGCGGAGCGTGCGCGTCTACATCGACGGCAACCGCATGGTCGGGTATCTCGTGCCGGGCATCGACACGGCGCTGGGCGTGCGTCAGAACGCGGCGCTGAGGGGGGCGATCTAAATGCTTTACGGCGTAACACTATCTTACGACAGCGACTACGCGGCGCAGTACAACGCCGTGGACACGCTCGACGAATACGACCTCGCCCTCGCGCAGGACGACTTCGAGCTCTCCGCGCCGGAGCTCCGCACCGACTACAAGACCGTGCGCGGCATGGACGGGGCGCTCGACGTTTCGGACTCCCCGCAGGGCTATCCCACATTCGAGAACCGGGAGCTGAAGTTCAAGTTGTTCCACCGGCCTCCGTTCATGGCGTGGGACATCGAGGAGCTCATGGCGCTGCGCACGACCTTCATGGCGCGCTGGCAGGGCCGCAGGGTGCGCATCACGCTCCCGGACGATCCGACGCACTACTGGGTCGGACGGCTCTCTGTGGGCGCGCAGGAGCCCGGCGACGGCTTCCTGCACATTGAGGCGGTCGTCTATCCCTACAAGCTCAAAAACGACGTCACGAGCGTTACCATCACCGACATGACGACGTCTTACAAGACCTACACCCTGGCGAACGAGGACCGGTACGTCGTGCCGGAGATCACGATCGCCCAGGACACGACCATCCAGTTCCTGCAGGGGCCGCTGGGCGTGCCGCCGGAGATCGCACTGGAGCTGCCGAGCGGCGAGACCTCGGCGACGTTCAAGCTGCCGTACACGCTGCTGGTGGAGGGGACAAACCAGTTCCAGGCGAAGATCGCGGCGGCGGGGACGAACAGCCTCGTCATCGCCTACCGGGAGGGGACCTTCTGACATGTACCAGATTTTCTACGACGACGATCTTGTCTACGATCCCCGGATGGCGAACGGCGCGGATCCGGGCGACCTGACGGGCACCATCCTCGACGGCACGCTCAAGCTGGCGATCGGCAGCGGCGGGCAGCTGACCTTTACTCTCCCCGCTGGGCATCCGATGATCGGCACCATCGAGCTCAAGGCCGGGCCGGTCAAGGTGACGGAGGTGCTCGCCGGAGCGACGAACGTGGTGTTCCTCGGACGCGTCATCCGCATGGAGACGGCGTTCGACAACTCCGTGACCTATGAGTGCGAGGGGCGGCTGAGCTATCTGAACGACACGGTCGTGCAACCGGGCAGTTATCCCCCATACGCTTGGAGTTATGCCGAGTCGCAGGAATACCGTACCGCCGTGGCGAACGGCACCGTCCCCGCCCTGCGGCTGACGAAGCTACTGGAGGCGCACAACACGATGGCGGGCGCAGGCGGAGAGATCCAGCCCGGCACCGTCACCGTCTCCGGCGGGGACATGAAGCGCAACTCCTCCGACTGGCTGACGACGTGGGAGCGGCTTCTCATGGAGCTGCCCGACAGCGACCTCGGCGGCTTCCTGCAGATCCGGTACTCCGGGAGCACGGCATATCTGGACTACCATGCCAGCATTGCCGATTTTTCGGAGTACAACAGCCAGGTCATCAACTTCGGGGAGAACCTCGCGGAGATCACGCGGGAGACGAGCGGCGGCGAGGAGTTCAACGCCGTGCTGCCGGTTATGGCGGACGGGAACCCGATTCTGGCAAACCACCACAGCACGCTCCCGGACGGCTACTACGGCACCGGGAACGCTTATTACAAGCGCGGGTATGTGCTGGAGCAGGTCGGCGAGACGAACAACGTCGTTGCGGTCGTGGAGATGGATGTAAGCGTATCCGACCCCGCAGCGGACAGAATCGCGGCCTCCATCGCGTACCTTGAGGCCAACGCCGGGCAGTTCGTCAACGCCTTGACCGTGAAGGCGTACGATATGAGCGCGGCGGACGACAGCGTCGAGCCCTTCCGCGTGGGAAAGCTCGTGAAGATTCTCGACCCGCCGCACAACATCCGCGAGGCGTATCTGGTCATGGGCATCACCATCGACCTGACAGGCGGCGCGGACGTGGAGCTCGACCTCGGCGCGCAGGCCACGTCGCTGACCTCCAGCGGGGCGCAGCGCATCAATGAGGAGACCGCCGCGAAGCGGGAGCCGCGGGTGCTCTACCGCAACACCACGCCCACGACGGCGCAGAGCTCCGGGACGCTGGACAGCGTGCCCGACGTTTCGGCGTACGACTGGATCTTTGTGGAGGTGTGCTGGAGCACGTCCTACACCTCGCACCGCGCGGGGACGTGGGTATATGTCCCGGACGGCACGAGCGTCATCGCGCACCCGTCCGTGGACTGGACGGACAGCGGCGCGGCGCACGCATACCGACAGGTAACGATAGACAAGAGCGCATCCGCCGGGTCGCAGATCTCCCTGGGCACCGGCAACAAGGCGAACCCCTCCGGCACGACCGAGGGGACGAGCTACGCGGTCGTCACGACCATCATCGGATTCTAAGGAGGATTCACAATCATGATTCGCGGAACAACCCCCACCCTCACCCTCACGGTCGGCCCCGACACGCTCGACCTCTCGCAGGCCGACTCCGTTTATGTCACAGTCCGCCGCGGCGATACCATCGTCACGAAGACCGGCACGGACATCTCCGTCTCCGGTAACGTCGTTTCCTGCTGGCTGACGGAGGAGGAGTCCCTGTCTGTCTCCGAGGGCGCAGCCAGCATCCAGGTCAACTGGGTCTATACCGAGGACGGCGTAGAGAAACGCGCGGCCTCCGTCGTGGTCGGCATCAACATCGGGCGGCAGCTGCTCCTTGAGGAGCTCATCGGAGGCGAATAATATGGCGGACGCGATCAACATCCCCCTGCGCGTCGAAGGGGACGAGGCCGTCACCCTCGGCGTGGAGCAGGCCGACGAGATCCCGATGAGCGTGGACTTCATCGTCCGGCAGGGCGGCGGTGGCGGCGGTGCTGTGTCCTCCGTCAATGGCAAGACCGGCGCGGTCGTGCTGGATGCTTCCGACGTGGGAGCGCTGCCGGACACGACGACCGCCTCCGACCTCGGCGCATACGTCAAGCCCTCCGGCGGCATCCCTAAGACAGACCTCGCCTCCGCTGTGCAGACCTCTTTGGGCAAAGCGGACACGGCGTTGCAGTCTGCTCCCGTCACTTCGGTAAATGGCAAGTGCTCTCCATCCCGTCCACGGCGGCAGATGTGGGTGCGGCTCCTGCGGTGACGGAGGTCACGGTTTCTACTGCTGGCGATGTGACACAGGCTCTTGACGCGGGGAAGATATACCACTTCACGGGTGCGGTGTCCTCGCTCACGCTGACGCTCAATGCGGCTGGCTCTGGCGTGATCCCGCAGTACCACTTCGACTTTGATTCCGGGTCTACGGCGGCGACCGTTTCCGTCACGGGCGTAACATGGCCGGACGGGAGCTTCACGCCGGAGGCATCGAAGCACTACGAGGTGGACATTCTGGGCGGCTATGCGGTGGTGATGGCATGGTAACGCTGATGCAACGGCGCAGAGAGATGATGCGAAGCGCGGCAGCTCCGTTGTCGGAATGGGATGTAGAATGGGATTATTCAATGGGGCTCCCCACCGTCGCAGGTTTTGAGCAATATTCCAGCGGAACATTCACCGCCACACTGCAAACAGACGGTGTAAAACTAACTTCAAGATATTCGGGGTCATATGTAGGCTACCGATGGAACCAAAACTATAACAAGGGTGTTATAGAGGCAGTGTTCAACCAAACGGCAGCCAACGGGCAAACCTATGTCGGGTTTACGGACGGGACAAAGGTTCTTGGTGTCAGACCTCAATATTCTTCCAGCTATAAAGGCTTCTATTTAATGGATGCCACCGGAATTGCGGGTATGACAAAAATAGCAGATATGTCTTTGAATACGGACTACACATTACGGCTCGTTTTTGACACAGTAGGTCAGGTGTACGTCAACGGCACACTTATTTTAGACAATATTGATCTGACAACGATGCCGGCGGCTTTGCAGACTCGCTTTCAATTCAACGCGAGCGGCTCCTCAAATACGAACCTATTGCTCAAAAAGCTGAAACTGAAATTCAACCGAATCTAAAGGAGAATCAAAATGAGAAACATCTTTATCGTCAACGCAACACAGGTAGTCACCAGCGAAGCGCACCCGGAGGGCATCTTCTCCGTGGTCAGCGGCTACCCGAAAATGTTCGACAGCCGCAATTACAACGCCACCGCCGAAAACCCGGACGGGGACGTGGACAAGGCGTTCCGCATCGCCAAGGCGGACTTCTGCACACAGGAGGCGGCGTTCCTCGCGTCCGATTCCCGCGCCATGTGGACGGTCACGCTGACACAGGCAGACGGAAGACAGCGCATGGCAGAGTGCTTCGGGGCGTTCCCCGATGTGACACCGGAGCCGGAGGAATAAGACATGACGAAAGAATTTTGGCTCTCCGCTCTGAAACGAGCTGGATGGACGGCGGCACAGACCGCACTCGGCATGATAACCCTCGGCGTGGGAATACAGGACGTTGACTGGCTCAACATCCTGTCCGTTGCGGCGATGGCGGCGGTGTACTCCATGCTGAAATCCATCGTTGTCGGTGTGCCGGAGGCTCCCAGCCCGGAGGATGACGGCGATGAGTAAATGCACCGCAAAGCAAGCCGTTGACGCTATGCTGTATTGGGTCGGGTACTATGAAAAAGCGTCCAGCTCATACGCTCAGACGAGGGCGAAATCGGCGTTCACGAAGAACAAAGGCTCCAATAACTACACCTACGCCGGGTACAAATGCGGAACACAGGGACAGGCTTGGTGTGCCGCACAGGTGACAACGGCGATTGCGGAGGCTTGCGGTTCGACTGCCGATGCAAAGACCGTCATGTGGGGCGTTTACCCTTACGTCAACTGTGCGCAACTGTGGGATGCCGCACCGTCCGGGAAAAAGATATGGTCTTACTACCAGCGGTGGACGAAGGGCAAGGGCGAACGCACGACCTATTACCCGAAAGCCGGGGACGTTATCGTGTTCTCCGACAATGGAACGAGCCGCTCCCACACGGGTATGGTGTACGGAATTTCCGCCGACAAAAAGTATGTCTATACCATCGAGGGCAACTCCGGGCAGATGTGC
>RHMF01000573.1_pt1 | contig 15909 bp, 21 predicted proteins | sample 5365151 | NCBI WGS metagenome assembly RHMF01 (sample SAMN10266501, study PRJNA497801) | feces metagenome | isolation source: feces | host: Bos taurus | place: China: Prairie of Fairy Mountain | collected 2017-08-14 | reverse complement strand
GATTATAAAAGAGGTGTTAAAAAATGCTAAATGATGAATATATGAAAGAAATATTAAATAATATATCTGGAATCTATCAAGATGATGGCTATTATTTAATATTTTATAAAAATAAACCATTATATTATGTAGATTTTGATAATTTTGATTGGATCAATACAGATAAAATCAAAAATAAAAAACAAGAACAAGAAATTATAAAAAAGATTGTTAAAGATGAAATTGAAGAAGATTATAAATTTTATGATGTATTATCAATAATACAAGAGATTGATAAAATGGAGGATTAAAGTATGAAAGAATTTATAAAAGAATTAAAACATAATCAAAATATAAATTATAAAAAAGGCTTAGAAAATAGAATTAATATAGATTATATTATAGAAAGATTAGAAGATTTAGAAAAAAGGTATAATAATTATATAAACGAAAGAATAGACTTCTTAAATGGAGCTATAGAACATTTTATTGATACAGATGAAGAAACAGCTTTAAAATATATGTATTGTAGATCTGAAGTCGAAACAATAAAAAAGCTTTTAGAAGGTGGACAACATGAAGAAGATAATTAATAGTTTAATTATATTTAATATTATCTTCTTTATAGAAGATAAACCATTTACAAGCTTATTATGTTTTATAGGTTTATTATTAGTAAATTGGGAGGTTTTGAAAGATGTTAACAGATAAAATTATTTTATATATTATGATTGGTACATTTGAATTCTTATTATTCTTTATGGTAACAGTATTTTATCAAAACGCAAAGCAGAACAGACAACATGAAAAAGAACTAGCTAAAATGGAAATAGAAAAAGAAGCTACTAAAAATTCAATAGAAGAGAATAATCAATATATAGAATTATTAACAATGTTAAAAGACTATTATAATTAATAGTCTTTTTTTATTGCTATAAAATACAAAATAATTATATAAAATATAAGGCATTTTAAGGCATTTTAAGCGACTTTTTTATTGTTATAGTATATTAGTATTAAACCAACAAAAAAGGCCTTTAAATGGCCTTTTTGCTTGTCTTTTTACTTATATTTACATATAGGAAACAAAAAGCACAAACCAACACAACAGAGCAAAACGGAAGGATTTTTATTTTAAAAATCATCCACCTTGATTGTACCACGAAGGAAATTTTTTGTCAATTTAGAAAAATGATTTTAAATTTTTGGACTAAAAATTTTTTCAAGGTCCTAGGTTTTAATTTTAGGGTGGCAATTTTTGATTTTTTCCCATTTAGTATGATAGATGTTTATTGATTAATTCCATTACATTATTTTTAATCACTTGTGATTCAAAGAATAAATGAGATAACCTATAATGCTCTATAACTGATTTAAAGAACATTGAACCTCTAAGCTTAAGCATGATGGATTTTTCATCATGATCTGAAGTATTGATAGCAAAAATAACAGGGCATTGTGGATCATAACTATTAGAGATATAAATATCTCCATTTTTCCAATCGTTCCAGATTCCATAAGTTGCTCCATTATATTTAAGGATAAAATAATGTTGAGCTTCTGGATTTTTCTTCTTAATGAAAGTTTTGGAATCTCTAAGAAACTCATTATCAATAGCATACTTAGAATATTCAGTTCCTTCAATCAACCTACCAAACTTAGATTTATGTTTTACTTCCCTATATTCCATATTTTTAATATAGTTTACTAAAATAAGACCATCTTTAAAAGTCTTAACATCTGATTTATATGGAAGTGATAAATCAAAATAAGTAAAATAAGGATTAGTAATAGAGATAGCATTTCCTAAGAAGAATACTCTTATATCCCTAAGTCTTGCTATAGTTTCTACTAAGTCTAACATCTGTTCTACTTCATTTTGTAGATAGTGATAACAACCTTTATCAATTATAAACTCATCAAATACTATTGTAGTAACCTTATTATAACTAGTTGACTTTAGTATATTAGCAACGGATAAAGGAAGAGCATATCCCATAACTTTTTTATCACAAAATAATTTATCTCCATTAACTTTAAAGTTATGTTCAGGGAAAAAATCTTCAATTTGCCCAAAGAACTTAGCTGTATCTCCAGCAGCTTGTTTTAGTTCTGTTTTATATCTTCTTAAGTAAACAAACTGTTCTCCTCTTTTTAAAAATCTATTAATACAGAATAATTTAGCTCCAAAAGTTTTTCCAACTCCTCTTTCACCTATAATAAAATTAAACATAGCATTATAAGACAATACTTTAGAATATGAATAATACATATAATCAACTCCAATAAAAAAGGATAAGTTGTTAGTTATTTTGTAAAGGATTTATGAAATCATGGTATCCAGCTCCCTCTTCAGGATCATTATCTGGAATACAACACACTTACAATTTAAATAACTAGAACCTATCCAGAAGGATAAATGGTATAAGGAATCGTAATTCCCTAACCACTTTTATTATATAATAAGGAAAGATAAAAGTCAAGATATTATTAAAAATAAAATAAATAATATTTTTGTAAATATTTTCAAAAAATATATTGACAACTAAATTTAACTATGGTATATTTGTATTATCGAAGGAGGATAAATGAAGATGGAGAAACAAAATGTAAGAAAGGCTATAGCATTAAAAAGGTTAGAGCATAAAAAGAAATATAAAGCTTTAACTGGTGCTGCTATTGATGCTGGATACAAAGATTCAAAAAAGATAAGAGAAGCTGAGGATAAAGAGTGGAAGAAATTTATGTTCTTTAATGGACTTATGGAAGCTATTGATTATCTTAAGGAGCATGAAGATGAAAGCAAGTAAACTAAGAGCATTGTGTAGAAAATACAGTTATAACAAAATAATAGAAATGTATATGAAAGGTGAAATATATCTTACCATGAATCAACTTGAAAAAATTTGTGAAAAAGGAGATCATCATGGTGGATGTTGTTTTAGAGGTAATAAGAAATGATAGGATTTATTTTAGGATTATTAGTAGGATTTTTATTTAGTTGTATGTTATTAGCAGGGAGAGATGATTAATGAAAACAGCTAAACAATTAGAACTTTTGCTTATAGTAAAGGAATTAGAGATACAACAATTAAAGAAGAGAATTCAAGAATTAGAAAATGATGATGTAGAGATTTGTTGTATGTATGGACAGAGAGGAGCAGGAAAGACATATTATGAAAGAAATAAAGATAAAATTAAAAAGCATAAAAGAACCAGAAGTGATAGATGGAATAGTTAAAGATGTTAATTATTCATACTCAATAGATGATTCTTTAGGATTACTTGGAATAACACTAACAATGTATAATGAAATAGATCCACTAGAACAATTTTTAGATCATGTTCCTGATTTATATAAATATAATGTTCCTATATGTTTCGTGGTATATTATAAAAATATGAAATATAAACTACAAAATGGTATAATCCAAAAAATACAAATGTATTAAGGAGGTGAATACTATGGCTTGTGGTAAAGGTAAGAAAAAGAAATAAAAATACTACCTTAATGGTAGTATGAAGTGCAGATTCACCCCTACACTTCATAGTGCTATTAAGTACTTAGATAGGAGGATAGATTTGAAAAAGATAACCATAACAATCAAAGAGAGTGCAGATGACAAAGAAAAATGTACTCTAAATATTAAGATGGAAGAGTCCAAAAGTGCGACTGATCCTGAAAAAATAATGGCAAGTAATGTATACCATGCAATATGCGAAAAATTACAAGAATTAGAAAAAATTAAATAAAGAAAGAGAGAAATTAAAATTATGAATCAATTAGTTATTTTTAACAACGAAACTACAGAAAGACAAATGTATGCTACATTAGATACTACAGTAAAGGAGAATAAAGCTAAATTATTTAATGCTACAGAAAATGCTGATGCTTTAGCTATGGATTGTGTTAATACTGAATTAGTACTTAAGGATGTATATTTAGAGAAAATTCCTAAAGTAAATGAAGAAACTGGAGAACTAGATGGATATAAGTATCGTACTATTTTATTTGATGAAGATGGTAAGACTTATGCTTCTGGTGCTTATGGTATGTATAATACAGTTGCTAAAATATTATCAATCTATGGAATTGAATACCTACATGATGAAGGTTTAAAAGTTGTTATTGCTAGAGGATCTTCAAAAGAAGGTAAAAATAGATTATTCTTAAAAATTGCTGAATAATCGAAGTAAAGAAAGAAGGGAGGTTACTTTATGATAACTATTAATGGGATCTATAATGATATAATGGAATCAACTTATTATTCTGATCAAGGAAAGTATAGATTTTATTTCTCAAGTCCTGTTTATAGACAAAAATTTGAATCCAGATTAGAGAGTTATTGTGAAATTGAAAGTAAAAAACTAGAACTAAAATATCATACTCCTATTGATTTTGATGAATTATTAATGTTTAATTTATACCAGAATATTGAGAAGAGAGGATTTAGAGTAGAAGTAGATTCTGAAGTGTTAAAAGAATCTCCTTTATTTCAACTTAAATCTATAATATAATTATTGGTAGAAAGAAGGGTAGTAAATGGCTATAAGATATGACAAAAAACTTAATCAAGAAATTTATCGAACTGTTTATGAGTTTAATAAGAAAGTAAAGTCTTTATCTCATGCTGATATTAATGTTAAAATCCCTGAACTTATTACTACCAAAGATTTAAAAACTAAAGATCCCACTCATCCATTATATTCTTATAATAGACAAGAATTAAGAAGAAAACTAAAGTCCATGCAAAGATTTTTAAAACCTGGACAAGAAGCTGTAATCGTTACTCCTGCTAAGCAAGTATTTTCTAAGTGGGAGTATCGAAACTTACAGAATATGAGAAGAACTGCTATAAATAGAATAAAGAAACAACTAAAATCTATAGAAGAAACACAGATAACTTATGCTGGTCGAAAGTTAAAATATACTTATGCTCAAATGGGAAGTCAACAATATCTTAATTTACAACAAAAATTAAAATATTTAGAAGAGCATCAATTATCGAAACTTTCAGGAGATACACTAACATATTATCGTAAATTCTTAGCAACGAACACTAGGGCAAAAAGAGATAAAGAGTGGAAGGAAAACTTCCTTGATATAGTTCTTAACTTAGGTTATGAATATAATGAGGATGTATCTAATCTCAGACAAAAACTATCTACTTTATCACCTCAACAATTTTTAGAAGCATTTAATCAAGAAAGACTTTTAAAAGACTTAGTTTATTACTATAAACTTTTAGATGAAACTCAATTTGATAAAGCTATAGTTGAAGATGATGTATCACAAATGATTCAAGCTTTAGAAGATAATATTGACTCTATTCTTCTAAATGCAAGAAAAAGTTATAATATGACAAAATACTATCTTAAATGAGTAAATTTGCTGCTGACTTTGAAACTACTACTGATATAGAGGATTGTAGAGTCTGGGCTTATAGTCTTTGTGAGATAGGAAATCCTAGTAATTTTATTTATGGTAACAATATAGAAGATTTTATTAAATGGTGTAGTAATCCTAAAAAGAACTACACTTTATATTTTCACAATCTTAAATTTGACTCTGAATTTATATTCAATTATTTATTAAACAATGGCTATGAAGTTATTAAAGATAAGAAACAAAAAAGAGATAAAACATTTACTACATTAATAAGTGATATGAATCAGATATATTCTATTGAAATATACTTTGATTGTCATAATCCTAAACATGTTAATAAGGTTACAATTTATGATTCACTTAAAATACTTAACTTTAGTGTTGAACAAATAGCAAAAGATTTTAATTTGCCGATTCAAAAACTAGAATTAGATTATACTTCATATAGAGAAGTAGGACATATATTAACTTCCCATGAAATAGATTATATTCGTAATGATGTTGAAATTATGGCTCGTGCATTAGATTATATGTTTAAAAACGATTTAAAGAAAATGACAATCGGTGGAGATGCTTTAGCTGATTATAAAAATATTATATCTAACTTCAAACATTATTTTCCTGTCCTTCCTTATGAAATAGATCAAGATATAAGAAAGTCCTATCGTGGTGGATTTACTTATCTTAATGATTGTTATAAAGAAAAAGAAACTGGAGCTGGATGGGTACTAGATGTTAATAGCCTTTATCCTAGCGTTATGTATGATTCCCTCCTACCCTTCGGAGAGCCTTTATTCTTTGAAGGCGAGTATGAACATGATAGGTTATATCCATTATATGTACAAACTTTTAGTGCAAGTTTTGATATAAAAGAAAATATGATTCCTACTATACAACTTAAAAATAATACTGATTATATTCCTACAGAATATGTTACTTCTACTAATGGAGATATATTAACACTTACATTAACAAGTGTTGACTTAGAATTATTTAAAAAGCATTATGATATTCATTATATAAGTTATCAATCTGGATGGAAGTTTAAAGGACTTAGAGGGTTATTTAAAACATATATAGATAAATGGATTGCTGTTAAGATACAATCTAAAAAAGATAATAATGGTGCTATGTATAGAATAGCTAAACTTATGTTAAATTCTTTATATGGTAAATTCGGTTTAAATCCTAACATCAGAAGTAAATATCCTGAACTAACAGAAGATGGAATCGTAACATATAAATTTTATGAAAAAGAAATAAGAGAACCTATTTATATTCCAGTTGCTGCTTTTATTACTTCTTATGCTAGATTAAAAACAATAACTACATCTCAAGCTATTAAAACTTATTCGATTGAAAATTATGGAGAAGATAAATATGTGTACTCAGATACAGACAGTATTCATACAACTTTTACTGATACTGAACTATTAAAGAAATTTGTTGATATAGATGATTACAGACTTGGAGCATGGAAGTTAGAAAGTTCTTACCAAAAAGGTAAGTATTTAAGAGCTAAGAGTTATATCGAACTTGGACATGAAGGTAAACTAAATTGTACTGTTGCTGGACTTCCTAAGAACTGTTCTGGACTTGTAGATTTTGATAATTTTAAAGTAGGATCTAAATATTACGGTAAAATGATTCCACTTCATGTTAAAGGTGGAATAGTCTTACATCCTGATTACTTTACTGTTAGAAAAAAATAGTATATAATTATGATATAAGGAGGGTGCTGTGATATGAAAGAGATAGCTGATTTAATTTTTAACTATGGTGTAGGTATTGCATGTGTAGTATATTTAATTTATTTTCAATCTACTACAATGAAAGAGATGTTACAAACATTATCTAATATTAATAATAGACTTACTGCTATAGAAACTAAAATAGATGAAATAGATGAAAAGAATTAAAAGAAGGTGATATTATGAAATATCCTATAAATTGTATTAATATAAGACAAGGATTTTCTTCATTACATCATGGAATTGACTTTGGATGGGATTCATCCGTTGGAAAACATCAAAGTGTATATGCTATTGCTGATGGAATAGTTGTTTATAATCGTAAACAAGTTAAAGGAGGATATGTAATCGGTATATATCATCCAGAATTAGATATTACTTCAGAATATGGACATTTATTAAAAGATTCACAAACTATTAAAGAGGGTATGAAAGTTGTAGAAGGACAAATGATTGCTAAAATGGGTGCTTCTGGTATAGTAACAGGACCTCACTTACATTTTGGACTTCAAAAAGGTAGAGGACTTAAATACTCTAATGTTAAATGGCTTAATCCTATTGAATATATAGTTAGATATAAGAATCAAGCTATTTCAGAAAGAAGTAAAGATAAACTAAAAATAATACATACTAACATAGCTCATGGTATACCTAGTGAACCACTTTTAGTACATAATAAAAAGAACTTCCTTAAATCAAGTGTAGTTAAAAACTATAATATTTATAATGGAGAAGAAGTGCCTGTATATGAAATTGAAGGATCTTATGCTTTAATAGATAAGATAAGAAAATATTATACAGCTTCTAAATATATAAAATAATGCAAGCTGGACAAACAGGTTATGGTGCTAATGGAAAACAAAATTTTTTATTTCCATTAGATGAAATGTATTTAACTCAAGGAAGCTACACAGCTACCTATTCTCATAATGGGTGTTATGCTATGGACTTTGTAGGATATGGACCAAACGGACAAATAAATATATATCCTTATTATGCTCCTTTTGATTGTACATTGGTTGCTAGATGGGGATCATCATCTCCTATGGTTGTATGGCAATCAAATAATGAAGTTAATTTTGCTGATGGTACTACTGGATATGCTTGTATCGGATTCTGTCATGATAATGATGTTATGAGCTATACTATTGGAGAAACTAGAAATCAAGGTGATTTAATAGGACATACTGGTACTTATGGTGCAAATGCTTACCATGTTCATATAGAAGCTAAAAAAGGAACTTATGATGGTTATCATCAAAATAATCAAGGTGTATGGATGTTAACTAATTCTACTTGGTTATATGATTTAATGGGAATTAATGATACTCATATTTATAAAGATTATTATGTAAATCATAATAATGTAAGAGTTAATTATCCATGGGTAAATTTCACAGTAAATGATCCTGGACCATCTCCTACTCCTACATATAGCAGAACTAATAGATTTCCATGGGTATTATATGCTCGTAAATTAAGAAATAAAAGAGTTTACCATAAAAAGAGATAAAAGTCAATATTAAATTGACTTTTATTTTATTATATCTTATAATTATAATAGAAAGGAGAACTCTATGAACAAAGAAGGTTTTAATGATTTAATCGGAAAAATAAGAACTAGTATCGGTGAAGAAGCTTCTGCTTTAAATTCAGAAGATTTTTTAGGTGCTATTGCTGCTTTTAATGATTTATATGACTCAAGAGAAGAAGCATATAGTGCTAATGATAAACTAAAAGCTACTAATGAAGAGCTTTTAAAAACTAATGGAAGATTATTTCAAAAAATTGGATTTAATGATCCTGAGCCTACATCTGTAGAAGATAGGATTCCTAAAGAGAAAATGATCTCTATAGATGAAATCATAGATGAGAAAGGTGGTTTTAGATAATGGCAAATGGTGTTTCTATTTTTAACTATGTTAGACAAAATTCTAGTGCTGGTTTTCAAGATGTAGTTCCTACTGCAACTTCTGAAAATATCGCTACTTTAGCTAACATCCTATTCGACCAAAGTTATACTCCTATGTTAAATGAATTCGTTAGTAATTTAATTAACAGAATTGGTTTTACAATGGTACATAACAAGGTATTCAATAATCCACTAGCTATGTTTAAAAAGGGTGCTGTTCCTCTAGGAACTGATATTCAAGATATATTCACTAATCCTGCTCAAGCAGAAGATTATGAATTCTCTGACACAGCTATGGCTAAACTATTAACTATTACTGATCCAGATACTCATGTTGCTTACTACAGAAGAAATCGTAAAGACCTTTATACTGTAACTGTTTCAAGAGAAGGATTACAAGGTGCTTTTGTATCATGGGATAAATTTGAACAATATATCTCTTCATTAGTTAATTCTCTATACAATGGTGATTACATTGATGAATTTAGATATACTAAACAATTAATTCGTGGTGCTTATGATAACAATAAAGCTATCGTACAAGTTGTTGATGCTCCAGATTCTGAAGCTGATGATAAAGCACTAGTTAAAAAACTTCGTGAAATATATACAAAGATGAAGTTCCCTTCTACAGAATATAATGCTTATTCTAAAATGACAGGTGGATCAAGTGGTGCTGTTACTACTTGGACAGATGAATCTAGAATTGTATTATTATTAAAAGCTGATGTTGCTGCTGAAGTTGATGTTGAAGTATTAGCTGCTGCATTTAATATGGATCGTGCTAACTTCTTAGGAAGATTAATCGTTGTTGATGACTTCGGAGATGACAAAATTTTAGGTTGCTTATGTGATGAAGCTTTCTTACAAATATATAACAATCAATTCAGATTTGATGAATTCTATAATGCTCGTACAATGAGTTGGAACTTCTATCTACATGCATGGGATACTTTTGCAATTAGTCCTTTTGCTAATGCTGTAATTATTGCTACTGCTGCTTCTAGTCCAGTAACTGCAATCTCAATTAGTGATCAAACTTTAGATTTATCTGATGAAGCTACTACTGGTAAAGCTGTTACTGTTACATTAACTCCTGATGGAGCTACAAGTGATATTGACTTTATTTCAAGTGATACTTCATTATTTACTGTAACTAAGATATCTAATACATCTATTAAGTTATATCCTAAGAAAACTGGAACTGGTGGAGTATTAACTGCTGTTGCTGATAATGGTAAATCTACTACAGCTGATGTTACTGTACAAGCTTAATTAATCCTTAAATTTAGGGATAGGGTTATTCCCTATCCTTATTTTTATTAGAAAGGAGAATTTAAAAATGGCTATTACTGTTGAACCTCAATCAAATATAACTTTAGTTAAGTGTCCACTAGAAGCTGATTTAAAAAATACATTTACTTTTTCAAGTCTTGCTAATCAAACAACTTACTTTAATGGGCTTACAAGTAAGGTTATTGGTAATAATAATTATGCTTATGTTAAGAAAGATGGATTTGTAGATGTTGATGAACCTCTAGATACATTGTTAACTTATAATTATTTATACTATACTAATACTGGTTTTAGTAATAAAAGATTTTATTGTTTTATTGATAAATTAGAATATGTTAATGAAAATACTAGCAGAATATATTTCCATACTGATGTATTTCAAACATGGTACTTTCAACTTACATGGAATAGATGTTTTGTAGAAAGAGAACATGTTAATGATGATACTTTTGGTACTAATACGGTCCCAGAAAATGTAGAACTAGGAGATTATGTTTGTAATGGAGTTAGTTATGCTTATTCTTCAGGTACTGATTGCTACATAGCACTTGCTGCTTCTTATGTTCCTGATGATATAGCACTTAATACTAATAATGTGCAATATAATGGAATTTACTATGGTACTCCTATTTTATTATTTCAAACTCCTTTAGCTGTTACTAATTATATAAAAATATTAGATAAGTTAGATAAAGGGGATTCAATTAGCTGTATATTTATAGTTCCTAAAAGTATGTTCACTGGACAAACAATTACTTTTAATACTTATACTATTCAATCTACTACTACAGAATTAGCTAAAATACCTAACACAGAAATTTATACTGAAGTTTATAGTGCTTCATTTTTAATGAAATCTAATCTAAATGGTTATACTCCTAAAAATAATAAATTATTTACTTATCCTTATAATTATGGAATATTAAGTAATAATGTAGGACAAAATGCTGAAATTCATTATGAAAATTTTGATTTCTCTAATCAAGGTGGATCACTAAGATTTAATTTTACTACTTTAGGAGCATTAACTCCAGGATGCTCAATTAGGTGTTATCCTCAGCATTATAATCTACTAAGTGATTCTACAACTACTATAGACAATCAAACTGTTACTACTGGCTATAGTTATGATTATGGTGTTACTGGTCCTAAATATCCTATCTGCTCATGGAATACAGATGTTTATACTAACTGGCTTACTTCTCAAGGTGTTAATCTAGGAATTAGTTTTGCATCTTCTATTGCTTCATTAGGAGTTGGTGCTGGTCTTGCTTTAACAGGTGTTGGTACTGGAGTCGGTATTGGTATGATGGCTGGTGGTATTACTGGTATAGGTGCTTCTATTGCTTCTATTTATTCTCATAGTTTAGTTCCACCTTCTGCTGAAGGTAATGTAAATTCAGGTGATGTAACATTTTCTGCTAAACAAATGAGAATACCATTTAGATTTATGAGTATAAGATATGAATTTGCTAAAATTATAGATGATTACTTTAGTGCGTATGGGTATAAGGTTAATCGTATTAAAGTTCCTAACATAACTGGTAGAAGTCAATGGAACTTTATTAAAACTATAGATTGTAATGTAGAAGGAGATATACCTCAAGAAGATTTACAAACTATTAGAGATGCTTGTAATACTGGTGTTACTTTCTGGCATACTCCTGCTAATATTTATAATTATTCCTTAAATAATCCTATTGTATAGAAAGGAGAATATATATGAAAAACATAACTGATACTGAACTCAGTATGTTATTAAATAATGCTACTGCCTTAGACTATGATGATAGATTACACATGTTAGCTGTATCTCTATTTACATGGGAAGGACTAGATGAAGCTTGTGGCTTCGGTGCTTCTAGATTCCTTGAAGAGTCTTTATATAGATATGGTAAAGCTTGTGTAGTCAATGATGAAGATTTAGGGTTGATGGCACTTAATGTAACTGCTGCTGGAAAATTAAATATCTATTATCTACCAGTTAAAGTAAATGCCTTTTCCACTGGTTATAATAAGATATATGATTTTGATGATGTAGTATACATTATGAATAATGAAATACAAAAACCTACAAAAGATACTCTTACATTATTTGCAGCTAGATTATATGAAACAGAAAGAACTTCTGATGTTAATCTTCAAGCTCAAAAAACTCCTGTCTTAATTGAAGGAGATAAAAATACATTATTAACACTTAAAAATGTTTACATGAATTATTCAGGTAATATGCCTGTTATCTATGGTAATAAAAGATTTGATTTATCTAATAAATTAAATGTTCTTAGAACTGATGCTCCATATATTGTAGATAAGTTAGAAGAACATAAACATAACCTATGGAACGATTGCATGACTTTCTTAGGTATTAATAATGCTAATACTTCTAAAAAAGAAAGACTTATTACTTCAGAAGTAGAAGCTAATGATGATTTAATTAATTACTATCTTAATTGCTTTTATAAAACTCGTAAAAAAGCAGCAGATGAAATTAAAGAAAAATATGGCATAGATGTTAAAGTAGTTCTTAATAAAGAAGTAATTGATTTATTAAAAGAAACAAAATTAGATATAGAAGGGGTTGAAGATAATGTCAAAATATACAACGACAATAAGACAACTTCAGAAGAATAACTTTAATTTTGGTCTTACTTCTTATCCTATCTTTGATGAAGCTTATCGTAATACTTTAAATAATAATATTTTAAATTATTACTATGAATCTGAAATAGGTGTAGAAACTGCTGAACTATTCAAAAAATTATTAAATGATCGTATGATGTTAATAATGCCTAAATATAACATCATGTATCAAGCTCAAGAAGAGTTAATTGAAAGTGAAAATCTTTTAGGTAATGTTAATCTAACAGAAACTATGGATAAAGATGTTAGTAGCTCACTAGATCAACATGATTCAGGTAATGCTACTCAAACTGGCTCTAGTAGTGCTAATAATAAAAATCTATATCAAGACACTCCTCATGGTAGTATCTCAATGGAAACTTTAGATAGTCAAAATGTTTATGCTACTAATTTTACTATAGATACTAATTCAAATAGTAGTAGTGTACAAGATTATTCTAATTCAACTAGAGATCAAGATGCTTCAGGTACTGAAGATTATGTAAAAACAATTATTGGTAATAATGGAAGAAAATATAATGTAGATGTATTTAATAATGTAGTGGCTAATTTAAAAAATATTGATATGCTTATTATAAATGAGTTAGATGACTTATTTATGGGTATATTCTAAAAGGAGATGATTTTATGGCAATCAATAATGAACCTACAATACAGCCTAGAACTGTTACAGGAATATTTACTAATTATATAGCAAAAGTACTGCCTCTAGCTTTTGATGATTCTATGAGCTATTATGAGTGCTTATGTGCTTTATTAAATTACATTAATGATACTATAGTTCCAGATATTAATAATACAAATGATGGACTCGGAGAACTTCAAGAATTTTATGAAGAATTACAATCTTATGTTAATAACTATTTTGATAATTTAGATGTTCAAACTGAAATTAATAATAAATTAGATGAAATGGCTCAAGATGGAAGTTTAACAGAATTAATTAAAAATTATGTTGATCCATTAATTGATTCACAAAACGCAAGAATTACAGCTATGGAAAATACAATTAGCAATATAACTAACTGGACACCTATACCAGTAACAAGTATTGATGATATGACTGATACTAACAGAATTTATTTACTAACAAATACTGGTTATTGGTACTATTATAATGGTACAGCATGGACACAAGGTGCTGAATACCAGACAATAAGTGAAATATATGATTATTTTTTAATAAGTAATAATGCAATACCTAATTCAAAAAGTGTAGGTGAAAAATTAAATAATATAGTAGAAAATGATAATAATAAATTTAATAAAAATGATTATATCAATAATTATTATATAAATGGTAGTGGTGAAAAAGTAGCTGATAATGACTTCTTTATAACTAATATAATAGAAGTTAATGATGGTGATATAATAACTACATACTATGATGGAACACCAAGAACATGTGAAAATATAATTAAAGTAACTAATACTGGTGCATTTATTGAAAGAGAAACTGTTTCTCACAGCTATATTACTATTAGTGAACATGCATATATATGTTTTAATGTATATAAAACAAAACAAAATGAAGAAGAAATAACTAATGTTGATTTATTTAGTATTAGTATAAATAAACCTAATTATACATTAAAAGATTATAAATATGAATTAAAAGCTCAAAAAGATATAAATGAATTTAATAAATTCTTAAATGATAATACAATACAATATAACTATTTAGACTATTCTAATTCAGCTGATAATTACTACATATCAAGTACACATCAATTAATTTATTCAACAAATTATTTATCTACCAATTTTATTAAAGTTAAAACTGGCGATATAATTTATTTAAATTGGTTTGGAACTGGATCAAATCCACCAATATTATTTCAATGTTGGGAATATGATGAAAACAAACAATATATTCAAAGAGTAACTAGTTTAACTAATTCTTATACTGCAACTCATGATGGATATGTTACATTTAATATTGAAAAAAGAAGTGCTCGTGATAATATAGCTACTACTGTTGTTATAAGCAAAAATGAAACAGTAAATCAATTTTATCCATATAGAAAATATATTGATACAGAATTACCAGAACCAATAAAAATTAAAAAAGAAGATTTAAATAATTATACTATTACTTTCGGTAATTATAATTTAAAATTATTTTATACAGATGATGATAATACTTATTCTCATAACTGGAACATTAAAGAATTAGCTAATGGCTCAAATATTTTAGTGCCTAGTGGTACTGATATACTTGGACCAGTAAAAATTAATGATAATAGTGATTTTATTGGTGGCGTACATGGGGATGAAACTACTGATAACATAACTGTTAGTATTAATGGTGATAATTATGACTTAGAAGATATTACTGAGTTAACTGGTGATAATTTAACTATAAATATTAAATCAAGTGTTTATGACCAAGAAACACATGTTAAAACATTTGATAGATTTATTACTTTATACTTTACTAAAAACTATGTTAGAGTAAATAACTCTTATAAAGTTGTAAATGCTTGTAATTTAAGAAGAGCTACTAATGGTGGTTTAATAGCATGTAGAAATAATATTATAAATAATATAATGCTTAATAATGCATATTTTGATACACCACCTACAACACAACAAACAACTAATTCTCATTTTAATACAACTGCTACAATTAATACTATTTATGGCTCTATTACTATTAATAATTTAGTAGGTAAAGAAAATAATAATTATACTGGTTTTTTAAATACTTTTGCTAATGAGAATCCTATTAGAAATAAAATATATTTTGATGTTTATAAATCTGGTAATTATCAATTAAATGTTAATGATATGATTATAGGTCAATTTGAATATATATTAAGTTAGTATAGATTTATCGTGGACTTTATATAGTCCACTTTTTTATTGTAGATTTTATACACTTGTTATTTATGCAACAGGTGTTTAATATTTTTGTGTGGGTGAGTGAGAAATACTCT
>RHMF01000571.1_pt1 | contig 15947 bp, 8 predicted proteins | sample 5365151 | NCBI WGS metagenome assembly RHMF01 (sample SAMN10266501, study PRJNA497801) | feces metagenome | isolation source: feces | host: Bos taurus | place: China: Prairie of Fairy Mountain | collected 2017-08-14 | reverse complement strand
TCTTTGTTGACATTGTATCCGTAGTGTGAGTGAATTCGTGGCATGAGAGCGTCCTGTCTAGGGTTTTCTGCAGTCCATCTGTCCAGGAACGCAGTACGATAGTTACCCTTGTCGATACCCCAGTTGAATGGCCAGAACTTACTGTTGCCTTGGGCAATAAGTACAGATGTGTTGCCTGTTCCGTTGAAGAATGCGCTGACATAAAATCCTTTCCACTCAACATTGAATCCGAAACCATATGTGATTTCTGGAGTGTATGGATGACCGACACCTCTTACCATGTCGTTCGAATCGATGACACCATCATTGTTCATGTCCTTGAACTTGATGTCTCCAGGTCCGAGTGTACCTGTCAAAGCTACATCAGGAAGTCCTGGACGGAGCTCATATGAGTAAGTACCATTAGTATTCTGAGTCACGATAAAGTCATCTTCAGTATATAGACGCTCTGCTATATAGAGGGTATTCTCAGAAACTCGTGTGCCTGTAATTCTCTGATATTCGTAAAGCGGAGTGAGCTCATCATATTCAAGAATCTTATTACGAGCAAAAGTGAACGTTCCTCTTGCGCTCAATTTTACTTCTCCGAATCGATGGCTTGCCTGAAGACTTGCATCAACTCCCTGATTATTTACGATACCGAAGTTCTGCCATGGCTTTTCATGGAAACCTGCTGTACCAGGGATTGTGTTACGCTGAAGGAGGATGCCTTCACGTGTGTTGTTGAAGTAGTCTGCAGTCAACTGAATAGATCTGTCAAAGAAAGCAAGGTCAACTCCGACGTTTCTCTTTGTCTCAATCTCCCATCCGATAGTATTGTTCACAAACAGAAGGTCTTCGATACCTGCTCCGAGTCCATTGCTTGCTGCGCTCGAACCGATTCCCTGGTTGAATGTGTGACCCTCTGTATTGAATGTCGCACGATAGAGGAAACGAGAGGCACCGGTGTCGTCATTACCTGTACGACCATATGACAAGCGGATTTTTGCTGTTCCCATGATGTCTCTCAGGTTAGCAGGATACCAGCTTTCATTAGAAATGAGATATCCGACACCGACTGCCGGGAAGAAACCGAAACGGTTATTCTTTGCAAAAGTTTCACTACCTGTGTAACCAAAGTTGGCTTCGATGAAATAACGGTTATCATATGAATATGTAGCACGACCTACGAGTCCCTGCTTCCTATAAGGAAGTACAGGATCATTGAACTGAGATTCCTTCTGTGTATAAAGGAGCATTGCTCCTACGTTGTGAACATTAGCGAAGGTGTTTTCATAATTCAATGATGCTTCCAGATAGATTTTCCTTCCGTAGGTATTTGAAGTAAATTCAGGGTCCTCTAACAATGGAGATCCGGAAGAAGTTACAGTATATATTAGGTCACCATTCTCATCCCTACCCGAAGCATGATATAGTGTAGGCCAGTAGTCTCTCAAAGTAGCGGCGCTTGAATCGTAGTCAAAGCTGACAAGTCCACGTGCACTAAGACCAGGTGTGATGAAATGAAGGTCTTGATTCACTGTAACCTTAGATTGGATCTTTGTGCCATACTCTTTTCTATAACCCTGATTGTAGAGCATGTTGTATGGGTTACGGTTGTTTGAATCGGCCTGCTTTTCATATGATGATAGAGTTCCGTCGCTATAAATAGCAGGGAAAATATATGGAGGAGTGTGCAGCATGAAACTGAAGATATCATCGGCTGAGCGGTTCGCTGTCAATCGGTTTGTGTACTGACCAGCCAGGTCGATACTCAACTGAGTGGTCTTGGTGACTTTCAGATCGACGTTACTTCTTAAGCTGAAACGCTCGAAACCAAAGTTGCTGTCATACTTTGCATTAGGATCAGGATTCTCCTTGAATACTCCATCAGTCTGGTAGTATCCTCCTGAAACAAAATATTTTGCATTTTCTGCACCACCTCTGAAGTTTACTGTATATCTATGACTATGAACAGTCTGATCGATTAGTTCATCCATCCAGTTGATGTTTGGATATAGGTCTCTGTCCACGCCCTGACGGTATAAGTCAATCTGGCTCTCAGTCATCCAAGGGTCAAGACCGTCATTGAAGCGGGCCTCATTGGCGAGGTCCAGATATGTGGCAGAGTCAACGAAGTCTGGTATGCGCTGAGGAGTAGCAATGGATTGTTCCATACGGAAGAATACCTTTGGCTTTGAAATCTGACCTCTTTTGGTAGTAACCAAGATAACTCCATTCGCACCTTCTGCCCCATACATTGCTGTTGCAGCTGCGTCCTTAAGGATTGAGAATGAATCAATTTCATCAGGTTCAAGGTCGCCAATGTTGCGTGGAACGCCATCCACAAGGACAAGCGGGTCGCTTCCACCTTTGAATGTGCTTACGCCTCGAATCCAGAACTCTGCATCGTCGCGTCCTGGCTCTGCAGTTCTCTGAATACTGAGGAGTCCTGCAAGTTGTCCGGCCAGTCCGGATGCAACATTACTCGAGGTCACTTTAATGTCATTTGAATTTACGGTAGTCAAAGAACTGACCATTGCCTGTCTTTTTTGAGTACCATAAGCTACGACAACAGCTTCTTCGAACATCTGTGCATCTACTTCCATCTGGACATCAAAGCGGTCTGACTTAGGTTGATGTGTCTGTGAAAGATAGCCTATAAAACTGAATGTGATAGATTCTTTTGGCTTTACATCAATGACATAAAGACCATCCATATTAGTCGTTGTGCCGACATCGGTGCCCTTGATAAAGACGGTCGCGCCTGCGAGAGGACCTCCGTTTTCATCTTTTACGACACCTGTGACACGCCTCTTTTCAGAGGATGTCTGGTTCTGTGCCATGACATCTCCTATGCCTACTTGCATTAGGATTATGCCAAGGAGCAGAATTTTGCAAAAATCTTTCATACGGTTGTCAGTTTAAATGTTATTCTAATGTTTTAGCTTGTTTTGCTAGTTCTGTCAATGCGAATGAACACCATAGCATTCCTGCCTGTCCATGTGTGTCTCCGACCCATTTGCGGCGTTCACTATAATATGTATAGCTGTTTTGGGCACCTGTGCCTTCACATACATTCCTGATATCATAGTTCGAGTTCAGGTAATCCATGAGCCCTAACCAACCTTTACGTGCTGCTGTTCCATACTTTTTCTCTTCAAGCCAGCCGTTCTTTACTCCGCTGATAAGGGCATATGTGAACATTGCTGATCCTGACGTCTCTTCCCACATAGTCATATGGTCAACTAATTGTGCCCACAGGCCTGTGTAAATCTGGTATTTCACCAAAGCATCCATCATCGTGCGATACTCTGCCAGCAAAGGCTCACGATATGTATCCCACTTAGGGTCATCTGGAAGCATTCTCAATACTTCAGTCATACCTACAGCCATCCATCCATTTCCTCTACCCCAGAAGTAAGGAGCATTGGAAGCATGATAGTATAGACCATTTTCTCCAGGCAGACGGTCAATATAAAGCAACATCTCATCGAGAAGCCTCTTAAGATATTTTTCGTCTTTTGTCGCAAGATATGCTTGAGCCTGTAATGCAGTAATCATGAACATATCATCAATCCAAAGGCGTGTCTGCCATGAATAGCCCTGATTGTGCCATTGTCTTTCAGTCGATGATGCGTTAGATGGTAATTTCCATTGTCCATCTGCATATTTAAGTCCCAAGTCCAGGTATTTCTGTTCCTTCCTGAACTGATAGATATGCAATGGTAGAGCTCCAAATACATAATAGTCTACCTTGTTGCTGGCTGTCGTGTTGAGGTTTGGCTGCAGATGCTTTTCGGTTGTGAAGAGAAGGTCGAATTTAGCGACCAACGCATCAAAAATTTCCTGGTCCTGAGCAGCTTCCGCCCACCAGAATGCTCCAAGCCATGCGCATACATCAGGATAAGTTATGTGGTCGGCTGTGTAGGAAGAATTTATATTACCCCAATATGAGTGTCTGACTTCTATAAAGCGTTCGGCAAGATTTCGTCCCATGGAAATAGGTTCTGCTATAGGCTTGACAGAGAAGTCGAGAAGATTGTATGCCTCTACATTTTGGGGGGTATTTCCTTCATCTTCAGGCGTAGATGGAATCTCCGGCTTATTACATGCGAGGATGCAGATAAGCAGAGGAAATATCCAAACTTGTCTGATTGTATTATGCCCAACCATTTACTTTGTCATCTTGTATGGTTTTACATCGCTTGATAATGCATAGCAGCACCAGATCAATGCTGCCTGTCCGTGCAGGTCTCCTGTCAACTTTCTTCTGGTGAGATAGTATTTGTAGTTGTTCCTTGCGCCTGTTCCTTCGCATACATTGCGTATATTCCAGTTCTCATCCAGATATGATAAGAGTGATATATATGCCTTGCGGGCAGCTGCTCCATAAGTCTTTTTGTCAAGCCATCCGTTCTTGACGCCTACGATCATTGCGTAAGTGAACATCGCTGTTGAAGATGTCTCTTTCCATGAGTTAGGGTCGTCAATAATCTGTGTCCACATACCGTCATAACCTTGATAGCGGAGGAGAGTCTTCATCATAAGCTTGTATGACTCCATTACGCGCTCTTTGTATGGACTGTCTTTAGGCATCATTCTCAGCATTTCAGCCATACCGACAGCCATCCATCCGTCACCACGTCCCCAGAAATATGGAACGTTGCTGGCATGATGGAAAAGACCGTTTGGCCTCTGGATGCTATCCAGATAGAGTACCATTTCACGTGATGCTCTATCCATATATTTCTCATCTCCGGTTACGAGATAAGCCTGTGCCTGAACAGCAGTGATCATGAACATGTCGTCAATCCAAAGACGAGTCTGCCATGAATAATCCTGCTCCTGCCATTTTCTTTGCTCTTCTGTAGGGTTTTCTGGCATAACCCACTGGAGATCAGCGTATTTTAATCCAAGATCCAGGTACTTCTGGTCTTTGACTCTCTTATATATTTCAAGAGGAACTGCGCCGAATACGTACCAGTCCACGACATTATGCGGTTTTGGATAGAATTCAGGAAGCATATTCTTTTGCTCTCCAAAAAGAGGCTCAAACCTATCTACAAGACCTTTATATAGTTCTTCGTTCTTTGTGGCTGTAGCAAACCAAAGTGAACCAAGCCATGTACATACATCCGGATATGTAACGAAGGTAGTAGTGTATTTGGAATTGATGTCACCCCAATGTGAATGCGGAGTTTCAAGGTAATGTTTCACGAGTTGCTCGCCGATGACTTGAGGCTCACATCCCTCCGGGAATCTCTTAAGGTCATAGCTTTGTCCATAAAGTGCAGTGGTTGCCATGACAAAAGCCAGAATCATAAAAAATCGTTTCATATCAATTTCATTTAAAGTTTATTACATGGATTCTCCTGAAGGGAGGTCTAATTCTTCTCCCCAACCGACAGGTGTGCCGAAGTTAGGTGTGCCATCTGCGTTCCAGGTGAATTTCTGGATGAATGCGTATCGTTCGTCCCAACCGTCCGTACCATATCTTTTTACATGATAGACTATCCAATCTTCGGTATCGTCAGGGGACTTGGTAAATGTGCAGTGACCCACTCCATTGACACCGTTGACGCCTTCTGCTGTATTGTCGCATCTGTAGAAGGCCTGTTGAGGTGATTTTGTCCAGTTGGATGCGACAAGAGGATCCTTGTCCATATCCAACATGATCCATCCAAGTCGGTAATGCTTAGTCCATGATCCATTACATGAGTAAACGACGAATATTTTTCCTGCCTTTTCATTGATCAAGACAGCTGGTCCCTCATTGATCTTAGAATTAGCAAGCTCCCATGACTGGTCTGGTTTTGAGATGGCAATTCGATTGGAGTTTATTGTATAAGGGTTTTCCATAGATGCGATATATAGCCACTGGTTTCCTGATCCTGGAGGGTATCCGGACCATACAGCATAGAGTTTACCCTTTAGCTCGAATACGGTCATGTCAATGGCATAGCCTGTATTATCCACAGTAGGGACAATGCCTTTTGTGTAGTTGTCGCCAGTATAAATCATACCCATGTCTTCCCAAGCACCAGATGGATCGTCTGTCTTTGATCTGAGTACTCCTGTTCTCTGAGTATTATAACTGCCGTTAGTCTCACTTGTTGGTCTTCCTGCAGCGTAATAGATATACCATCTGTCACCGATATGGAACAACTCAGGAGCCCAGACATTTGCTCTGTTCCATACTTTATTACTTCCGCTATCGTATGGAGTAGCCCAGACCTGTCTTGTGCCATTGACAACAGATAGTTTGTTGGAACGTGAAATGTTAATACCATTACCTTGTGCCTTGCAGGTCCAATATGTGTCTCCATCCTTCACAATGTATGGGTCCGGCATCTGAAAAATAGGATTTGAGAAAAGTAGAGACGATTGAGTGATCAGGAACTGTACTGGCTTTGTGCCATCTGCCTTGAACAAAAGTGCACCTGTACGTTTGCCAGATTCGTTAGCCTCATAATTGATACGTACTGAAAGGTTGCCTTTGCCTGAGGTTCTGCTTGTCTTGATCCACTCACTTTGCGATTCGATAGTCCACGTGGTGTTCGATGAGATGTAGACCTCGAAGGAACCTGCTGAATTCTGGACCTTCTTTTCTTGGAGATCCAGTCTGAGGTACGCTTTGGATGCTGCATCCACATTCTCCTTTTCGCCGCATGAGAAAGCCGAAAGAAGAATGGCTGCAATGATTGAAATCTTGGTTACTCGTTTCATGTCCTGATCATTAAAAACCTATTAATGCAAAGAAAAGAAAACGAGCACAAAGCGGACGAAAATATCGTCTTAACAAAAGAAAGAATTGTCTAATTAATTCTACACCCTAGTATATTGGATTTATATTTTAATATATTTGTGTACACAAAAAATGCAGATATGAAGCACTTTTTTACGATTCTTATATTGCTCGTCTTCATACCTTTCCATACCTATGGAAAGCGCGTCTACTTTGAAGGATTTGACATGAACGACGGCCTCTCTCACAATACTGTCAACTATATTACTCAAGATAGCAGGGGCTTTATCTGGTTCGGGACCAAGGATGGATTGAACAGGTATGACGGTAATTCATTCAAGGTTTATAGACATGCGTCTGATAAGCCTGACGGAATTGGAAACAGTCAGATAAGAAGTGTTGTGGAAGATACCCGTATGCGTATGTTTGTCGGAACAAATTCCGGCTTGTACGTATATGAAATGTGTACTGATAAGTTCACTCGTCCATTGACAGATGAAAACGGTGAACATTTGAATAATGCAATACTTCGTCTGGATAAAGATATTTATGGCAATATATGGATAGTGGTAGAAGGCAAGGGTATCTATTGTTGCGATCATGAAACAGGTCTCATAACCTGCCGCTATGACAAGATAAAGATGCTTCGTACCATGAAATCTGATAATAATGGAAGAATCTGGTTCTCATGTGCCAATGATGGACTTTATTACACAGATGACGGTTTTAATACATTACATCCATTCCTGTTGGCAGATGGCAAGAAGATCCTCAATAATGATATTATCTCTAGCATTTGTTTCGGTGACTATAACAACATCTATATCGGCTTCGAGTGGAATGGAGTGATGGAACTGAACCTTATCAGTAGAAAACTTACAAAAGTCGCATTGAAGGATAAAGGCCCTCATCTGTTTGTCAGACAGATTGTCAAGTATAATGATGAAGAATTATGGATTGGTACAGAGTCTGGAATTTATGTATATAATCTTAAGAATTCCAATGTGCTGCATCTGACATCATCACGTTTCGATAAATATTCTCTTTCGGACAATTCCATACATTCAATGTTCGTTGATGATGAAGGAGGAATGTGGATCGGTTCGTTTTTTGGCGGAGTGAATTATCTGTCCAGACGTAGCAGCAATTTTGACAAATACTACTATACTAACTCTCAAGGTGGTCTTAACGGTATGAGGGTCAAAGAAATATGTTCTGATAACAATGGGGGACTATGGGTCGGAACTGAGGATTCTGGATTATATCGTTTCGATATGGAGACCGGACGTTTCTCTTTTTTTGAGCCAAGCCGCAAGTTTACCAATATCCAGGGCCTTATGCTCGATGGAGATAAACTATGGGTCAGCACATTTTCAAACGGACTGAAGGTTATTGATACTGATGACTTCCATGTAAGACATTACAGCAGCTCGATGACGCATGGCAGGCTTTTCAGTAATGATGTCTTTGCTCTGGAGAAGACCAATTCAGGCGTTGTTTATATAGGAACAATGCATGGATTACAATATTATAGGCCTGAGACAGACGATTTTGGCTATGTTCCTCAAATAAATGGAGGCAAAATGGTCAACGATATAATGGAGGATTCGAATGGAAATCTATGGGTGGCAACAGTCTCTTATGGAGTGTACCGATATAACCCTCTTGATAAGAGTTGGAACCGTTATTATCATACAGATGGTAATGGAAAACTACCTAACAATAATGTTCTCAGCATATTCGAAGATAGTAATAAATATATCTGGTTTACAACTCAGGGTTATGGCTTTTGCCGTTATGACCAGACGACTGATACATTCGATTGTTTTAATTCTTCTATCGGTATGCCTAGTGATGTGGTGTATCAGATCGTTGAAGATAAAGATGGATACTTTTGGATTACAACAAATGACGGATTGGTGTTGTTTGATCCTGAATCAATGAAGGTTGAGAGGATTTATACGACAGATGACGGACTTTTAAGCAACCAGTTCAATTATAGGTCCAGCTATTGTTCTGAGGAGGGAAGTATATGGTTTGGCTGTACTGAAGGAATGATATCTTTTCAACCTTCGGATTTGTTGAATGTAAGAAACAAGAGACAGCCAAGGATACTTGTTACAGATTTTTCTTTGACTAATGGCCAGAATGCAATTGGTGACGATGATTCTCCTTTGAAGAGAGATATCACCTGTATGGAGAGTGTGGTTCTAAAACACCACCAGAATAGTTTCAAGATGAAGATTGCTAATCTTACCTTTGGAGAATCAAAGAGCCAATTGTTGGAGTATATTCTTCAAGGTCATGAAGAAACTTGGAATATCTGGAAAGGGGAGGAAATCACATATTCAAGCCTTCCATATGGTGAATATAAATTTCTGATCAGGATTAAGGGCACTGATATGGAACCAGTTTGCCTGAAGATTAGAATTAAACCTCCATACATGAAATCTCTGCTAGCTTTTTTCATCTATGGAATTCTGATGGTCCTGGCAATATATGTTCTCATACGATTTGTGAGAAATAGAAATCGTGAGAAGAGACAGAAGGCTATAGACGACATGTCTGTGAAGAAGGAGAAGGAACTGCATGATGAAAAGATAAAGTTCTTTACGAATATCACACACGAGATACGTACTCCTGTCGCCTTAGTAAAAGCTCCATTGGAAAATATCCTTGAGAGAAAAGATATTGATAAGGATCTGGAGGACGATCTTCGTGTCATGCATAAGAATACTCAGAGACTTTTAGTGCTTATAAATCAGATTCTTGATTTTGAAAAGATTGAGAAGAAGGGCATAAGTATGAATGTAGCTGAACATAATATAGTAGAGATTGTTGAAGATACCTACTCTAGGTTCGCTTTGTCTATGAGACAGGCAGACAAGAACGTCTCTTTGGTAATTCCTGATAGAGAAATAAATGCTAGAATAGATTCAGAAGCTTTCACTAAGATATTGAGTAATCTGTTCAGTAATGCTTTAAAATATTCTGAGAAAGAGATACGCATAGAATTACTCAAACGTGAAGATACATTTGTCGTAAAAGTGACGAACGATGGTAAAGTTGTTCCGGATGACAAAAGAGAAACCATCTTTATGCCATTTTACCGCTATGGAAATAAATATGAACATACTGGTACCGGCATAGGATTGTCTTTGTCTCGATCTCTTGCTGAACTGCATTCGGGCTCATTAGTAATGGATGATGATGTGAATTTCAACTGTTTCGTTCTTACTATGCCTACTGATATAACAACCGAAGTGGCTGCAGAGAATACTCAAGACTCTGGTGTGGTCGAGGACGTGCTTGAGTCGCTTGATGATATGGTAAACTCTGGTTCTAATGATAAGGTGATACTTATTGTTGAAGATGACTCAGATATGAGAGAGTTTATCCAAAAGGTTGTATCAAAGCTATATAAGGTTGTGACTGCCCATGATGGTGAACAGGCTCTGACGATACTGAGAAAAAATAATGTGTCGTTGATAGTAAGTGATATCATGATGCCAAATATGGATGGTGTAGAATTTTGCTGTAAGGTAAAAGAGGATATTCGTACCAGTCATATTCCAATCGTACTTCTTACAGCAAGGACAAATATTGAGTCTAAGATCATGAGTATGGATGCAGGAGCTGATGCTTATCTTGAAAAACCATTCTCAACTTCTTACCTGATGTCTGTCATTGCAAATCAGATAGCAAGCCGTCAGAGATTGAAAGAGGCATTCATGGAGAATCCTCTTGTCACAAATAGTAATGCAGCACTATCTGATACTGATTCGAAATTCCTTACACAGCTTCAGAAAGCTATTAATGACAATATTAGTAATCCTGATATCAATATGAACGATATTGCCAGATTACTATATATGAGTCGTGCGAATTTCTATAATAAGATCAAGGGCCTGATGGATATGACGCCGAATGAGTATCTGAGAATGACAAGATTGAAGAAGGCATCCCAATTGCTGGCAGAAGGAAATCTGCAGATCAATGAGATATGTTACATGGTAGGCTTCAGTTCGACTTCATATTTTTCTAAGTGCTTTTATAAGCAATATGGAGTGCTGCCTAAAAATTATAAGAAACCTGATAACAATTAACCCGAACAATATGAAAACTATTATTCAGTCTATATCTGTGTTTTTGATTCTACTGTTTACAGTTGATTCCTTTGCTCAAGATAGGGATTACATGTTGAAACTCAGGTCCGTTGAAGTTCATGGCGGAGATTATGAGTGGCACATGATCAAAGCTTCTGAGGTCAGCGCTGCTGCTTCTTCGCTTTCAAGTGTGGGATATGATTGTAAAGGATGGTCCAAGGCAGTTGTACCTGGAACAGTCTTGAACTCGCTTGTTCACAATGGTGTTTATCCTGAGCCGTATTTTGGACTGAATAATATGATTACGGAGTCTAAGATTCCGGATTTGAGTAATGTAGGACATGAATTCTACACTTATTGGTTCCGTACTGAATTTACCATGCCTGTTCGTGAAAGGGGAGAAAGGATTTGGATGCAGATCGATGGTATCAACTATAGGGCGGAATTCTGGTTGAACGGGAAAATGGTATATAATCTTGCTGGAATGTTCCGCCAGGAAACAGTCGATGTTACAGATTATCTGGCCCGTGATGCCAAAAATGTCCTGGCAGTCAAGGTGTATCCTATAGACGAGCCGGGAGGGCCTCGTAAAGGAAAGTCAAAGACATGGGGTGCTGCAGGTGAATTCCGTAATGGTGGAAACGGAGAGATCGGAAAGAATGTCACAATGTTGATGACTGTGGGTTGGGACTTTACTTTTCTGGATGGTATAAGGGACCGAAATACAGGAATATGGAAAGACATAAGTTTCTTCAAGACTATCGATGTGATGTTGAAATCTCCTTTTGTGAAGAGTACGCTCAAAAAGCCATCGTATGACGAGTCTGCACAGGTTGTCAGTGTTGAGGTGGTAAATCCTGGTTTTGGCTCTCAGAAAGTGACTGTGTCAGGAGAGATTGAAGGAGAGGGGATTGTATTCCAGAAAGATGTCTTTATTCATAGAGGTATGACAGCCACAGTGACATTTACCCCTGAAGAATTTCCTCAGTTGGTAATGTCCAATCCTCGTTTGTGGTGGCCTGTTAATAAAGGTAAACCTGATTTATATAACCTTGTACTTAAGGTTGAAAGATCTGGCAGACTATTAGACTCGATCAGAACATCGTTTGGTATACGCGAAATCATGTCTCATACCAATACACCCGATGGTTCCAGAACATTTGTCGTCAATGGTAGACCTGTGTTCATCAAGGGAACTAATTGGCTCCCGGAAAATATGCTCAGAACGTCTGATGACAGGACATATGCTGAACTACGATATACGGCTCAGTCTGGCGTGAATATGATACGCTTCTGGGGTGGCGGCATTACTGAATCTGACTATTTCTTTGACCTATGTGACAGATTGGGAATAATGGTATGGATGGAATTCTGGATGACAGGAGATACAAAGCATCCTATAGACAAGGGACTATATCTTCAGAATGCGGCTTCTGCAGTCAAACGAGTCAGAAATCACCCATCTCTTGCATATTATGTGTGTTCGAATGAGTCAACCGAAATGGCTGGTCTGAAGGAACTTTTAACACATCTTGATGGAACCAGAGGATACCAGATGCAGTCAGAATGTAGTGGAATACATGATGGTAGCCCATATAAGACCGTAAATCCTATGCGTCACTATGAGAATACGGCATCTGATAGGGGCAGCCGAGTGGATGGATTCAATCCGGAGTATGGTGCACCCTGTCTCCCTACTGTGGAATGCCTGCGTGAAATGATGCCGGAAGAGGATTTGTGGCCTATAAATAAAAAGGTCTGGGACTATAGTGATGGAAATGGATTTCATCAGATGTCTACTCTGTATAAGTATCTGACAGATCAATATGGTGAATCGGAGGGTATAGAGGAGTATGCCATGAAGGGACAGTTCGTCGGTGCGATGAACTATAAGAGCATCTGGGAGGTGTGGAACTATAATAAACTCCATTATGGTGACAGATATACCTCCGGCTTCCTTTTCTGGTATCACAATTCTCCGATCCGTCAGGTCTGTGGCCGAATGTGGGACTGGTCTCTTGAGCCGACTGCAGCTCTATATGCATCCTCAAATGCTTGTGAGCCGATTCACCCTCAGTTTGATTATCTGAAGAATACCGTTTCTGCAGTCAATGATTATTTTCAGGAGTGTACCAACTATCGTATAGAAGCTCAAGTATGGGATATAGATTCTAAAATGGTATGGAAAAAGACTGCAGATGTGGATATTCCGGGAGATGGAGTTGCCAACGATATATTTAAGGTGGAATTTCCTGAAAATATCTCGTCAGTACATTTTATCAAATTATATCTCTACGATAGTGAAGGAATTCAGGTCGGCAGTAACTTCTATTGGAGATCGAATGATATATATAAGGGTAAAGATACTATGACAGGACCGTGTACATCCGGTTTCCAAGGCATAAGTGAGTTGGATAAAGCCTCTGTATCAATGAAGTTCAATACATATGTAAAGGAAGATAGGCATTATATCAATATAAAATTGAAGAATAGCCGTAAAGCGATATCATTCTTTACTCAGATTAAGTTCCTGGATAAGAACGGAAAGCCTGTCAGGCCATCTTTCTATACGGATAATTTTATGAGTCTGATGCCTGGTGAAACACGAGATATAATAATTGAAACTGCATTGAAAGATCTTCCGCAGGGTGAATATTCATTAGTCCTTACAGGCTATAATCTGGATAAAACCATTAATACAGTAGTTGCAAGATGAGAAAGTCTACATGCTTGGTGCTCTTGTCTGTATTGATGATATGCAATGTCAGGGCTCAGCAGTTTCCTGATTGGTCTTGGTCTGGTTTTGTCCGTCCAGAAGGTGTAAATCCTATCATATCACCTGATAATACAACAAGATTCCGATGTCCGGTCAGAAATGAAATTGTGAATTGGGAGTGTGAAGATACCTTCAATCCAGGAGCGGCAGTATATAAAGGAAAAGTAGTGGTCCTTTACCGTGCTGAGGATAATTATGGAAAGGGAATCGGTAAACGTACCTCCCGTATAGGGTATGCTTCTTCTGAAGATGGAGTACATTTCAAGAGATTGAAGAGACCGGTTCTTTATCCTGATGGAAAAGAGCACCATCATACTGAGTGGCCTGGAGGATGTGAAGATCCGCGTGTAGCTATGACGGAAGATGGCCTGTACGTCATGATGTATACTCAGTGGAACAGGAAGAAGGCGAGGCTTTCAGTTGCAACATCAAGAGACCTCAAGCATTGGACAAAACATGGCCCTGCATTTAAGGAAGCATATGATGGACGATTCTTGGATATGTTTACCAAGTCTGCCTCTATCGTCACAAAAGTCTCGAATGAAAAGCAGGTTATAGCTCATTTTCAGGGGACTTACTGGATGTATTGGGGAGAAAGATACGTGAATATGGCAACTTCAGAAGATCTGATAAATTGGACTCCGATGTTAGATGAAAAAGGAGAACTTCTGAAGGTGATGGTGCCAAGAAAGGGCTATTTTGATAGCGATATGACGGAATGTGGACCACCTGCCATAATGACTGATAACGGTATTATCTTATTTTATAATGGTAGGAATAAAGCCGGAACATCGGGAGATTCCAGATATACAGCAAATTCATATTGTGCAGGCCAGGCCTTGTTTGATTTAAAGGATCCGACAAAGCTCATTGATAGATTGGATCGCCCATTCTTTTATCCGCAGGATGATTTTGAGAAAAGTGGACAATATCCATATGGTACAGTCTTCATTCAGGGTCTAGTGTACCATAAACAAAAGTGGTTTCTATACTATGGATCTGCAGATTCGAGAACAGGAGTTGCAGTCAGACAGTAAAAAACCGATCACAAACGCTTGTGATCGGTTTTTTGTATTCAAATCAGGATAAAACTATTTAGGCAGTCCGAATGTGTCGCTGAGCTCTTTCATCTGAGCGTCTGACATGCCTTCCGGTTCGAATCCCATATTCTTTGATGCGATGTATATGAGAGCAGCTTTATTGAGTACGTCCACCTGATCGAATGCAGACATAATGTCTGTATCTACAGCGAATACTCCATGCTTCTCCCACATCACTACGTCGTAGTCATCATCTATTGCCTTGATGGTAGCTTCAGCGAGTTCTACGCCGCTTGGCATAAGATATGGCACCATTCCGAGACCGCGTGGACAGAATGCCTTGGTTTCAGGAATCATGGACCATAGGAGCTTTGTAGCTACATCCTTCTCCATGAACTTACGACAATGAGTCATTGCAACGAGTTCGATAGGATGAGTGTGAAGTGATGCGCGGTAAGGATTGCGAGTACTACACTCTCTAATCTTACACAAATACCCATAGAGGCTGACCTTTCAGGTCGGCCTCTTTTTCTGTATTGGAGTCGATCGCCTCCCCACCATTTGACTTCAGCAAAGCATCTGTTCCTCGCATCCCCTCCTCGCGGATCTTCCTCATCTCCCTGCCTCACTGATCTTCCTCATCTTCCTGCCTGACATCCCTTCTTCAGAGACCTTCAGATATGTGCGTAGGGGGCAAAAGTGCCGACCCCTACGCACAAGAATCCTCATCTCAGGACGTATATTGATGATTGTTGTGCGTAGGAGTCCATCAAAATGACCCCTACGCACAATTTTTCTATGCATTGCTGAGGAGTGTAGTCAGTCAGGCAATCCGACCCGAAGGCACAAAGCGGGCAGAGCAGCCTATGGCTGAGCTGCGGAGCCTGCTTTGAATCGACGGCGGCCGTATTTGCCGGCGATGTTGCCTATGACAGAATACATTTTTGCCAAACGTGAATCCACTGTTGAACCGGCAAGAATCCTAAATCTGACACCATCAATCCACTGTTGAACCGACAAGAATCCTAAATCTGACACCATCAATCCACTGTTGAACCGACAAGAATCCAGTGTCATGTATTAAGCAGTAATTCCCGAATAAGTTTTTTCTCTATTCCAAGAATCCTGGAAAGTTGAGGTATACTTGTTTTGTTGTTAAAGTATAGCTTCTTCAACATTGAGCACTTTTGCGATTTGTTAAGAGTGGCTAAATCTTGATTAAACTTTCTCATTGCCAAGTTGTTCGCCACAGTCATGATCTCTTGATCATTACTCCTGATAAGATGATTTATATTCAT
>RHMF01000570.1_pt1 | contig 15953 bp, 18 predicted proteins | sample 5365151 | NCBI WGS metagenome assembly RHMF01 (sample SAMN10266501, study PRJNA497801) | feces metagenome | isolation source: feces | host: Bos taurus | place: China: Prairie of Fairy Mountain | collected 2017-08-14 | reverse complement strand
CATTCCAGATCAAGTTCAAGCAGACTGCCCCCGGCGGCAGCCTGAAGCAATAATCCGAACTTCAAAACACAATTTGAAAAGGTGATAGTAATGGCAAATATGATCCAAGCAGCCCGCGCCCAGGTGGCGCAGCTGACTCAGGCCGCTTATGAGAAGGCCGCCCAGCAGGGCCTGTTGCCCGAGGGCGCCGAAGTAAAGGCCACCATCGAGATTCCCAAGGACACCTCCCACGGCGACTACGCCTCCTCCTTCGCCATGGCCGGCGCCAAGGCCCTGCGCAAGGCTCCCCGCATGATCGCAGAGATCATCGTGGACAACCTGGAGCTGGAGGGCAGCTACTTTGATAAGGTGGAGATCGCCGGTCCCGGCTTCCTGAACTTCACCCTGGGTGCCAAGTGGTACGGCGAGGTGCTCAATGCAGTGGAGACCGAGGGTGCCAACTACGGTGCCAACACCGAGGGCAAGGGTGAGAAGATCATGGTGGAGTTTGTCTCCGCCAACCCCACCGGCCCCATGCACATGGGCAACGCCCGCGGCGGCGTGCTGGGTGACACCCTGGCCAATGTGCTGCAGCGTGACGGCAACGACACCTGGAAGGAGTTCTACGTCAACGACGCCGGCAACCAGATCCACAAGTTTGCCGTCTCCATCAATGCCCGCTACATGCAGCTGATCTTGGGCGAGGACAACTTTGCCTTCCCCGAGGAGGGCTACCATGGTGACGACATCAAGGCGCTGGCCCAGGCCATCTACGAGGCCAACGGCGACAGCTGGAAGGACCTGCCCGAGGAGGAGCGCCTGGAGAAGATGGCCGAGTATGGCCTGTCCGTCAACATCCCCAAGATGAAGACTGACCTGCAGCGCTACGGCATCGAGTACGACGAGTGGTTCTTCGAGTCCGTGCTGCACAACTCCGGCGCTGTTGCCGAGACTGTGGAGCTGCTGACCCAGAAGGGCTGGACCTATGAGAAGGACGGCGCTCTGTGGCTGAACACCACCGAGCTGCTCAAGGCCAAGTTTATGCGCGAGGGCAAGACTCAGGAGCAGGTGGACAAGCTGGACCTGAAGGACGACGTGCTGCGCCGCGCCAACGGTTTCTATACTTACTTTGCCGCTGATATTGCTTATCACCGCAATAAGCTGGCTGACCGCAAGTTCGACAAGGCCATCAATATCTGGGGCGCTGACCACCATGGCCATGTTGCCCGCCTCCAGGCTGCTCTGGACGGCCTGGATCTGGACGGCTCCAGCCGCCTGATCGTGGTGCTGATGCAGCTGGTCAACCTGATGCAGGACGGCAAGCCCGTGCGTATGTCCAAGCGCTCCGGTAAGGCCATCGCCCTGCACGATCTGCTGGACGAGATCAGCGTGGACGCTGCCCGCTACTTCTTCAACTCCCGCACTTCCACCAGCCCCCTGGACTTCGATCTGGGTCTGGCAGTGCGTCAGGACAGCGAGAACCCTGTGTACTACGTGCAGTACGCCCACGCACGCATCTGCTCTCTGGTCTCTCGCCTGAAGGAAGAGGGCGCTGTGGTGCCCGCCGCCGCTGATGTGGACGCCAATCTGCTCAGCACCCCCGAGGAGCTGGCACTGATCAAGGCTCTGTCTCAGCTGCCTGAGGAGATTCATCTGGCTGCCCGTGACTACGATCCCAGCCGCATCAACCGCTATCTGGCCGCTCTGGCCGGCGACTTCCACCGCTTCTACAATGCCTGCCGTATCAAGGGTGAGGCTCCCGAGGTGGTCTCCGCCCGTCTGAAGCTGGCCGACAGCGTGCGCAGCGTTCTGGCCAACGGCCTGAATCTGCTGGGCGTCAGCGCACCCGAAAAAATGTAACAATCCCGAAAACACGCCGCACCGGCGTGTTTTCGCCTAAAATGAGAACTTTTCTATAAGCTGTTTGGCTTAGGAGGAGAGGTGCAGACATGGACTGGAGTAAAATTTCAGAGCAGCTGAATCACCGAGTTCCGGGTCTAATGGACGCCTCCGGGCGCTATGCAGTGCTGGTGCCTCTGGTGGAGCGGGATGGAGAAGTGTATGTCCTCTACGAGGTGCGTGCCGCCACCATGCGCCGCCAGCCCGGCGAGGTGTGCTTCCCCGGCGGCCATATGGAGGGGGATGAATCCCCCGAGAGCTGCGCCATCCGGGAGACCTGGGAGGAACTGGGGATCCCCGCAGAGGACATTGAGATTCTTGGCCGGCTGGATTTCATCGCCCACCGGGCCAATTTCATCATGCACCCCATTCTGGCCCGGGTGTCGGCTCAGGCACTGGAGCGGATGAATCCCAACCCAGATGAGGTGGGGGAGACCTTCCTGGTCCCGGTGAGCCACCTGTTGAACAATCCGCCTCAGGAGTACACCTATTCCCTCATCCCCTCCACGCCCGAGGACTTCCCTTATGAGTTGATCGGCATCCCCCGCAGCTACCGTTGGCAGCGGGGGGGAGAGAATGTCCCCATCTATCCCTGGGAGGGCCATGCCATCTGGGGCCTGACCGGACGGATCACCCGCCACCTGATGAAATGGATGGAGCAGTGGCAATGAAGCACACCGAGCATTTGCCCCCCTATACCCTCACCTGGCCGGAAGGGGTGTTCTCCCTGGGGGAGGACGCATTGGCCCTGGGTGAATTTGCAACCGTCAAGTACGGGTGGAAGGTATGCGACCTGGGGACGGGCAGCGGAGCGCTGCTCCTGCTGCTGGCCCGGCGATGTGAAAACCTGAACCTGTGCGGCGTGGAGCGGGACCAGCTGTCCGCCCGAACTGCACAGGAAAACCTCACAGAAAACGGCCTTGCAGGGGAAATTTTGTGGGAAGATCTGCGAAATACGACCCTCCCGGCAGGGAGATTTGACTTAGTAGTGGCAAATCCACCCTATTTTTCCACAGAAAGCGGAAAAAGTGGGGGAAGTTTCCGCAGTGAGGAATTCTGCACCCTGAAGCAGCTGTGTGCCGCCGCTGCCCGGCTGTTGAAAAACGGCGGACGCTTTGCCCTGTGCCACCGCCCGGAACGGTTGGCGGAGCTGATGATCGAGCTGCGTTCCGTTGGCCTGGAGCCAAAACGAATGCAGCTGTGCGCACACAGTCCGGAGCATTCTCCGTTTCTTGTGTTGGTGGAAAGCATGCGCCAGGGCAAACCGGGACTGGATGTACTGCCCGGAAGATGGAAGAAAACTTAAAGCAAAAGGATGATCGATATGCCAGGAAAGCTCTATTTGGTACCCACCCCCATCGGCAATTTGGGTGATATTTCCCTGCGCATGGCGGATGCGCTCAAGCAGGCAGATTTCATCGCCGCCGAGGACACCCGCGTGTCCATCAAGCTGCTCAACCACCTGGAGATTAAAAAGCCCATGGTGGCCTACCACCGCCATAACACCGAGAGCAGCGGTCCTGCTATTTTGGAGCGGCTGCTGGCGGGGGAGACCTGCGCCCTGGTGACCGACGCGGGTATGCCCGCGATCTCTGATCCCGGCGAGGAGTTGGTGGCCCTGTGTGCCCAGAACGGTGTGGATGTGGAGTGCATCCCCGGTCCCTGCGCCCTGGTGACCGCCCTGGCGGTGTCCGGACAGCCCACCGGTCGATTCACCTTCGAGGGATTCTTGCCCATGAACAAGAAGAACCGCCGTGCACACCTGGAGTCCCTGCGGGGTGAGGAGCGCACCATGATCTTCTATGAGGCACCCCATAAATTGAGTGCCACTCTGAAGGATCTGGCCGAGACCTTTGGCCCTGAGCGACCAATATCGTTGTGCCGGGAGCTGTCCAAGCTCCACGAGCAGATTCTGCGCACCACCCTGGGTGAGGCCCGGGAATACTATGATCAGAATGCCCCCAAGGGGGAGTTCGTGCTGGTGATCCGGGGAGCCGAGCCCCGGCAGGAGCAGGAGGCTACCCTGGAGGACGGTCTGGCCCTGGTAGATCGCCTGCGCAGCCAGGAGGGGCTGTCTGCCCGCGATGCGGTAAAGCGCGCAGCCAAGGAACTGGGCCTTTCCCGCAACGAGCTGTATGACCGGGTGGTCAACGGCTGAAAACATAAAACCAAACCGCACCAACTTCCGTTGGTGCGGTTTTTTCAGCTTTTGATATAAAAGAAAAGCCCTGTACATTACTGTACAGGGCGAAAAAGGTCGCGAAAGTAATCTCAGCGCAAATCAGGTTGAGCAGACTCAGAAGGGGCCACTTTCCTGAAGGGCCTTGATGCACTTGGGGCAGACATTCTTGCCCCGGAACAGGACAACATCCTTAGCGTCATCGCAGAAAATGCAAGAGGGCTGGTACTTTTTCAGAATGATAGAGGCGCCGTCCATGTAGATTTCCAGAGAATCTTTCTCAGCAATATCTAAAGTGCGCCGCAGCTCGATGGGGAGCACGATGCGGCCCAGCTCGTCCACTTTTCGCACGATTCCAGTCGATTTCAATGGTCACCATTCCTTTCTTTCACCCGGGGGCAGCACAGCCGCTCCAGAGGGATTTTTGGAATCTCTAACTTGTATGATAATTATACTACAAAGTTTTGGCATGTCAACTATTTGTGTGAAAATACTGCAAAAGTTGTATAAAAATAATTATATGGAACAAAAACAGAAGAAATATGACGAAAAATAGTAAAGTTGGTCGAAAGAGGGCGAACGGTGCAGACCAGCCGCGGACAGGAGTACAAGGGCGCTCACGCCGATACATCAGGTATGTTTCCGCGCTGCGTTCCGTATAAATGGACTGGGAGGGGATGATATGACCATGACGATCATCTGGACGGGAATGGTGATGCTCTCTGTTGTGTGCGGCTTGGCCACGGGCCGGGGGGCTGCGGTGGCTGCTGCGGTGATGGAGGGGAGCCGGGCTGCGGTGGAGCTATGCCTGTCCATTGGAGGGAGCCTTTGCCTTTGGACGGGGGTGATGGAAGTGATGCGCCGTGCCGGCCTGACCCAGGGGCTTTCACGGCTGCTGCGCCCGGTGCTGAAGAGGCTGTTCCCTTCAGTATGCCGGGATCGAGAGATCATGGACTGTATTTCAGCTAATGTGTCGGCCAATCTGCTGGGACTGGGCAATGCTGCCACCCCTCTTGGTCTGGAGGCTGCCCGGCGAATGAGCTTAAAAAGCCCCGGTGTGGCCTCCGATGCACTGTGTATGCTGGTGGTGTGCAATACTGCATCCATCCAGCTGATTCCCACCACGGTGGCAACTGTGCGGGCGGCTGCCGGGTGTGAGACACCCTTTGATATTCTGCCCGCGGTGTGGCTGGCCTCTGCCTTATCGGTGGCGGTGGGGATTCTGGCCTGTAAAATCCTGGCCTGGCTGTGGAGGGAGCGGTGATGCTGGGACTGTTTACCACCATGCTGGTTCCTTTGATCCTGGCGGGGGTGGCCCTGTATGCCACGGCTAGGCGGGTGGATGTATACGCTGGGCTGGTGGAGGGAGCGGGAGAGGGTCTGAGAACCCTGGTGAAGATATTCCCGGCCCTTGTGGGTCTGCTGACAGCGGTATACATGCTGCGGGCCTCGGGGGCGCTGGAGCTGGCGGCCCGGGCGATGGGACCGCTGATGGGGCGGCTGGGTCTGCCCCCGGAGCTGTTGGGATTGATGCTTGTGCGGCCCATCAGCGGCTCGGCGGCCCTAGGGGTGGGAGCGGAGCTGATCGGGACCTACGGGCCGGATTCCTTCCTGGGCCGGACGGCAGCGGTGATGCTGGGCTCCACCGAGACAACGTTTTACACCATTGCGGTTTACTTCGGTGCGGTGGGGATCAATCGAACCAGATATGCCGTTCCAGCCGCCCTGTGTGCCGACCTGACGGGGTTTCTGGCGGCAGCTTGGGCTGTTCGCATCTTCTTTCCAATGTAAAAAGGTGCCTCTGGATCATCCAGAGGCACCTTTTTATAGCATTCGTAGGGGAAATCCGTCCAATTGGACCACCCGATGGGCCAGGGAAAGAACCTCAGGCTCGTGGGTGGAGAGCAGCACAGGAACGGGAAGGGTGCGCAGATAGTCCATCAGCAGATGTACCCGCTCCAGATCCACCCCGGTGAAGGGCTCGTCCAGTAGGTAGAGCTTGGCATCCAGGGCCAGGCAGCGGGCCAGGGCAAGACGGCGCCCCATGCCGCCCGAGAGCTGACGGGGGTAGTGTTCGCGCTCCTGTTCCAGCTGCACCAGCTTCAAAAAGAAGCCGGCCTCCTCCCGGCGGTGGGGGGGAAGTACGTCGGTGAGATGCTCCTCCACCGTGCGCCAGGGCAGCAGACGGTTTTCCTGGAAGAGAATCGCAGTTTCATGGGGGGCGATGCCGGAGATTTGCCCCTTCTCAGGCCGTTCCAACCCGGCAATACACCGCAGCAGGGTGGTCTTTCCACAGCCGGAGGGACCGGACAAGGCGGTGACACCGGTTTCGGGGATGGTCAGAGAGAAATCGTTTAGTACCTCTTTTTCACCGAAGCTTAGGTGGAGATTGCGTACTTCCATCATCCTTCCCACCTCCTGTTTCCGCGGTTGAAGGCGGCTGTGAGCAGCCGCTCCATCACCAGGCTCATGGCCACCACCACCACCGTCCAGGCGAACAGCTGGGAGATCTCCAGATAATATTTGGTGTAGAAAATTTGGGTGCCGATGGAACTTCTGGGCAGACACAGCACCTCGGCGGCCACGCCAGACTTCCAGGCAAGGCCCATGGCGGTGGTGACGGCGGAGATTACATAGGGCTGCAGGGAGGGCAGGTAGATCAGCCGCACCGTCTTACCCCGGGAGAAGCGATAGGCCTTTGCCAGCTCCAACAGCTGGGGATCGACCTCGCGGATGCCCCGGGAGACGTTGGCCCACACCACAGGCAGTACCATCAGTGCCGCAATGGCCACCGGGACCCAGTCACGGTCTACCCACAGCAGCACCAGCAGGATGAAGGAGGCCACCGGGGTGGCCCGAATGACCCGGATGGCGGGGGAGAGCAGTTCGTCGGCCAGATCGCTCAGGCAGGTGAGGGCGGCCACCAGCAGACCGGCGGCAGTGCCCAGGGCCATTCCCACCAGGACCCGGAGCAGAGAATAGAAGGCAGTCAGCCAAAAATCGCTGCTTCCCGACAGTGACAGCAGCGTTTGAACCACCGTCATGGGGTAGGGGAGCAGCAGTTCGTTTCCCTTACCCTCCAAAGCCAGGTCGATGGCGTATGCGCTAAATTGCCATACCCCCAGCCAGAAGGCCGGGGGTAGAAGCTTGCGCCAGATGGGCTTAGGGGACGTAGTAGAAGTCGTCATAGGGCATCGCGCCGCCAATGGAAGCGGGGTTGGCCTGGTAGAGGACCTCGTAGAAATCCTGAGCGGCCTGACGCATGTCGGCGCCGTCCAGATAGGTCAGGTTGCACTGGGGGATGGCCTTTTTGGCGATCTGGGCGTTGGCGGTGATGCCGTGCTTGGCTACCAGCTCGGCGGCGGCGTCCAGATTGTCTTCGTCGTTCATATAGTCGATGGACTGCTCATACTCGGCCAGGAAGGCGTCAACCACATCGGGGTTCTCCTTCAAAAATTCGGTGCGCACCACCACACAGCCCTGGACCAGGGGACGCTCCGCGACCTTGTCCCACTCGTCGGACAGATCCAGTGCCTCGCGCACACCCTGATCCTTCAGCAGCAGGGCGGTGGCAGCGGGGACAGGCAGCATACATACGCCGGAGTCGGAGGAGGACATCTTAGCGGTGATTTCCTGAGGGGTCAGCCACTCGATGGTCAGGTCGGAGGCGGGATCCACGCCGTTGGCGGTGAGCAGGTAGTTGAGGATATACTCGGGGTTGGCACCCTTGCCGGAGGCGGGGGCATACAGGGTCTGGCCCTTCAGATCGGCCAAGGAGGAGACGCTCTCACCCTTCTCCAGGATATACAGCACGCCCTGGGTGTTGATGGCCAGCATGGTGACCTTACCCTCGGTCTTGTTGTAGATGGTGGAGCCCACGTTGGTGGCGGTTGCGGCGATGTCTACGGCACCGGTGTTGATGGCGGGCATGACCTCGCTGTTGTCGGCGGCCACGGTGAAGTTCCAGGTGCGGCTGCCGGGGTTGGTGTCGAGACTGTTATCTTCCATCATCTTGGCGGCGCCCACGCCGGTGGGGCCGGAGAGCACCATCACGTTGGCGGAAATGGCAGTTTCAGTGCTGGCGGCGGGGCTGGAGCTGGCAGAGGGCTGGGAATCGGAGGGCTGCTCCTGCTTCTGGCAGCCGGAGAGCAGACCGACGGACATGACCAGGCTCAGGGCCAGGGCGAGAATACGGGTACGCTTCATAAATATCTTCCTTTCTTTTGTTGCTGCGGTCACAGGGCGCTGCCCAGTGCCGTAGGATCGGGGACGGTGATGGTTTTTCCCTGTCGCTGAATCAGGCCTGAACCCTCCAACGTCTCGAAAGCACGGTACAGGGAGGCTCGGCTGACGCCCAGGCGGTGGGCAAGCTCGGTGGCGGAACAGACCAGCCTGCCGTCCTGAAGGTTTTCCAGCAGGTAGCGGCTCAGACGGCCTTCGGCGCCTCCGGCGGCCAGGGACTGCAGACGGGTGCTTAAAAAGCGGATGCGTCCGGAGAGATAGCGCAGATAGTTTTGCCGCAGCAGGGTGTGTTCACTCAGCAGGCGGTCCAAAAGCTCCTGGGTCATCATCAGGACTGTGCAGGGGGACAGAGTAGTCAGGGTAGTGGCGTAATCGGGGGCGTCGTTGTACAGTGCGGCCGCGCCGAACAGCGCACCTGGCTCCAGTATGCTGACGGTGAGAGGAGCCTTGGTCACCCGTACCTGCCCAGAGAGCAATACACCCAGACAGCGCCGAAAGTGGTCGGGCTGGTAGATGGATGCTCCGGAGGGGAATTCCTCCAACGAGCAGCCAGGATAGGTGAGCAACAGAGTCAGATCCTCCTGAACTACGCCGGTAAAAAGCGGGGATGCAGATAAGGCAGCCAGCTGTTTGGGAGACAGAGGTTGTGTCAACCTGATCCCTCCTTCTTCGAAACTGTCTCACTTGAGACAGTTTTATTGTAGTAGAGGAAACTGTAAAAGTCAAGGAGAAGAATCCCGTAGGAGAGAATAAAAAATCCACAGCGGAGCGAAAGCTCCGCTGTGGACGTTAAGATTGGATCAAAGGCTGGCCCGGTAAGCGTCGGGGCCGGACTGGTACAGGTCGCCGCCGTGGGAGTCCAGAATGACGGTGAGAGGGAAGTTCTCCACTTCCAATCTGCGCACTGCCTCGCAGCCCAGATCCTCCCAGCAGATAACCTCCAGGGCCTTCACGCTCTCGGCCATCAGTGCGCCCGCGCCGCCCAGAGCAGCCAGATACACCCCGCCGCTGCGGACCACCGCGTCCTTTACAGCCTGATTTCGGGCGCCCTTGCCGATCATGATGGCCTGGCCCAGCTCCAGAAGTCGGGGGGAGTAGGCATCCATGCGTCCGCTGGTGGTGGGGCCGGCGGAGCCGATAACCTCGCCGGGGCGTTCGGGAGTGGGGCCAACGTAGTAGACGGCGCTGCCCTCCACAGGGAAGGGGAGGGGCTGTCCGGCGTCCAGCAGCTCCATCATGCGCTTGTGGGCGGCATCCCGGGCGGTGTAGACCACGCCGGAGAGGAGAACGGTATCTCCCGCTTTCAGGGGGGCGAGCATCTCCCGGGTAACGGGAGTGGTGAGATGATATTGCATCATGATCCCTCCTTACAGCTGGGCGGTGGCCCGGCGGGTGACATGGCAGCTGACGTTGACTGCCACAGGCAGGCCAGCCACATGGGTGGGGGCGGTCTCAATGGACAGGCCTAAGCAGGTGCTCTGTCCGCCGAAGCCCTGGGGGCCGATGCCCAGAGCGTTGATCTCATTCAAAAGGGTCTCCTCAAGCTGGGCGTAGAAGGGATCGGTATGGGGCTGGTCGATGGGCCGCAGCAGGGCCTTTTTGGCCAGGTAGGCAACCTTGTCGAAGGATCCGCCGATACCCACACCGAGCACGATGGGAGGACAGGGGTTGGGACCGGCCAGGCGGACGGTCTCCAGCACGAAGTTTTTCACGCCCTCAACACCGTCAGCGGGCTTGAGCATCCCCAGGCGGCTCATATTCTCGCTGCCAAAGCCCTTGGGCGCCACGGTGATGGCGCAGCCGTCTCCGGGGACCAGGTGGACGGTGATGGCGGCGGGAGTGTTGTCCTCGGTATTTACCCGGCGCAGGGGGTCGCCCACGATGGATTTACGCAGGTATCCCTCGCCATAGCCCTTGCGCACGCCCTCGTGAATGGCATCTTCAAAGTTCCCCTCAATGTGGACATCCTGCCCCAGCTCCACAAAGACGCAGGCCATGCCGGTGTCCTGGCAGACGGGGAGGTCTTTTTGCTCAGCCAGCTCCATGTTGTCCCACAGCAGCTCCAACGTCTGCTTGGCCAGGGGCCAGGGCTCATCTTTGCGCTGTCGGTCCAGAGCGGCCACGATGTCGGTGGGCAGATGGATGTTAGCCTCAATACAAAGCCGGGCCACCGTTTCGGTGATGGCGGCGGCAGAAATGGTTCTCATGGAAACTTCCCCTCTCAGGGCGCGTGAGCGCCGGTGTTGGTGAGGATATTTTAGCACCGGTACAGGGGGATTGCAATGTGCGCATGGGTGCAGGTTGTATTTTGCGCCGGGGTTTGCTACAATTGAGCCAAAGAAGCGAGGAGGGAAGGCCATGAAGCCATTGATCGCAGTTGCACCCCTGGTCAACGAAAAACGGGAGCTGCAGCTGATGCAGCCGGGGTATCTGAAGGGCATCGAGCTGGCGGGGGGAGCCCCGGTGGTACTGCCTGTGACACAGGACAAGGAGGTGCTGGAGGCTATTCTGGCCCGGTGTTCCGGAGTGCTGCTCACCGGCGGGCACGATGTGGATCCCGCCCTCTATGGACAGGAGACGCTGCCTGAGTGCGGCGAGCTGAGTCCCGCCCGGGATGGGCTGGAAAACTGGCTCATTGGCTGGGCATTAGAGCGGGATATGCCGGTGTTGGCGATTTGCCGGGGGATTCAGATGCTCAATGTCCATCTGGGCGGTACCCTGTACCAGGATCTGCCCACCCAGCGCCCCGGCGGCGTGGAACACAGCCAACAGCCCCCTTATGAGACACTGGTGCATACTGTGAAGGTGGAAGAAGGCAGTTTTTTGGCCGGGCTGATCGGAAGCGGGACACTGCAGGTCAACAGCCTGCACCATCAGGCGGTGGATCAGGTGGCCCCCGGTCTTGTGGTGGAGGCCTTATCTGAGGACGCAGTTGTGGAGGCTGTCCACCTGCCGGGAAAGAAATTTGTTCTGGGCGTCCAGTGGCACCCGGAGTATTGCTGCACCTTCCAGAAGGAAGCGGGAGATATTTTCCGCGCCTTTATCCGGGCCTGCAAAGAAAACTAATCGTTACCGTTGTTGTTAAAGAAAGCGGCGGCTGCACAGGCAGCCGCCGCTTTGTACTGGAAATGTATGAAAAATAGAACGGATGTTTGACAAAAGGGGCGGGGCGGGGTATTATGGAGACAAGAACTTTGGAAAGGGAGATGCGGCGTGGAGCGGGTGATCTGTCACGGCGATTTGAGTGGCTTTTACGCCTCGGTGGAGCTGCTGGAACACCCGGAGCTGCGTCACCTGCCTGTGGCGGTGTGCGGCGATCCCGAGAGCCGCCACGGCATCATCCTGGCTAAAAATGAGCCCGCTAAGCGCTTTGGCGTCAAAACAGCCGAAACCATCTGGCAGGCTCGGCAGAAGTGTCCCGATCTGAAGCTGCTGCCTGCCCACCATGGGAAGTATCACCACTATTCCGATATGGTGAATGACATTTATCAGCAGTACACCGATCTGGTGGAGCCCTTCGGCATCGACGAAAGTTGGTTGGATGTGACAGGCAGCCTCCACCTGTTTGGCGGCGATCCGATAGCTCTGGCGGACGAGATCAGAAACCGTATCCGTGGAGAACTGGGGCTAACAGTGTCGGTGGGAGTGTCGTTCAACAAGGTCTTTGCCAAGCTGGGCAGCGACTACAAAAAGCCGGACGCCACTACCTGCATCAACCGGGAGAATTTCAGACAAATGGTATGGCCTCTTCCTGTGACTGATCTGCTGTATGTGGGTCGGGCGGCATCCAAGTCCTTTCAGAGGTTTGGTATCCGTACCATCGGTGATTTAGCGCAGTTTGACCGGGAGGCTCTGTTTTCACTGTTGGGCCGCCAGGGAAGCCAGCTCCACGACTATGCCAACGGTCTGGAACACAGCCCCGTGGCTCCCGCGGGATATACACCGCCCCCCAAGTCGGTGGGCAACGGGATGACCTTCCCCCGGAATTTGGAAGGATGGGATGAGATCAGGGCGGGTATTTCCGTGCTGTCCGACCAGGTGGCTGCCCGTCTGCGCGCCTGCGGACGGAAGTGTACTGGGGTGTCCCTGGCCATCCGGGACCCGGGATTTCGGGATATCAGTCGCCAGCGGCGGCTGGAGGAGCCCACCAATCTGGCCCGGGAGATCACCCAGGCAGCCATGAGCCTTGCCCGAGAGTGCTGGAGCTGGAACGGCCCTGTGCGCGCCCTGACCGTCACTGCCATCTATCTGGTGAAGGATGGGGAAGCGGGGCAGCAGCTGAACCTGCTCTGCGGCCGGGAGCGGGAGGAAAAACGGGAGAAGCTGGGCCGTCTGGAACATTGCATGGACCAGATCCGGGCAAAGTATGGCCGCAGCGCCATTACTTCCGCATCGGCTCCGGCGATTCGGAAAGGGGCGCTTTTGGAGCGGGAGGAGGCGCAGCTTACAGCCGGGAAAGAAGCAGACGGGCAAACAGAAAGCCCATCCCAAAGCAACAGGGGAAGGTAAGCAGCCATGCCATCATAATAGAGCGCACCACCTGATTGTCGCAGCGGCCCCGGCTTGCCCGGCCCACCCCTAAAAGAGCGGCGGTGCGGGTGTGCGTGGTGCTGACGGGCAGCCCCAGCAGGGTAGCCAGAAGCAGGCACAGCCCGCTGGCTCCGTCGCAGGCTACCCCCTCTTTTGGGCCCAAAGTCACCATGTCCCGGCCCACCCGGTCGATGATGCGCTGCCCTCCCAGGCCGGTCCCAAGGGCCATAAACAGGGCGCACAGCACCATCAGCCACAGGGGAACAAGAAACGTCTGCTCATCCTGTCGACCGGCGGCCAGGGCGCAGCCCAGGAGGAACACACCTAAAAACTTCTGTCCATCCTGGGCGCCGTGGAGGAAGGCAGTGGCGGCCGCGCCGGGGATTTGAAGGCTGCGGCACAGACCTTGTGACAGATGGAGGGGGCGCAGCAGCCTCCAGGCCACCCTGCCTGACAGCAGACCAAGCCCCAGGGACAGGGCCAGGCCCAATAAGATTTTCTGCCAGCTATCCCAGCAGATACAGCCATAGCCTCCTTCCAGGGCCACCGCCGCGCCGGATACCCCAGCCGTCAGGGCGTGGCTCTCACTGGTAGGAATCCCCCACAGCCAGGCCGCGGCCGCCCACAGTACAATGGCACCCATGGCGGCACACAGGGCGCACAGGGCTTTTTGGGGCCCGCCGGAGAAGCTGGCAATGGAATAGATGGTCTCCGACACTGCCGGAGCGCACAAGGCGGCCCACACCACCCCCAGAAAGTTGCACACAGCAGCCAGCAGCACCGCGCGGCGGAAGGGGATGGCGTCGGTGACAACCGCGCAGGCGATGGCGTTGGGGGCGTCGGTCCAGCCATTGACCAGCAGGACAGCCAAAATCAGCAGGACGGTCAGCATAAGGGCGGAATTTTCCGTCAGCTGGGTGAGGAAAGCTCCAAGGGATAGGGGCATTGCGTCACCTCCGTTCGCCCCAGTATATAGGGGCGACAGGTGGAGTATGCATGGAAATTGCGCCGGAGAACAAGGGAATCTCTTTTCTTTCCGGTGGGATTATGGTACACTGAAAAACGGTGATTTTATGATTCGAGTAAGCAATCTGCCCCTGCCCATCGAGGGGGATTTTGAACAATTAAGAAAGCGGGCGGCCAAGGCATTGGGCCTGCGCCCCGGCCAGCTGGAGCGGGTGACCTTGTCCCGGCAGTCTATTGACGCCCGAAATAAAAACCAGGTCCACTATGTCTGCACGGTGGATGTGACAGTGAAAAACGAGGAGCAGGTGCTCAAGCATGCGCCGGGTAAAAACCTCAGCCTCTATGCCCCTCAGGAATATGTCTTCCCCCAGGTCAAGCGCCGCTCGGCGCTGCCCCCGGTGGTGGTGGGCATGGGCCCGGCGGGCCTGTTTGCCGCGCTGTATATGGCCCGGGCAGGTATCCCCTCCATTGTGCTGGAGCGGGGACAGGATGTGGACAAGCGCACTGCCGATGTGGAGCATTTCTGGGAGACAGGAACGCTCAGCCCCAGCTCCAACGTACAGTTTGGTGAAGGCGGCGCCGGTACCTTCTCTGACGGAAAGCTGACCACCGGAACCCACGACCCCCGCATCGCCACGGTGTTGGAGTCGCTTGTGGAAGCGGGCGCTCCCGAGGACATCCGCTACTCCCACAAGCCTCATGTAGGCACCGATGTGCTGCGGGAAGTGGTGCGCAACATTCGATATGAGCTGATTAAGCTGGGCTGTGAGGTGCGTTTTGGCCACCGGCTGACCTCCATCCGGGAGAGCGGCGGCGTAGTCACCGGTGTGGGCGTGACCACCAAAGATGGAGAATATACGCTGGATTGCGATGCCCTCATCCTGGCTCCCGGCCACTCTGCCCGTGACACCTTCCGGATGCTGAAGGATCTGGGTGTCCCTATGGAGCAGAAGCCCTTCGCCGTGGGTGTGCGCATTGAGCACGACCAGAGCGCGGTGAGTCTGCGTCAGTACGGCCCTGAGTGGGAGAAGCTGCCCCCCTCGGACTATAAGCTGGCCTGTCATCTTCCCAATGGCCGCTCGGCCTTCACCTTCTGTGTCTGCCCTGGCGGACAGGTGGTGGCCGCAGCCTCGGATCAGGAGCAGGTGGTGACCAACGGCATGAGTTTGCGCGCCCGGGATGGCAAGAACATCAATGGCGGCCTGCTGGTGGGTGTTGGGCCTCAGGATTTCCCCGGCGAGGATGTGCTGGCCGGCGTGTACTTCCAGGAGCAGTGGGAGCGTACTGCCTGGGAAGTGGGCGGACGGTCCAGCCGCGCCCCTGCCCAGCTGGTGGGTGATTTTCTGGAAAACCGCCCCTCGGAGGGCCATGGTGCCATCCTGCCTACCTATCGCCCCGGCGTGGTGTGGACCGATGTGTCCAAGTGCCTGCCTGAGGCGGTGAGCAGTACCCTGCGGGGAGCCATCCCCATGATGGACCGCAAGCTGCGGGGTTTTGCCGCCGAGGACGCGGTGCTCACCGGCATCGAGACCCGTTCCTCCTCCCCGGTGCGTATCCTGCGGGATGAGCACTACCAGTCCGCCCTGCGGGGACTCTACCCCTGCGGTGAGGGCGCGGGCTATGCGGGCGGCATCGTCTCTGCCGCCGTGGACGGCATCCGGGTGGCCGAGGCTGTGGCAGGCCGGTGATTTAAATTTTTCTAAAATTTCACCTTCGGGCCTTTACTAAAATGGTATTTTGGAGTACACTATATCCATGCTGTTAGAGAGGGGGTAACCCAATATGGAGATGGATTTTACGAGAAAATTTCGGTTGGGCGACCAGCGGGACCTGGAGATCAAGGCCATTTTGACCACAGTTTATCAGGCGCTGCAGGAGAAGGGATATAACCCCGTCAACCAGATCGTTGGCTATATCCTCTCTGAGGACCCCACTTATATCACCAATCATAACAATGCCCGTGCCCTGATCCGTAAGGTGGACCGGGACGAGTTGCTGCAGACTTTGGTGAAATATTATCTGAACCACTGAATTTGATCGTTTGAAAGAGCGCCGCTTTGCGGCGCTCTTCAGCTTGTCGAAAAAGTCCTATGGACTTTTCGCCAAGCTGAGAAACATTTCAAAACTTTCTTCAAAAGTTATGAAATGTTATTGATTT
>RHMF01000569.1_pt1 | contig 15954 bp, 21 predicted proteins | sample 5365151 | NCBI WGS metagenome assembly RHMF01 (sample SAMN10266501, study PRJNA497801) | feces metagenome | isolation source: feces | host: Bos taurus | place: China: Prairie of Fairy Mountain | collected 2017-08-14 | reverse complement strand
CTGGCGATAGGGGGCGGCACGGCGCGGTCAAGCTGTACGACAAGGCCGTGCAGTCGGACTCTGGCGGCCCGCTGACGCGCTACGAGGTCACGGCCGCCGTGGACGGGCCGCTGCCGCCTTCCAGCCTGCTGCTCGACGGCCGCCCCGTGGACCCGCTGCGCGGCGCTGGGCTGGAGCTGTCGCGGCTGGCGGCCGACCCCTGCGGCTGGCTGCTGGGCCAGCGCGGCCGACCGCCTTCGGCGCCCCCTCCTTTTAGTTTTCCATAACGAAATGAATTATTCGGGCGGCGGCCGCTCTCGGCGCACCGCCGACTTCCCCTAGGGGGGCGGCTGCGGGCTCTGGGGCCTCCGCGCCCTAGCCTTGCGGAGCCGATGGCGGGCGCGGCCGCGTTTCTGGCCTGACGCTGGCAGGGCTGCGGGCAGGGGTGGCGCTTGGATGGCGCTTCTCGTTGCAACGCGTTGCTCCTTGTGCTAACATGCTCACTCGCGGGTTGGCCTCGCATTTTCCGTGCATCGGGTGGTGGCGCAGTTTGGTAGCGCACTTGACTGGGGGTCAGGCGAAAGGTCTGGACCCTTTTCTTTTCCCCTTCCCATGCACGTATCGTGACGGCCTTCCGCCGAGACTGTCGGGGCCGCTTCTCGCGGCACGTGGAAGGGAGGCCGAAATGGCCGAGCAGGTTTTCGCGCATCTGGTGCGAACGGACAAGAGGGGCGGCGAGCTGCTGCCGAGGTCGGAGTGCAGGCGCTGGCGGCTGGTTGTTACCGTGGGCGGCAGGAGGACGGCGCGGCGGTTCAGCGGCACCGAGGAGGAGGCGCTGGCCGCGTTGGACGGCCTGCGCTGCATGACGTTCGCGCAGTGGGCCGAGCTGTGGCGCTACCGCAGGGCCGCCTCGTTCGCCAAGTCCCCCGCCACGCTCGAGGGCGACAGGCACAGGCTGGCCGCCGTGGCCCCGCTGCTGGACATGCCGTTGGAGTACGTGACGGCCGACGACGTGCGCATGGTGTACATGCAGCTGTCGCGCGGCTGCACCCCCAGCGGCAAGCCGTATTCCCCCAAGAGCATCCAAGACGTCCACAAGACGCTGACCACGTTGTTCGGCGATGCCGTGCGCGACGGGCTGCTGGACCGCTCGCCCATGGACTCGGTGGACTGCCCGAAGGCGCCGCGCAAACGGTACAAGGTCATAGGCCCCGAGCAGATGGACGCCCTCCTCGCCGCGCTGGACTTCTCGAAGGGCGCGGAGCGGGCCGTGGCGCTTTGCTGCGCCTGCGGGCTGAGACGGCGCGAGGCGGTCGAGCTGGAATGGCGGGACCTAGCCGAGGAGCTGGAAATCGTGGACGCGAAAACGGCGGCTGGCAGCAGGCTCGTGCCCGTGCCGCAGCGCGTGCTGGAACGGCTGGAGCCGCACCGCTCCGACGGGCGCGTCTCGGGGCTTGCGAACCCCCACAGCCTGACCGACTTCTGGGCCAAGCGCCGCGCGGGCTTCGGGCTGGACTGCACTCTTCACGACCTGAGGCGCTCGTGGGCCTCCCGACTGGCCAGCGCTGGAACGCCGATGCACGTGCTCAAACAGCTCGGGGGCTGGTCCGACGACGGCATCGTCCTGCAGGTCTACCTGCACGTGCTGGACGGGCAGCGCAGGGCGGCGGTGGACGCGGCCTTCGGCGGCTGAGGTGTTCCAGCACGTCTCTTTGTGGTACAATGAGGCGCGATAAATAAGGGCAGCTGGATGGCGCTCCGACCTGTTGGTCGGGGCGCTTTTCGTTTTTCGGGGAGGTATCCATGAAAGGAAGATGGCAGACGGTCGAACTGTTCAGCGGGGAGACGGGCGTAGCGCCCACGACGGTGCGGAGGTGGTGCCGTCAGGGCGACCTCGTATGCAAGAAAATCGGGCAGACTTGGCTCGTCTGGAGCGAGGTCCCCGAATTGCCAGAAGAAGAGCGCGGGTACCAGCGGCAGCTGCGCGAGGGCGAGTAGGATTTCGGGGAGATTGGAGCGGAACCATGGGCAAGCTGAAAGACCTGAGCGGCCAGCGTTTCGGCCGCTACACCGTTCTCGACCAGCACCGCACCATCGAGAACTGCGGGACGCAGTGGTTGTGCCGCTGCGATTGCGGTACCGAGAAGTGGGTGTACGCCAGCAACCTCAGGAGCGGCACGACGCTCTCCTGCGGCTGCCTGCAACGCGAGAGGGCCGCAGAGACGCTGGCGGCCGTCAACACGGTGCACGGCGGACGCGGCGAGCGGTTGTACAAGAAGTGGGCAGGCATGAAGTCGCGCTGCTACAACCCGAGGCACTCAAGCTTCAAGAACTACGGCGGCAAGGGCGTGACGGTTTGCCCAGAGTGGAGGAACGACTTCTCCGCCTTCCGCAGCTGGGCGATGGAGAACGGCTGGGATGAGAATGCGCCGAAGGGGGCGCTCACCATCGACCGCAAGGACAACGGCAAGGGCTACTCGCCAGACAACTGCAGGTTCGTCCCGCTCTCCGCGCAGAGCCGCAACCGCAGCATCAACAGGTTCGTGACCTACCGCGGCAAGGAATACCTTCTGGCCGACCTCGCCCGCGAGCTGGGGCTGGGGCACGGCACGCTCTTCAACCGCATCTTCTACCTGCACTGGCCCGAGTCGCGCTGGGCGGAGCGTCCGCACGTGCACGGGAAGAAGGCGGCCGTGCAGTGGCCAGAGTGGAACGGCCGTCCCGTCCGCAGCGGCGATGTTCTGGACACCGAGCACGGCAGCCTCGAGGTCACGTTCGTCGCGGCTTGGGACGACGGCAACTTGGTCTTCGCGGTCGACGCCGACGGCGTCAGGTACCGCCGCGAGGGGAAGGCGGCATAGGGCGAACGGCTGCGTCCCGTCCCGAAGAGACGGCGCGACCGTTGCCTTTTCGTTGATGAAAACAATGGCGTGCCTGCTATAATGAGGACAGCGAAGCCGATAATGGCAACTTTGCCTAGGTGGACGAAATCGAGGAGAAGAACAGGGCTTTATCCGCGTCGGCGTCGCGCTATACGTGCATCCCCACGGCGTCGTCGGGTCCTTCCGCTGGGGAGCTGGGAATCTGGACCCGAGACTAGGAGGACCGAAATGGTCGACAAGCTCATTCTGGCGCATTTGGCGGACAAGGCGAAGAAGCCGCTCTCGCACTACGAGCACATGCTCGACACCCGCGACGTGGAGGCGGTCGAGCGCCGTCTCTGCAGGTTCGTCGACGAGGAGGACGATGCCTTCGAGTACCCGCTCTTCACTAAGATGGGCAGGCACGAGCAGGCGCTCGTTCTGCAGCTGCTCGACGGCTACTTCTCGGGGCACGAATCGAAGACCCCCGACCCAATCAACAACGTGGACAATCTGGCCGAGGCCATGGGCCAGCACTTCTACGGCTCGATGGAGTTCTTCGGCGGCTATGTGGTCAACGTGGCCATGGAGCTGCTAGGCTTCGACTACGACGATTACGGGGAGGGCGGCTACTACCTCAGCAAGGGCTCCTTCCGCAGGTTCGTCTCGGACGGCTACCGCGTCGTGCGCCAGTGCGAGATGCTGTGGTGCATCGAGAACGCTGAGGGGGACGAGGAGGCCGTCGGCGTGTTCGGCTTCGAGTGGCCTGTGTGGCCGTTCGAGGACATCGACCGCGAAGACTAGAGAGGAGGCAAGAAGATGGCATGGACACTTACCAAGAAGAGGATGGACAGGCTCGAGAACGCCTTCAACATAGCGGCGTGGTCGGTCGCCAATGAGCGCGGGGGCGACATGGAGATGTTCCGCCAAGGCGCGATGTTCGCCATGCGCTACGTTCACGACATTGTGGAGAACGGCAGCGACATGGAACTTTACGACCTCGACAAGATGGAGAAAGCGCTCGTGGCGAGGTACGACGAGCTCGTCGGGGAGACGGGCCGTGGCGAGGAGATGAGCGCTAAGGAGCGCTTGGAAGCGTACCTGAACGAGCAGTAGCCAGCATCATCGTGCCAGCGAAAGCGTAAGAGCGGAGAAGCGGTGAACGGCAGCGGCAAAGCGAGGCGCAGCATTGGAACTGCAACGACGTGCAGTGCTGGGGCGACGAGTGGATGGGCAACGAGCGGCTTCGGCAAGGCGACGAGTGCTTTCGCAACGAACGGCTTCGGAACTGAAAAGCATAGCGGTGCACAGCAGCGGAATTGCGGGGAACCGCCCAGCCTAGCATGGGAACTGCAAGGCGCAGCAAGGAGAAGCCATATTTTGCGATTTGGGGCGTTTTCGTGGCAGCTCGGGTACCTGCAGGCCAATGGTCCAGAAAACGCGGCACGCGGCAATAGGGCGCCCAGACGGGCGTTCGGGACGGAAACGGGGCCACGTGCCGCTGGCGCGAACGGGAAGGCCGCGCAACGGGGCCTTCTCCTCCGTCAGTTGCCGCAGGCTTCCAGAGCCTCCCGCCATTCTTCCAGCTTCGGCAGGAGCAGCTCTATGAACGCCGACTGCGGCGTGTCGCAATCGTCTGCGGCCACAGCGCAGCCGACCAGCTCGAACTGCTTCATCTCGGCGATAACGTCGTCAATCGTCATCTTGTCCATTTTCGCCCCCGTCACGTTTCCGATAACACCCTTCATTGTTTCTTCAGGAGGTCCGCCGCGCAGTCTTCGCATACCATTACCGTTCTTCTGGAGCTGTAGACCCCATCGATAAACTTACTGGCAACCTCAAGTTTCATTTCATCATTATCGAATAGGTCATTGAAATAGATGCGCCTCGGGACCTCCTTGAAAGTATCGAGAGGTTTCAGCTGTTTACATTTCGGGCATGGCCTCGGTCAGCTTGCCGAGGATTCCGCGCTTGCCACCAGCCCATTTCACAATCGGGACGCCCACGCCCCCTCACCTCCGCTTTTCCAGCTATCGGTTTGCCCGCGGCATCCGCCGCGCTACCTACATTCTACCCTTTCTTCGACTGGTCTTGGCAACGACTCCGACCCTTGAAAATCTGCTAAAAATCTGTTTATAATCTGACAGCCGCGGCCCGTGGTAAATGTAGCTCCAGTCTCCCCGACAGTACGGTCGACATCGCGGGCCGCGCCTATGCTCCCGACGCGGGAATATCTGAAAATATTCAGATGATAGATGGATTTTGTGACGAGGAGGCCGACGGTGAAGCCAGCAGCGGAAAGACCGAGGAACGTGCCGTGCGCCCTTTGCGTCCATTTCATGTGGAGCGAGCATTTCGGCAGCTGGTTCTGCTCCCTGCACTGCCACGTCGCCACCGAGGACGACGGCTGCACCTTCGGCGAGGAGGACGAGGGCGGCGAGGATGGCTAGGTCATCGCGGCAGCTCGTTCGGTGCGGGCAGTGCATGTACTTCCACGTGGGCCGCTGGTCGTTCGTTTGCGCATTGCTGCACATCCCCGTGTACAGCAGGGGCGATGGCTGCACCTTCGGGACCGAGGATGTTTCTGACGGCGAGGACGAGAGAGCGGAGGGATGGACATGAGCAAAGTGGAAGTGCCGAACCTGATAATGGAAAACCTGCCTCCCGACGAGGAGCGCTGGGTCATGGAATGTACTCTGGCGGTGGAACGGACAGAGAGCCTTGGCGAATCCTACAAGAGCACGCGCGTTGACTGGTCTGGGTTCGCAAGTCACGAGGTGCTCGATGCGATGCTGGGCATCATGTCATCGCTGGCATCTAGCGGGGAGATTGAATGAGCGCAGCACCGAGGGCACGGCAGGCCGACGATGAACTGTTCCGTTTCAAGGTAGAGCAGAGCCATGCCTATCTCGAGCGCGTGCGGCGCATGCTATCCGACCTCGAGGGCACCCGCGCGATTATCGAATCTGCGAGAGACTCGTTAGACCTAGTGAAAGGCATCGACTACTCAAAACCCAGCACGTCGGGGACGGCGAGCGACGATGCCTTCGTCAACGCCATCATCCGCCTGCAGCACTCGATTGAGGGGTACGTGATAAAAGTCGCGGAATGCGAGGACGCCCGCCACGAAGCCAACGCGGTGCTCGAGCGCCTTCAAGACGGCTCGCAAGCGCAGTGCCTGCGATTGCACTACCTGTTGAACGTACCTTGGAACAAGGTCACCGAGCGCATGTCGATGTCCTACGACGGTGTCATGAGCTTGAGGAAGCGCAGCCTCGCCTCTGTGTACGACGTCATGCCCAAGGAAATTCCGAAGGCGCTCTGATTGGCGAACTGCACAGTTCCGAACAGACAAAAACAGTTCGAGAACTGCTAATCTCTACCCTAGAAGAACTGTGAACGGAGGCCGCCGATGGGCGGCTTTTCCTTTCTTTCCCTTTGGGGGTGAGCAATGGCGGGCAAGCCCAAAGCAAATCCAAGAAACAGAAACGGCGCGGCCAGAAGAAGGATAAGAGCGTACTGGAAGGCGCAGGGGCTTCCGTGCGCCCTATGTGGGAAGCCAATCCCGTACGACGAGCCGACGATGCTGACGGACCCGAGGACGGGAAAGAAGTACCCGAACACGCGCGGCCTTGTCATAGACGAAGTCATACCAGTCTCGAAAGGGGGCAGTCCTTACACGGTCGAGAACACTCGGCCGTGTCATTGAATTGGATATGCAATGCAAGGCGCAGCGATGGCTCCCGCAGGAAAGTCCCAACGGCATTACCGTTGCCCCAGCCCTTCGGCGACTGGTAGAAAACGGCCTCTGAGCTGGGAAAACTTCCGTCTCTGTGGTATAATTCCGTATACGGAAAGGCGTGTGATGGGCGCCGATTTGTGCTACACTGACGAACGCGCTCTGCGGGGATGCCATCACCATTCCCGTGGGGCGTTTCCATTGAGGGTGATTGACTCATGGGCAAACTGGTAGACCTTGCTGGCAAGACCTTCGGAGAGTACACCGTGCTGGACGAGCACAGGTGCGTGGACGGAAAACATGTCGAATGGCGGTGTCTTTGCAGTTGCGGCGCAGAGCGGTGGGTTGACGGCTATCGCCTGCGGACGGGCAGGAGCACGAGATGCAAGAGCTGCGTTGATGCGGCGAAGGTAAGAGACCTACGTGGCAAGCGCTTTGGCAGACTCGTCGCGGTTGAGAATGTCGGCAAGGACAGGCACAACAATGCCCTCTGGCGCTGCGCGTGCGATTGCGGATGCGAGCATATCGTGGTGAGCAGGGCGCTCGTGAACGGTGACGCTAAGAGCTGCGGATGCCTGCAACGTGAGGTGCGGGACAAGATGGCGTCCAAGTCGAGGAAGGACGTGACGGGTCAGCGCTTCGGCAAGCTCGTCGCGATAGAGCCGACGGATGAGCGCAGGGGCGGCTATCATGTCGTTTGGCGTTGTAGGTGCGATTGTGGCGGGGAGAAGCTGGCAACGGTCGATAAGCTGATGCGCGGCGATGTTACCTCGTGCGGTTGCAATACCGAGCACCACGGCGGGTGGAATGACAGGCTGTATGGCGTGTGGAGCGGTATCAAACAACGCTGCAACAACCCGAACACAATAAACTATTCGGACTATGGCGGGCGCGGCATCTACGTCTGCGACGAGTGGCGCAACAGTTATTCGACGTTCCGTTCGTGGGCGATGGCCAACGGTTACAATCCCGACGCCCCTAGAGGCGAGTGTACCATCGACAGAATAGACAACGACGGCCCCTATGCACCGTGGAATTGCCGTTGGGTTCCCATGGAAGTTCAGGCGAACAACAAGAGGGACAGCGCAAAGGTTGCAGCCGACCTCGACGGCGTGCTGGAAATACTTCTCCCGAGGCTCTGAGGGGGACGTTTCAGGGCTGACGGGGAGGCTACCCACCTGGGCCAAGTACCTCGACACTTCCGAAAACCCTCTCAGGGTGGGGGTACTCGGTCCCCCCGCCCAGACGGCCCGCCACCTTGGCCAAGGGCTTCCACATCAAGATAGCGAAAGGGACGGGGTGGACATGCTTCCCGAGTTGAGAGTCGAGACGATGAAGGTCGCGGACCTTGTGCCCTACGCGGGCAACGCCAAGGAACACCCCGACAGGCAGGTGCGCGAGATAGCCGAGAGCATAGAGCGGTTCGGGATGTGCGACCCCGTGGGGATATGGCACGACGCCGACGGCAGGCCAGTTATCGTAGAGGGGCACGGCCGCGTGCTGGCCTTGGAGCAGCTGGGCATGGCGGAGGTCCCCGTGATAGCCCTAGACCACCTGACCGACGATGAGCGCAGGGCCTACGTTCACGTCCACAACCAGACCACCCTCACCAGCGGCTTCGACTTCGACGCGCTGAACGTGGAGATGGCCGCGCTGCCCGACTTCGACTGGGCGGGCTTCGGCTTCGACTGGCAACTGTGCGACATGGACGATTTCGGCACGGACTTCACCCTGCCCGACGCCGACGCGCCGCAGCTGAGGTCGCTTACGCTCAACCTGACGCAGGAGCAGTTCGCGCTGGTCGACGCGGCCTTGGAGCTGGTGGACGAGTGCAGCACCGCGGGCGGCAACGAGACGGCGCGGAAGGTGGCGGAGGTGTGCAGGCTATGGGCAGGGCTCTAGACGTTCAGCTTCGCGTCATACCCGCGAAGATAGCCAACCCGTTCGTCGACCGCGTGCATTACAGCGGCAAGCACGTGAACAACTCGCAGCTGCATTTCGGAGCGTTTCTGGAAAACGAGCTGCACGGCGTCATGAGCTTCGGCCCGCCGATGGACAAGAGCAAGGTCATCGGGCTTGTCGAGGGAACCCCTTGGAACGGCATGATTGAGCTGAACCGCATGGCGTTCGACGATGCGCTGCCGAGGAACAGCGAGTCGCACTGCATAGGTCAGGCCATGCGGATGTTGAGGAAGAACGCGCCCCACGTGAAGTGGGTGCTGTCCTTCGCCGACGGCTGCTCGTGCGGCGACGGCACGATATACCGAGCCAGCAACTTCGTCCTGACGGGCATCACCAAGAACAGCACGATACTGCGCCTGCCCAACGGCGAGGAGGTATCCAACCTGACGATAACCGCGCACCCAGACACGCCGAGGCCAGAGCTGGGCGGGAGGACCGCCCGCGAAGCATGCGGCGGCGGGAAGGTCACACTAAAGGCGTACTGCCGCGTGACTGGCGCGGAGATGATGGAAGGCTACATGCTCCGCTACATCTACTTCCTAGACAGGAGATGGCGCAAGCGCCTGACGGTTCCCGAGTTGCCGTTCTCGGCCATAGCCGAGGCTGGCGCGGGGATGTACAAGGGCGAGCGCCGCTGACAACATGCGGGTGCCGTGATGGTACGGGCGCGGCCTTCCAAGCCGCGCAGGCGTTCGACCCGACCCGCCCGCTCCAAGACCATGCAAGCCGTCCGCGAGGGCGGCTTTCCCATTTTGAGAAGGAGGCCGCATTGTCGAAGGTTCCAACGGCCGACGAACTGTGCGCCAACGTGCCCGAGCAGGTAAGGCGCCTCGTGGAGGAGCTGGCCGAGAACGTGATATTCATGCACGGCAAGCTGGTGGAGACGCGTAAGGGCATGGACAGGCAGCAGGTGGTCATACCCTACGACAACGGCGGCGGGCAGACGGGCATCAGGGAGAACCCCGCGTTCAAGGGCTACCACGCCCTGCTGGCAAGCTACAGGAAGTCGCTGGCGGACCTCGTGGCGCTGCTCAGGGAGTACGGCGGGTTCGCGCAGAGGGACGGCGACAGCCCGCTGGCGAGGATTCTGGCCGAGGCCGAGGAGATAATCAATGGATGATAGGCGCGGCTTGCAGCGGCCGACGTGGTCGTGGTGCGCCCCGTACACGCGCACGGAGGGCAAGCTGGCGTCGGCGTTGTCCGATGCCTACGGCCTGCCCCCGCACCCGTGGCAGAGGCTCGTGCTGGACGACTGGCTGGCGCTGGACGACGGCGGCAGGCTGCTGAACTCGCTGTGCGTGCTGGACGTGCCGCGGCAGAACGGCAAGGGCATGGTGCTCGACCACAGGGAGACGTGGGGGCTGGTGCACAGGGGCGAGTGGATATTGCACACCGCGCAGGAGTACCAGACGGCCAAGAAGGCGTTCGACAGGCTGCGCGGCAAGTTCGGCATGGCGAAGAACGACCCGAACGCGAAGTTCCCCGAGTTGAACGCGATGGTCAAGAAGTACACGACCAGCGCCAACCAGATGGTGCTGGACCTTGCGAACGGCGCCCACATAGAGTTCAGGACGAGGGGCGGCAACGCCGATATGGGGCGCGGCAGCACCTTCGACCTCGTGGTGGTGGACGAGGCGCAGAGCTACACGGACGCGCAGGACGCGGCGCTCTCCCCGCTGAACAGCGCGGCGCCACATGGAAGCCCCCAGACGATACTGACGGGCACGGTGCCAGAGCCCAGCACGGCCTACAAGGGCGAGAAGTTCGCCTCGGTGCGGCGCTCCCTGCTGGAGAACCCGTACGAGGGCGCGTGCGTCCACGAATGGGGCGCCGAGGAGGTCGGCGACGTGCTGGACGTGTCGCGCTGGTACGACTGCAACCCCTCCCTCGGCTACCAGCTGCTCGAATCTGCGCTGGCGAAGGATGCGAGGACCATGTCACCCGAGGCGTTCGCGAGGGAGCACCTCGGCTGGTGGCCGCCCAGCGCGATGGAGGCAGCCCACCCGATAGCCGCAGCCGATTGGAACGCGTGCAGGACGGACAGCCCCGAGGAGGGCGGCGTGCTGGTCTACGCGGTGAAGTTCAGCGCGGACGGCGCCGTGGGAACGCTGGCCTCGTGCAACAGGCCCGATGGCGGCACCCCGTTCGTCTACGTGGTCGACAGCAGGAGCATGAACGGCGGCCTCGGCTGGTTCGTCGAGGGCATTTCCAGACGGCGCAACAAGGTGGCGCAGGTCGTGGTGGACGGGGCGAGCAACGCGCAGGCGCTGGTCGACCGATTGCTCGATACCGGGGTTCCCGCCAAGAAGATACTCAGGCCCACGACGGCGCAGGCCGTGGCGGCCTTCTCTGGCTTCGCCAACGCGGTCAGCGAGCACACGGTCAGCCACTGGGGGCAGCCAGCCCTCGACACGAGCGCGACCCAGTGCGTGAGGCGGCAAATCGGGAACCTCGGCGGCTGGGGCTTCGCCAGCTTGGACGAGGCCGACGCGACCCTCGTGGAAGCCTGTGCCCTCGCGTGGCACGGCTGCATGACGACCAAACGAAAGGTAGGCCGCAAAGCGGTTGTTTTCTAGGAGAAAAAGAATGAAGCATTCAGTCTGGCATCCGCTTCCCGCGTGGGCGGGGACGTGGCTGGAGGAAGGGCCTGTGTTCGGCAGCTCCGTGCCCGACGAGTACGTCGAGATGGCCACGGACTTGATGAACCTCTACGCTGCCAAGCTCGGGCGCAATCGGCTCAGGATGCGCTATTACCAAGGCAAGAACCGCCTGAAAGACCTCGGAATCTCGATTCCCCCAAGTTTGACCGACGTGGAGACGGTCGTGGGCTGGCCCGCAATATCGGTTGACACCATGTCAGCTCGCTCACGCTTCGAGGGCTTCACCGCGCTCGACGACGGGGTGCAGGCGGAGCTGGACAGGCTCTCGCGCCGCAGCAACATCAAGATGAAGTACCGCCAGCTCGTGCAGAGCGCGCTCATCTACTCGTGCTGCTTCTCGACGATAACGCTCGCCTCCGACGGGGCGAGGATAGACCTCTTCGACGCGGAGCAGGGCGCGGCCCGCTGGGATATAGCCAAGGCCCAAATCGCCTACGGCATGGTGGTGGACGCCTACGACGAGGGGCTGCCGTCCGAGGTCACGATGTTCACGGACGATGCTGCGGTGCACCTCTACGATGTCGGCGGCTGGTGGGACTGCGACATCGAGGAGTACACCATGGGGCGGCCGTGCATGGCGAGCATCGCCTACAAGCCGACCTTCCGCCGCCCGTTCGGGCAATCGAGGATAAACCGCGCGGTCATGTCAATCTGCGATTCTGCGGTGCGCGAATCGCTCAGGGCCGAGATAAGCGCGGAGTTTGCAAGTTTTCCTCAGCGCTATCTCCTTGGAGCCGATGAGGAGGCGTTCGCCAACACTACCAAGTGGGAAGCTGTGATGAACAGCATCTTCGCAGTAGGGCGCGATGAAGATGGGAACGTCCCTCAGTTCGGGCAATTAGCTCAAGTTCAGATGCAACCGCATACGGAATACATGCGCAGCCTCGCGGCGAGGTTCTCCGCAGAGACGCATGTGCCAATTTCCCAGCTCGGCGTGATTCACGACCAACCGGCCTCTGCCGAGGCGATATACGCGGCGGCGGAGCCGCTCATCATCGACACGGCGGATTTCAACGAAGGCGCATCTGCCGCGCTCGTGGAGATGGCGAACATGGCCCTTGCGGCGGAACTTGATGTACCGCTTGCAGACCTCCCGCCTGAGTACGTGGACGTGACCGCCACGTTCAAGAACCCGGCTCTGCCCAGTATTGTCAGCCAAACCGACGCGGTGATGAAGCTGGCATCGGTTGTACCTGGCTTCGCTGGAACGGAAATATTCTGGGAACAGGTCGGCATGAACGACGATGACAAACGCAGGGCGATGCAACAGACGGCTAGGAACCAAGCCAGCAGCGTCCTGAACAACCTCCTCGCCAATCCCCAACAGCAGGCTCCGACAGAACAGTAAAACCGTCTCTGAGCTGGGCGTTTGTGGTATAATTGACACCAGAAAAAGCATGTAGCAGGTGCTGATTCGTGGTATCATTTGTACAACGTCCCGACAGGTTGCTGCTACCAGCTTGTCTGGGCGTTTCAGTTTGGGGCGACAATGGGAAGGTTTCAAGACCTCAGCGGGCAGAAGTTCGGGCACTACAAGGTGCTTGGTGAGCACAGGAGAAAGAACGGCAAGACCCAGTGGTTGTGCCGCTGCGAAAAGTGTGGACGTGTTAAGTGGGTAGGCGCCTACGACCTCAAGAGCGGTAACAGCAAGGGGTGCAGGAGCTGCCATAGTACGGAGGCAAACACCACACACGGCAAGTATGGCACTCGTTTGTATAACGTGTGGCACAAAGCAAAGCAACGCTGCTACTACCCCAACGATAAGCGCTACGAAATTTACGGCGGTCGAGGCATAAAAATGTGCCCAGAGTGGAAAAACGACTTTCAAGCCTTCCACGACTGGGCAATGGCAAATGGTTATGAACCCGATGCACCATACGGCAAATGCACTATCGACCGTATTGACGTGAATGGCCCCTACGCTCCTTGGAATTGCAGGTGGGTCGATATGAAAGTTCAACGCAGCAACCAACGCGGCAATAGTGCCTGAGAGCCAACCAATTCGATTCTAAGGGGCTTTTCAGATGAGCATGACCATCGAGCAGGTGCAGGAGTTCGCGCGGCTTAGAGGGCAGCTCGGCTCGAAAGCGGCAGCGGAGTTCGAACGGCTCGCGCTTGCCATCGACTGGCAGCTGCCAGACGCGATGCAGCTGCTGCACAGCCTAGCGGCCTCAATCATGTCGCTGTACGGCGCGGCCAGCGGGGAGCTGAGCCTGAGATGGCTCGAACGGTGCGCCGAGGTGGCTGGCGAGACGTTGGCGGCCGGGACGATAGCCATGAGCGAGAGTTCGCGCAGCGTCCACGACGGGCTGGCCTACCACTGGGCACGCTGGCGCGACGGCGAGCTGACGAGGGGCGACGCGGCGAGGGGCATGGCCGACAGGACGGCTGGCGGCGTGCTCAGGGCTGGCGACGAGTCCATGTTCGGCAGCCTGCCGAGGAAAACCCTCTACACGAGGGTGGCAAGCCCCACGGCTTGTGCCTTTTGCAGGTTGGTCGCATCAAACGACAACCTGTGGTTCGACCCAGACAAGGCGGGCTTCGACAGCCACAGCGGGTGCAATTGCGTGGCTGTGCCCTTCACGTCGGCAAAGGGGATAGCTGGCTACAGCAACCAGACCTACCGCGAGGAGTACGACAGGGCGGTAGAAGCCCTCAACGTCAGCGACCGCGACCCCGAGCTGGAGCGCAGGCTCGAAGAAGCCAAGGCGACCCACTCCTCGCGCACGGAGGCCGACTGGACGTCGACCAATAGCATTTTGGTGGCCATGCGCTACCTAGACGGAGCGGACAGGTGAGCCGCCCTCCCCGCCAGCTTTCCCGCCGTTCGCTGGAAGGCTGACAGGGGGGACGGGACGCGGACGGGAACGCGAATCGTTCTCTAATTGGCATACTGTAAAAAATTTTTTAGCAAGGTGGCGAAAGCGCTCTGAACAGGGCGCTTTTTTCATATCCAGAGCGGTGGCTGCAACAGCGACCGCACCAATCGGCAGGCGCTCGCGAGAGCGCCTTTTCATTGCCCCTGAACAGGGGCAAAGAGCCGTCCTGAACAGGACGAGGAAGGAGTTCCGACATGGCAGACGAGACCAAGCCGAACGAGGTCGAGGAAACCCAAGCCGAAACGGCAGAGGAGGAAATCGACTGGAAGGCCGAGGCCGAGAAATGGAAGGCGCAGAGCCGCTCGTGGGAGAAGCAGAGCAAGGCGAATAAAAAGGCCGCTGACGAGCTGGAACAGCTCAAGGCAGAGCAGATGACCGAGCAGGAGAAGGCGGTCGCCCGTGCCGAGAAGGCAGAGGCGGAGCTGGCCAAGCTCGTCGCGAAATCAGAGCACGACGATGCCGCCAAGCGCGTCTCCGAGAAGTCGGGCGTGCCCATCGGCCTGCTGGACTTCTGCGCAGACGAGGAGGCGATGGAAGCCTTCGCCAAGGAATGGGTTGCACAGCAGCAGCCTACGCACGCGGCACCTGCGGCACGCGGCAGCAACGTCGTCAGGGGCGGCGAGAAAGCACCGAGCAACGCCGAGATTTTCGGCGCGTTCATGTCGGAGCAGATGAAACACTAACCAATACGAAAGGAATATAGACATGAGTCTGAGCAATACACCCGTCGACACCAATCGCGGTACCGACTACGTATCCAAAATCCTCCCGAAGGAAGTCTCCGGTGAAATCTGGGCCAAGACGCTCGAGAACAGCGCAATCATGCAGCTGGCGCGTCAAATCCAGATTCCGGGCACGGGCATCACCGTCCCGCTCATCACGGGCGACGCCACTGCCGACTGGGTCGGTGAGACTTGCGAGAAGCCCGTCTCTCAGGCATCTATCGACGGCAAGCAGCTGCAGCCGTACAAAATCGCCGTCATCGAGCTGTTCTCCAACGAGTTCAAGCGCGACGCTGGCGCGGTCTACAACCAGCTCATCGAGCGCCTGCCGTACAGCATCGCCAAGAAGTTCGACGGCACCGTGTTCAACGGCACCGCTCCTGGCTCCAACTTCGACGTGCTGACCAACAGCACTGCGGTGCAGATTGACGACACCTCTGGCTCCAAGACCGTCTACAAAAATCTCGTCGATGCGCTCGGCACGGTCACTGGCTACGACTACGAAATCAACGGCTGGTGCATGTCGCCGAAGGCCGACCCGCTCCTGCTCGGCACGGTCGACGGCAACGGCCGCCCGCTGTTCATCGCCAACCCCGAGGAAGGCGCTATCGGCAACATCCTCGGCGCACCCGTCTACCGCAGCCGTGGCGTCTACGCTCAGGGCAGCGCGGCTGGCAGCACCAAGGACACGCTCGGCTTCGCGGGCGACTGGACGCAGGCCGTCTGGGGCATGGTTGACAACATCAACATCTCCTTCTCCGAGGAAGCCAGCATCAACGACGGCACCAACACGATTCATCTGTGGCAGCGCAACATGTTCGCCTGCCGCGTCGAGGCAGAGCTGGCCTTCGGCGTAGCCGACGCGAACGCCTTCGTCAAGCTCACTGGTGCCGCCACGGGCGCATAGTAGGAGGCGGACATGGCATACGCGGACGTATCTGACGTGGAGGCGCGCTGGCGCCCCCTGTCCGAGGACGAGGCCGATAGGGCGGAAGTGCTGCTGGACGACGCGTCCGCGATGCTGGACGCGCTGGTTCCCTCGACCGAGGGCAAGGCCGACCTGCTCAGGGCGGTCTGCTGCGACATGGTAATCCGCTCGCTGGCGGTCGGCACGACCGACCTGTACGGCCTCCAGTCCGCCTCCATGACGGC
>RHMF01000580.1_pt1 | contig 15998 bp, 19 predicted proteins | sample 5365151 | NCBI WGS metagenome assembly RHMF01 (sample SAMN10266501, study PRJNA497801) | feces metagenome | isolation source: feces | host: Bos taurus | place: China: Prairie of Fairy Mountain | collected 2017-08-14 | reverse complement strand
GATCAAGTTTTGCAGGTCCTCCATCGTGCCGAAGCGCTTGTCGATCTGCATATAGTCGGCAACATCATAGCCGCCGTCCTTGAAGGGGGACTTATAAATGGGGTTCAGCCAAACCGCATTGACGCCCAGTTCCTGCAAATAGTCTGCCTTTTGTATAATGCCCTGCAGATCGCCCTTGCCGTCACCGTTGCTGTCAAAAAAAGAGATGGGATAAAGCTGATAAAACACGGCATCTTCCAGCCAATGTAACAGAAAGATCCCTCCTTGAAAAGTTTTCTTCATAGTAAACGATTTTTCTGTTTTCGTCAATAAAAAAAGGTAGAAAGGAGAAGACTTCTGTGCTATACTGAAGAAAAAGCAAGGAGGGGTTTTATGAACACCTATGAAGTTTACCCGGCTTCCCCCAATGGCCCTCAGTGGGAAAGCCTTCCCAAGGCGGACATTTCCAATGTGCTGTGGATTCCCGCAGAGGGCATTACTGCCTGGGGTCAGCTTTGCTATGACGAAAAGTTTCTGTATGTCCGCCTGGAAGCGGTGGAGGAGCATGTTTTGAAGCGCTACAAAGGGGAAAACGATCCGGTATGTATGGATTCCTGCCTGGAATTCTTTTTCAGCGCCCAGGAAAAGGGAAACCGGTATTTCAATGTGGAAGTCAACCCCTACGGCGCTTGCTATGTGGGCTTTGGCCGCCTGCGCCGGCAAAGATGCCGTCTGATCCATCCCCGAATGAAAAAGTTGATGAATATCCGCACCTTTACCACAGAAAAAGGCTGGGGTGTGGAATTTGCCGTCCCGGTGTGGTTCTTGGAAACCTACAGTCCCGGCTTTTCTCTGCACCCGGGAAAAAAGCTCCGCGGCAATTTCTATAAGTGCGCAGAGGATTCTGTCACCCCCCACTTTATTTCCTGGAACAAAGTGGACCACTATAAGCCGGATTTCCATCGGCCGGAGCATTTCGGTCAGTTGATTTTTAAGTAATATGGTTAAAACAAAACGATTTTCTTTTCTTTCCGGCACCACGCTAAAACTGTTGGCGGCAGTGCTGATGGTGGTGGACCACGTGGGGCACATCTTTTTAATGGATGGCCCGGAGCAGCCATATCTTCTTTTGCGGCAGATCGGGCGGCTGAGTATGCCCATCTTTGCTTACCTGGTGGCAGAGGGTTGCCGCTACACCCGCAACCCTTGGTTGTATTTGGGCAAGCTGGCGGCCTGCCTTGTCATTTGCCAGGTTGGCAGTTACATAGGGGCAGAAAACACCGATATTTGCATCCTTGGCACGTTTTTGCTGGGCGCAGCTGTGCTTTTCTGCCTGCAAAATGCAAAAAAAGCCTTTTGGGTAGGCGAACTGGATAAGGGCGTTCTTTGGGTGACCTTGTTTATTTTAGCTACCGCCGCCACCTGGTACATCCATCAGGTAATTTATATTGACTACGGCTTTTGGGGAAGTATGCTGCCCGTGTTTGCGGGGCTTTTCTTCCTGCCGGAGTCCGCTTCTGCCCGTGCAAAGAAGTGGGATAACAAGTGGCTCAGCCTGCTTAGCTTCGGAATCGGCCTTTGCATTATGGTTTGGACCGATCTGGCCACAGCATCTTTGCAGGGATACTGCCTGCTGGCGCTGATTCCGCTGGCCTTTTATTCCGGCAAACGGGGCAAATGGAAACTCAAATATTTTTTCTATCTGTTTTACCCCATTCACCTGGCGGTGCTGGAAGGCATCCACTGGTTGCTTGTTACCTGCGGCTAAAAAGAGGATCATTGACAGACCGGGCCCATCCTGGTAAAATAAAAACAGCAAATCTAACAATTTTGTAAGGAGAATGTACTATGAAGTCCGTAAAGAATAAGCAGTTAGTTGTTGGTGCCGACTTTGCCGGCACCCTCTGAAGGAGGCTGTTGTTGCCCACCTGAAGGAAAAGGGCTGGGAAATCACCGATATGGGTGTGAAGGCCGATTCCGACCCCAACGACCCCGACCTGGTGATCGTTTGCTTTGGCCTCAATGACATCAATGGACCCCTGGAGGAGTATGTGGGCGCTCTGCGAGAGATCTTCACCAAATGCGTCAATGCGGGCGTGGACACCATTTTTATGACCCCCAATATGCTCAATACCAGAGTTGTAGAGGATGCCCCTCAGAAATGGGCTTGGTATGCAGTAGAAACTGCCAAAATGCAGAACGAGGGCAAAATGGACCGGTATATGGAAGCCGCCAAGGCTACTGCCCGGGAACTGGGCGTTACGGTTTGCGACTGCTATGCCAAGTGGAAGGAAATGGAAAAAGCCGGGGAAGATATCACTATGATGCTGGTAAACCGGATCAACCACCCCACTTCCGAGCTGCACAAGCTCTTTGCCGACGAACTGTATAAACTGATCATCGGAGATGAAGCCTGCTGCGTTGCCAACGACAGCGGTATGTATCAAGGGGAAGTAAACCAATAAAAAAGAGTGCACTAAAGCCGCCAACCGTCAAAAAGCAGATACCATTCTAATGAAACCCTCGTTTCTTGCCCCCCGCATTTATGAGGGGGGTGGCTAAGCGCAAGCGAAGCCGGGGGGAGTGATACCCTTGCTGCGCAAGGCATTTTGACTTACTGCACAAAAACGGACCCTCACGTACCTTGGTACGCTACGGGTCCGTTTTGTTTGTCTTGACGGCTTTAGAGCCCTCTGTCATTTCGCTGTTCCGTTATTTAAATACTCTTCCGCTTGGTGGATGGCAACGGCACCGTCTGCAACGGCGGTGACTACCTGCCGCAGCGCCTTGGTGCGCACATCGCCCACGGCATACACTCCCGGAACAGAAGTGCAGGTATCCTCCCCTGCCAGAATATACCCGGCGGCATCCAAAGCCAGCTGGGAAGCAAACAGTTCTGTTGCGGGAATTCTGCCTACACTGACAAATACGCCTTCACAGGCAATTTCTTCTTCCTCACCGGTCAGGTTGTTTTTCAGCCGGACGCCGGTGACTTTTTTCTCATGCAAAATGGCTTCCACCGTACAGTTCCAGTGGAATTTCACATTTTCTGTGTGCATCAGAGGTTCGTGGTAGACCTTGGTTGCCCGGAGGGTATCCCTTCTGTGAACCAGGTGGACTTCCTTGCAGATCCGGGAAAGAAGCAGGGCATCTGCCGCAGCCGTATCTCCACCGCCTACGACCACCACCGTCTTGCCTCGGTAGAACATACCGTCGCAGGCGGCGCAGTAGGCAACACCTCTGTTTACCAGTTCCTTTTCTTCCGGCAGACCTAAGGGCCGGGGATTTGCACCGGTGGCGATCACCACCGCATCGCAGGTAAAGGTGTCCCGTTGGGTTTTCAGCACCTTTGGCTGGGAGAGAAGATCTGCCTCCCAGACTTCCCCGTAGAGGGTTTCCGCCCCAAAGCGGTGAGCCTGGGATTGCATCTTTTCCGCCAAAGAATAGCCGTCAACACCTTCCGGAAAACCGGGATAGTTATCAATTTGGTGGGTCAGAGCCATCTGTCCACCGGCAGAAAGCCGCTCTAAAACCGCCACCCGGAAACCTGCCCGGGCGCCGTAAAGTGCGGCAGTATAACCGCCGGGACCGCCGCCGATTATCAGAATATCGTAATGCTTTTCCATACTTACTCCTTGTCAAAAACGAACATAGGGGTCATATAGGGTTTTTGGAACACCTGTTCAAACCGAGGGCATTTCACCAAAAAGGCGTAATACACAGGAAGACCGCAGCCGTAAAGGCTTTCGGTGTTGCCCATACCCTTGGCCAGGATCACATCGGCCTTTTCCAAAAGGGTGCGGGCTTTTTCGTTGATCTGGTGCAGAGGCGTACCGCCTACACACAAGCCGCTGTCTTCCACCGGGAAAGAAATTCCCACGGTGGCGGCATCCTCCCGCAGAGCGTCGTTATTGGCTGGGCCGCCCCGGACCAGAAAGGTGATCTGTATATCCGGGTAAAGCTTCTGAATGGTTTCAGCCAGCACCCGGTCGAAAACCACTTCTCCGGCATTGTCTGTGATCAGCACAAACTGCTGAGCCACAGATAAATCTTTCCGGAATTTCTCATAATCCGGGCCGGATAGATCATAGTTTTCACTTTCTGAGAGCATTTTATCCAAATCTTCGAACCGGACTTTTCCTGCTAAAGCGGCAAAGTCCAGATAGTTGCCTAAAACGGATAACTGCAGAGCGCAGTAGAGGGGATCTTCTGCCTTTTCCACCTGCTTGTAAATGGCATCCAGCCGTGCCAAAACAAAAGCGTTGGAGGCTTCCTTTTCTTCCTTGTAGCGATCCCCTTCCACCCCATAAAGGGTGGCGTAAAGCCGGGTCACCCCAGGGCCGATCTGGCTGGAATCTGCCCCTTCCGGCAGAGAAAGGAAGGCTTCCATCAGTCCCTTGGCAAATTTGGTGGCGGTTTCGTCATCGCCCAAAGGCCGGGCGGTATCCACGTGCCGCTTCATCAGGCATTGGGCGCAAATGCTGTTCATTGGGATTGCCATAAAAACTCCTTAGACTTTGACTGCTTCCGGCATATCGTCGCCGGTCAGGTGCTTGCGAATACGCCATTCAATCATATCCAGGGCAACCACATTCTTGCCGCCCTCCGGCACGATCAGGTTGGCATGCTTTTTGCTGGGTTCCACATACATTTCGTGCATAGGCTTCACAGTTTGCTGCCATTGCATCAGCACAGATTCCATAGATCTGCCCCGCTTGTTCACATCCCGCTTGATCCGGCGGCAAAGCCGAATGTCTGCGTCCGTATCCACAAAAATCCGAATGTCCATCAGATCCCGCAGTTCCTTATTTTGGAAGATCAGAATACCCTCCACGATGATCACTTGCTCCGGTACGATCCGGACGGTTTCGTTGCTGCGGTTGTGGATGGTAAAGTCATACACCGGGCAGTCGATGCTGTAGCCGTGGCGCAGCTGATCCAACTGATAGACCATCAGGCTGGTGTCGAAGGCGTCCGGCTCGTCATAGTTGAGCAAACACCGTTCTTCATAGGTCAGATCGTCGTGGCGCTTATAGTAGTTATCATGGCTCACAACGGTGACCTTGCCGCCCAACCGGGCGATCAGATTCTTCATCAGGGTGGTTTTACCGCTGCCGCTGCCGCCTGCAATGCCGATTACCAAAATATTATCCATGGTTTGCCTCCTGACTGTCTTTCAAAAGTGCATTGGATAGGGCCAAGATCCGGTCGCAACCCAAACTGTTTTCTATTTCTATAGAGCCGGGGCCATCGTAAAGCAGTCCCCGTTCTTCCAGGCAAGCCTTTGTATAGCGGGCAGTACCCGGGCCGCCGTCAAACAGGGGGATCGGTCCCAAGACCCGGCTGATGGACTTTGCGGCAAAGGGATAGTGGGTGCAGCCGAGCACCAGGCCATCCAACTTGCCCTTGTGAGGGCCAAGAATAGTTTGCAAAAGGGCATCCATTTCCGCAGAGTCAGCCTTTCCGGCTTCCACCAGTTCCACCACTCCCGGAGCGGCAATGGAAACAAAGGTGGTTTCCGGATACCGGGACAAAAGCCGATGGAGCTTCTCTTCCCGGAGGGTCACTTCCGTGGCCATCACGCCTACCCGGCCGCCGGGGAAGCGGACAGCCGCCGGCTTCACTGCCGGCTCGATGCCCACAATTACAAGCTCCGGATAAAGCTCCCGCAGGGTGCGAATAGAAGCGGCGGTGGCGGTGTTGCAGGCCACTACAATGGCTTTCAGCCCCCGCCTCATCAGCTTTTCCACCGCTTGCAGGGAAAGCTGCCGGACTTCTTCCGTGGTTTTAATGCCATAGGGGGCATTGGCAGAGTCGCCCAGATATATAAATTTTTCCTTTGGCATCTGCTTTGCCAGTTCCCGCAGAACGCTGATTCCGCCAACGCCGGAATCGAATACGCCGATATAATCCTGGGAGGTCATCCAATCACCCCTTTTTTCTTTATTCTATCAAAGTTTCTTTCCCAATTCAACCGTTATAGGGCGTATAGCGGAAGAATGGGATCATACTGCTGGGGCTTATAGGTCACAGAACCGATGGGTTTTCCGGAGATGCCGTACTGGGGATGGTAGCCAAAGAGATTTATGTACCGATCCAGATCGTCCTTTTCGTCCTCCATGGCCTGCATCACAGCCACCGTTGCCAGCACATCATCCACCGCCCGGTGGGAATTGACCACCTTGCCGGTCAGCCCATAGGTTTCAATGGCGTTGCAAAGCTTATGGGGATAACTGTGTCGATCCTTGTAGGTGGTGTACAGATCCAATTTGTCCTTCCCTTTCAGGATGGTGGGATTTCCGTTTCGCAGAAGCAGATAGAAAAGGAAACTCAGGTCAAAATGGGCGTTATAGGCCAAAAGCAGGGTGTTGCCGCTGATCATACGGGCAATATCCTGGCAGGCCTGCTCCTTGGGAATGCCCTTTTCCGCAATGTCTTCGTTGGAAATGCCGGTCAGCTTTACGATCTCCGGAGGCACACGGCCACCGGGAGAAAGGGTGATCAGCTCATCGTATTCTTCGGTGACGGTGACCTGCCCGTTCACCCGCTCCAGACTGACCGCCGCAAACTCGATGATCTCGTCCCGGGGATAATCCAGACCGGTGGTTTCCGTGTCGAAAAGGAACAACTTATCGTATTTTGCAAAAAGGCTGTCCAGTTGTGCCATACTCGTATCCTCCCTTACAGGGTCAAGTCGTTTGCCCGCTTGAATTTGCTTTTGGATTCCGGGGTAAGACCGTATTCTGCCGCCAGGTCGCAGGCAAAGGCCTCTGCGGCTGCTTCTTCTCCGGATTTATACTCGATTTCCATTTCCAAAAGGGGAATCTCCCTGCCGCCGCCCAGTAAAACGCCTCTATCCAGCGCCAGTTCCACGGTGGTGTTTTCCAGGGAAAGAGTGGCAGCCAGCCGGGTGAATTTTGCACCGCACACCGGGATGAGAATCTCCGGTGCAGGCAAGCCTGCAAGTTTACATAACACGGGAATGGCCTCTTGGATTTGTGCCGTTGCCACTTCCCATTCCGCCCGTCCTTTTTCTGCGGGGGTCTTCAGGGTGCAGATACATTTGCCGTTTTCCAGCCGGGTACGCAGGGTGCAGCGCCGGGTGGCAAAAAATCGATCCGGTGTGTCGTAATAGGTGGTTTCCATAAGGATGGGGGTCAAAGCCGATGCGTAGGCCATTTGTAAGGCAGAAAATGCCTTTTCCGTAGCGGAAAACTTCCATTCCAGTTCTGTAGCCATACCCATTCCCCTTTCGTTTTTGTTCATTATACACCCCTTTTGCCATTCCTGCAAGAATCTTTCCGGGAAAACCGCCTTCGACAAAAAATTTCTCCTCTTTATGGTAAGATTTATTCACAATCAGGAAAGAGGATGATACATATGATGACAACATTGCAGGCCTATGCCCAAAAGGCGAGCATACGGGTGCGCACCTGGGGGCTGAAGCCGGAGGTCCATCTTGCGTTGCGGGCCATCGGCTATTTTTCCGGAGGCTTTGTTTTAAGCGCCGCCCGGTTGGCAGGGGCCTATCTGCCCCTCAGTATGGCGTTCGTTCTTGCCTGCCGGGGGTATGGGGCGTTGCTGGCGGCCAGTGGCGCCCTTGTGGGCTACCTGCTCTTTTGGGGAAGCGCCTGTCAGCAGGGCTATTTTTGGATTATTTTGGCATTGCCGGCGGCCCTTTTGCTGGCAGACCGACGGATTCTGCAAAAAATGCCCCTTCTGCTTGCCACCATTGCCGCTGTGATCGTAGCGGCTTCCGGGGTGGTGTTTCAGCAGCTTGGGCTGGAATCGGATACCATCGGCATCTATTTGCTCCGGGTGGCTTTGGCATTGGGGACCACCCGGCTTTGCGGACTGGTGATGCAGGGCAGAAATCCTATGCTGGATTGGATCGCAGGAGGGTTTGGGGTGCTGGCTCTTTGCCAGATTGCCCCCAGTCCCTGGGTCAATCCCGGGTTCTTAGCGGCGGGACTGATTGTCTGCAGCGGGTCCTTTCCGGCGGCGGTGCTGGCGGGCCTTGCCTTGGATTTGGGGCAAGTCTGCCCGGTGCCCATGACAGCGGTTTTGGCGCTGGGCTATTTAGTGCGATTTTTGCCCCGGTGCCGTCGTGGCTTGCGGGTGGGGGCTTTAGGTTTCGTATATACGGCTGTGGCTTTGATTTTAGGGGTCTATTATCCTTATCCGCTGCCTGCCTTACTGATTGGGGGTATTGTAGGGGTGTTTTTGCCCGTTCCCGGGAATACCCAGCACCGCCGGGGGGAAACGGGCGTTGCCCAGGTGCGGTTGGAGATGGCAGCTGGGGTCCTTTCCCAAACCCGTCAGCTGTTGATGGAAGTAACCATGCCGGAGGTGGATGAGGATGGACTGATTCACCGGGCAGCGGAACGGGCCTGCTCCGGCTGCGCCTACCGGAAAACCTGCAAGGATGCCCGCCGCATTTGCCGTTTGCCGGGATTGTTGCTCCATAAAAACTTGCTCAGTCCCCAGGAACTGCCCATTGTTTGCCGCCGAAGCGGACGGTTTTTGGCAGAGCTTCACCGGGCCCAGGAGCAGCTGCGCTCCATTCGGGCAGACCGGGAGAGGCAAAAGGAGTACCGCACCGCCCTGACCCAGCAATACCGGTTTTTAGGTGAGTTTTTGCAGGATGTGTCCGATAGTTTGGGGCAGCGCACGGAAGCTGTATCCAACCGCTATACCCCGGAAGTGTCGGTGTTCGGCAACCGGCCGGAAGCGGACAATGGGGATAGATGCGCCTACTTTGCCGGCACGGGCAGTAAATACTATGTGGTTATGTGCGACGGTATGGGTACCGGCATGGGGGCTGTCCGTGAAGGAGAGGCGGCAGTGCAGATTCTTCGCCGCCTTTTGGGGGCAGGGTTCCCCGCTCAACACGCCCTGCGGAGCCTGAACAGCCTTTGCGCCCTCCGGGACAGAGCCGGGGCGGTGACTGTGGATTTGGCAGAAATCTGCCTGGATAACGGCAGAGTGACCCTTTATAAATGGGGCGCTGCTCCCTCCTATTTCCTCACCAGGGAAGGAGCGGAACGGATTGGTCAGCCCGGACCGCCTCCCGGACTTGCGGTGGAAGGCTACCGGGAAGAAACGGAGCAGTTTTCCTTGAAACGGGGACAGTGCCTGATTTTGGCAAGTGATGGGGTGGACAGCACCGAGGCCCTGGCCTGCTGCCGGGCAAACAAAGAAGAAAGCGTGGCAGAACTGGCTACCCGGATCCTCCACAGCGGACAAACAGACAGTGCAGACGATGCCACCCTGGCGATGATCCGCCTGAATGTATCCTAAAAAAGCCCGTCACCATTTCTCCTGGTGACGGGCTTCGAGGATAAAAAGATTATTCTTTGTTCTCGTTCTCAATAGGGGCTTTGTTGGCTTTAAAATGAACAAAGAGCATAATTGTTGCAGGAATGGCGCACCCAAAAATAATTGCGGGTCCAAAAGGTAAAATTTTCCAATTGGTTTCTTCAGGAATGGCGTTCATGAAAGCCAAGATATCTATACCGGAAATTGTACAGCAAGCTAAGCCGGCGATCACGGCAAGCAGATTTTTTTGTTTGAAGACACACAAAACGATTGCGGCCAAAGAAACCAGGATAATAACGGCAGAAAACCGCGCAAGAAACTCAACATCCGTTTCATTTTTGATGGAGTAAGGCAAATCACATTCTCCCAGGTAATAGAAAGTGGAGCTTGTTTGACTGTTTCTGCCAACCACACCTGCAGGGATGATCAGTATAGTAAACAGTATAGCGGCGCATAGTATCAGCACAGCCAGCATGGACTTTTCCATATGAAAGCTGGGCAGGGTGATGGTTCTGGGCGCAGGGGCTTGCGGCTTTTCCTGCTCCGGAGCAGGAGAAATCCGGGTGCCGCAACGGGTGCAGAACATGGCGTTTTCCGGCAATTGACTGCCGCAGTTATGACAGAACATAGCTACATCTCCTTGTTTGTGAAATAGGCCGCCCAGCAAGCGGCATCGGCCTGCGGTAATACAGATATTACTTGCGCGTGAAGGTCAAGCCGACGTACAATTCTAAATAGGCATCCTCGCCGGAAAAGCTTACAATTTCGAATTCGTCTCCGGTAAAATCGATCACAAAGGGCTTGTCAAAGCGACCGTCTGAGCCGAGATAAAGCTTGTCACCCTCCAATTTATATTCGCCTTCGCTGGAAACATCAAGAGTATCTGCAACGTCTTCTACTGCTTCTTCCAACAGCTCTGCGAAGTACTCGTCCAGGGACATCCCGTAGAAATCTTCCACAGCTTCCATAGAGCCGCCCTGCTCTTTTACGATGTTTTCCATATAGTCTGTAAGGTTATCAGCGGCTTGGTCAAGCCATTTTTCCACAGCATCCTTGCCGTGCATGGTCATGGAGGCAGTGCCGTCCTCTTCAAACTCGAAGGTGAGCTTGGCCATAACTTTTTTGGGCATAACAATCTCTTGCAGATCCTCGTCCAGCGTATCAAAGCCGGGACACTGGACCAGAATATCTGCAATGTCGATCTTGGTTGTCCATTCGCCTACGATGGTTTTTTCTTCCCCGGCATCGGAGTCGCTGCAGGCGCAGAGGGCGAAAACCATAATCATGGCCAATAGCAGAGCAAATAGTTTCTTCATAATTCTCTCTCCTTTTTATGTAGCAGATGAGCCTGCTTATCCTATATTTTAGACAGTTTGCGTCTATTTGTCAATAGAAAGTTTCTATCTATACTACAATGAGCCTGAGGTGATCGAAATGGTGCTGACCTTTGGCGAGAAGATTCGAAATCTGCGGGAGGATGCAGATCTAAACCAGTCACAGCTGGGCAAAGCGGTCAATATGACCCAGCGGAAAATTTCCTATATTGAGTGCGGAAAATATGAGCCCAGCATTGGAGATATTGTGGCTTTTTGCAACTTTTTCAAGGTTTCAGCAGACTATCTGTTGGGGCTGCCGGGGGAATATAAAACAAAGCGATAAACACCCTTCCAACAGCTTTGCTGGGAGGGTGTTTTTCAAAAGAAAGGGGACGGGTTTCCCGTCCCGGAATCCGTAGGGGCGATCATTGATCGCCCGCCAAACGCATCACAAAAGGAAGCCTTGCCATTTTCCCGATTTCAGTGTATGATAGTAAAAACCAAACTTTGGCGGGAGAACACTATGACGAAGAAAAACTACGGCATTGAACTGTTGCGCATGCTCTCTATGACGATGATCGTGATCCTCCATATTCTGCGGTGGGGCGGGGTCATGGATTATTTGGACGGTCTGGGCAAGCAGGCTGGATACATTTTGGAAATGGCGGTCTTTTGCTGCGTCAACTGCTTCGCCATGATCTCCGGCTATGTAATGTGCAATTCTAAAAGCCGGCTTTCCCGCTTGCTGCGGCTGTGGCTGCAGGTAATGTTTTATTCCCTGGGTTTTTTGGCAGCGTTTGGGGTACTGTTCCCGGAAACCCTCCACATGGGCGCCCTGAAAGAAAGCCTTTTGCCCGTTTCTATGCGACAGTATTGGTACATCAGCGCCTATGCAGGTATGTATGTGCTGATTCCGGTGCTGAATGCGGCCATTCGCCACCTGGAGAAGAGAACCTTTGCGGGTTTGCTTTTGGGTGCATTCGCCCTTTTCAGCCTGCTTTCCACATTCCCCACCAAGGATGTGTTTGGCCTCCGGGCGGGAGAAAGTATGATATGGCTGTGCCTGATGTACCTTTTGGGAGGCTACCTGAAAAAGTTTGAAGTGGTGGAGAAAACCAAGGCAACCACCGGCCTTTGGCTCTACCTGGGGGCTGTGGCGGTTACTTACGGCAGCAAATTGCTCATTGGCGCTGTGGGAACCTATGTGCTGGGTCGGCAGGTCTATGGGGATATGCTGATGCAGACAATCTCTCCCACCATGGTGATGGCGGCGCTGGGCTTGTTCCTTTTCTGCGCCAAGCTGCCCATTGGAGAAAAACTGGCAAAGCCCATCGGCTTTGTGGCATCCGGCTCTTTGGGTGCCTACCTAATCCACGTGAATGTGTTTGTTTGGGAAAATTGGATGTCGGACGGCTTTGCCTTCCTGGCAGATTGGCATCCGGTCCTGATGATTTTGGGCGCCATCACCTTTGGCGTTGTGATTTTCTTCCTTTGCGCCCTGGTAGATGTGGGCAGAGAATGGTTTTTCAAGCTGCTTCGGATTCCCGTTCTGTGCGAAAAGGTGGAAAGCCTGGCCTCCAAGCTCCTGAATAAACTGGTCAAAGAAAAAGAAATCGTATAAAATTGCCACTTCTGCGCTGGTGTAGTGTCCTTGAGGACACTACACCATTTTTGTTTACACCAAAGACAACCTTCGGCCCGGTTGGGGAAACAAAGGAACCTTAGCGGAGAACAAAAAGAATCCCTCAGCAAAAGCCCTTCTGCAAATAAATGAAGCCCCCGGCTGCGCCGGGGGCTATGACTGGATTATTGCTTTTTGAACACCCAAGGGAACATGTTGGGTATAACCTCAGAGAACTTTTCGCCGTCACTTTCGATTTCGGTGATGGTCAGCGTTTTGCTTTCCAAGGTAACATGGATATAATCGGTGATATCAGCGGTTTCCAGATCTTCCCGGTCTTCTGCCAAGGAGAGCTTGCCGCTTTCAAATTTATAATAGCCCAGGGTTTCGGTTTCGCTCATAAAATTCCCCTGCTCAATGCTCTCTACGAGCTGCTCCTCATATTCTTCCCGGGTCATACCTTCTTCTGCCAGCAGCTCATCAAAGTCCTGACCCTCATCGCCAAAGGTTTCAATAAGCTTTTCCACCAAAAGCGTTGCGATTTTTTTTGCTGCGGCTTTGAGGCTGTCTTTATCTACCTTTGCGGTGTAGGTGTCATCTTCATGGAAAGAAAGAATCATATCGATATAGATAGTCTCGTCAAAATCCATACCTGTCTGGCTGGATAGGAGTTCGCCCATATCAATAGAGCCTTTCCAAGAGCCAACGATGGTGATTTCCTCAGGCTTTGTACCGCAGGCGGCCAGACCAAGGAGCATTGCCAGTGTTAAAAGGACAGCAAACAGTTTTTTCATTGAAAAACTCCTTTCTATTTAAGGGAACGCAGTTCATTGGGGTGGGTCTTGCCTTCTGGTTAAAACCGCAGGAATCCATCCGGGTACTGTTTCAGAGTATTTTTTTCCGTCTGCTTCAACGTCTGTGATCCACATCTCGTTGCCGTTCAATGTCACGTAGTTGCATGCTGTGAAATCCTGCGCATCAAACGCTTTCTTTGTTTCCGCAAAATAAAGCTTTCCGGATTCATATTTGTAGTAAGCGGTATGGTCTGGGGCAAGCATCATCAGCCATGCTTCCAGCTCCGGAGTCGCCAGGATTTGCTCCCTGAAGTCCTCCACGGTCATGCCTTGAAGTGCCAGGGCTTCTTCCACTGTAAAGCCATAGGGCTCCACAGCTTCGGCCAGCTTATCTAGAGCCAAATCCACCATGCCGGATAACACATCTACCACATCTTCTACATTGATCGTCTGGGTGTATCTGTCATTTGCACCAAAGGTGTATGTGATCCTAACAGGAAACGCTTCCTCGATCTGCATTTGCAGCGCTTCTGCAAGTATAGGTGCTATATCCACAGAGCCTTCCCACGTGCCCAAAACAGAGGGCTCACTGTCTTCTTCCTTCTCACATGCAGTCAGGCTGAAAAGCATGACCGCAGCCAGTAAAACAGCCAACAGTTTTTTCATGGGAACAACCCCTTTCTGTATGTAATGAATCAGAATTATACCAGAGCGGCGGTGATGATAGCCATCTTGTAAACTTCGTCGGCGTTGCAGCCGCGGCTCAGGTCGTTAATGGGAGCAGCCAGACCCTGCAGAATGGGGCCGTAAGCTTCGTAGCCACCCAGACGCTGGGCAATCTTGTAGCCGATGTTGCCTGCTTCGATGCAGGGGAAGATGAAGGTGTTGGCGTAGCCGGCAACGGGAGAACCGGGGAACTTCAGCTGGCCCACTTCAGGAGCAACAGCTGCGTCAAACTGCATTTCACCGTCGATGGCCAGTTCGGGATCCATTTCCTTAGCGACGATGGTAGCATCGTGGCTGAGCTTCACAGTGCCGCCCTTGCCGGAGCCGTTGGTGGAAAAGCTCAGCATAGCAACCTTGGGGTCAATGCCGAAGACCTTGGCGGTCTTTGCGGTTTCCACAGCCACTTCAGCCAGCTTGCGGGCAGCAGAAACAGTCACATTGCCTTCCTTATCAACGCTGTCTTCGTAGGAAAGGTTGATGGCGCAGTCGCCCATGGCGATCTTCTCGTCACCGCGAACCAGAATGAAGCAGGAAGACACCAGGTTAGCGCCCTTCTTGGTCTTTACGATCTGCAGGGCAGGACGGACAGTGTCGGCAGTGGAGTAGGTAGCGCCGCCCAGCAGGGAGTCAGCATAGCCCATCTTCACCAGCATGGTGCCGAAGTAGTTACCCTTGGACAGAGCAGCACGGCACTCCTCAGCGCTCATCTTGCCCTTACGCAGAGCAACCATGTTTTCCACCATTTCGTCCATGCCGGCATAGGTGGCAGGATCCAGGATCTCTACGCCTTCGATATCAAAACCGCCCTTTGCAGCGTTGGCTTTGACTTCGTCAACATTGCCGATCAGTACAGGGGTCAGGAAGCCACCCTCTTTCAGCCGTGCAGTGGCTTCCAGAATTCTGGCATCATGGCCTTCGGTAAAGACAATTTTGCGGGGGTTGGCCTTCAAAACGTCAATCATCGCTTGAAACATTGTATTTTCCTCCTAATATGTATGGGCTTTTGCCCGGATTTTTACAGTGTAATTATACATCACTCTTTCCGGGAGTGCAACTGTTTGACAAAAAATATTAAATAAACCGTAAACAAATTTCCGCAGCGGTTGCATTTGCCTGCAAAATCGGTATAATGTAACCAGCGATCTAAGAAAGGGTAGGTGCAGCCCCCGTGAAAAACGCTTTTTCCCGATTTATGGCCGGCCGTTATGGCACAGATAAACTGAATATGCTGCTGCTGATTGCGGGTCTGATCCTTTCTGTGGTAGGCTTTTTTGTGGAAGTGCCGGAACTGAAGTTCGGCCTTACAATGGGAAGCTATGGCTTGGTAGGCCTTACCATTTTCCGGGCGCTCTCCCGGAATACCTATCGGCGGTACCGGGAAAACCGCTGGTTGTTGCAGCTTACTATGAAATGGAAGGACCGGGAGCACCGCTATTACGACTGCCCCCGCTGCCGCCAGCAGGTGAGAGTTCCCCGGGGCAAAGGCAAGATCAGCATTACCTGCCCCAAATGCAAAGAAAAATTCGTGAAAAAGACATAAGATAAGAGGCATCCCTTTGGATGCCTCTTTTTTAGCTTTCCATTTGTCTGCCTAAAAAAGCCGCTGCCGTTTGGGCAAGCTTCCGTTCCGCTTCTGTGGGAACGGTGGGCTGTTCTGCCAAAAGCAGAACGCCGCCCAAAATATCTCCCTGGCACAAAATGGGAGCTGCCACGCTCAAATGATGCTTGCCGTTTTCCTCGCTGACAGGCACCAAAGGTTCAGACTGGGAATAGCAGTACACCTTCCGCTGATCCAAAAGCCGGGACAAAGCAGAGGAGCAGGGCTTTTCCAGCAGTTCCTTTTTGGGCGCGCCGGAAAGGGCAATGATGCTGTCCCGGTCAGAAATGGCCACCGCCACCCCTGCCTGCTCTGCCATAGATTGGCAAAGCTGTCCGCTCAGCTCCAGCAGATCCCCCATGGGAGAATACTTCCGGAAAATCACGCCCCCGTCCTTTTCTGTGTAGATCTCCAACGGATCTCCTTCACGGATTTTGAGCTCTCCTTCACGGATTTTGAGCGTTCTTCTAATTTCCTTGGGAATCACAATACGCCCAAGGTCGTCCACTCTTCTGACAATGCCAGTAGCCTTCATATATCTTTCTCCTTTTCTCGTAGGGGCGGATGCCCACATCCGCCCGCGGGACGATGTAGGCATCGTCCCCTACAACATAAATTTTACAAATTACGCTGTTAGTATCTGTAAA
>RHMF01000568.1_pt1 | contig 15999 bp, 15 predicted proteins | sample 5365151 | NCBI WGS metagenome assembly RHMF01 (sample SAMN10266501, study PRJNA497801) | feces metagenome | isolation source: feces | host: Bos taurus | place: China: Prairie of Fairy Mountain | collected 2017-08-14 | reverse complement strand
TTGTCAAAAAGTCCAACATGGACTTTTTGACCGCTTATCCGCCGAGCATTTTGAAATTGTTCAAAATGCTGCTTTGCCCAAAAGCCTTGTTTTACAAGGCTTTCTGCGGCGTTTTATTGTAACACGAGGCGGGCCTTGCCCCCTCGTGCACCCCCGCTATTTCTTTGTCGGTAGCCTAATACACTATTCTTAGACAGCCTAAAAAATGCCATCCTTTCGGATGGCATTTTTATATTAGAGAAGCTCTTTCAGCTTGTCTATATTCTCTTTCTTGGTGGACCAGCTGGTTACGAAGCGGTATACACTTCTGTCCTCATCCAATCTCTCCCAGAACTCCATAGCAACATTCTGCTTGAGTTCCTCAGCCTTTTTATTATCCAGCACAACAAACTGCTGGTTTGTGGGAGAGTCTACATGCATGGTGTAACCCTTTTCCACAAAAACTTCTTTCAGATACTCCGCCATGTCGATTGCGTGACGGCTGATTTCCAGATACAGATTATCGGTAAAGAGAGTATCAAACTGCATACCAAGCAGTCTGCCCTTGGCAAGCATTGCGCCGTGCTGCTTGCACATAACATCAAAGTATGCGGGCATATTGTTCTTGGTGAAAACAATAGCCTCACCACAGAGTGCGCCGATCTTGGTGCCGCCGATGTAGAATGCGTCGGTGAGCTCAACAATGTCATCAATGGTGACATCGGTGTGGCGGCTCATAAGGCCGTAGCCCAGTCTTGCACCGTCAAGGTAGAGGGGAATGTCATACTTGTGGCAGATATCAGAGATATTCTTAAGCTCTTCCTTGCTGTACAGGGTGCCGTACTCAGTGGGGTGAGAGATGTATACCATACCGGGAATGGGGCAGAAAATCAGGGTGCCGTCAAAATAGTCCTTCAGGAATGCATCCAGTTCCTTGGCGCAGATCTTGCCATCGTGCTGGGGAACAGTCTCAACCTTGTGGCCAACAAACTCAATAGCGCCGCTTTCGTGGACATTGATGTGGCCGGACTCAGCAGCAACAACGCTCTGATGCTGGCGAAGCATGGTGGAAATTACAATCTGGTTGGTCTGAGTACCGCCGGTGAGCAGCCAAACCTGTGCGTCTTCCTTGTTGCAGAATTTGCGGATCTTTGCCTTTGCGGAAACGGTGGTCTCATCAGCACAGTAGCCGGGCATGCTGACCATATTGTCATCTACAAGGCGCTGAAGAACTTTGGGGTGTGCGCCCTCGGTGTAATCACTTTTGAAGTAAAGCATTTTTATCCTCCGGTAAAATGTTTTCTTTTAAAAAATAATACCTTAAAAAATGCCAAAACACAAGTGTTTTGTGGGCTCTGCTCCCAAATCCCGCTATTTTCTTTCTATCAGCAACGGTTGTATTTGTCTCTCGGTCAAGGACAGCTTAATAGTGTCTGAAATAAGACTGAAGTCCGCCTGCAGGGAGTATGGTTTGTTTATGGGATCATCCTGCCCAAAGGGTACGAAGTAATAATTTTTCCTGTTAAGCAGCTTTCCTATGTTCTCTGCCGAACCTGAAAGACCGTCATTTGTAGAAAAGGCGATTATCAAAGGTCTTCCGTTTCGAAGATGGGCCTTAGCCGCCATTGTCACAGCACTGTCCGTTATGCCGTGGGCAAGTTTGGCAAGAGTATTTCCTGTACAAGGCGCTATGAGCAAGGCATCCATAGGGTGCTTCGGGCCTAAAGGTTCAGCATCCTCAACAGTGGAAATAACCCTTTTTCCGCTGATAGCCATAAGCCTTTTCATATGCTCCACCGCTGTGCCGAATCGGCTGTCTGTTTCCGCAGCCGTATCGCTCATGATAGGCACAATATCATATTCATCCGCAAGTTTCTCTGCTGCTTCAAAGAGTTTTTCATATGTACAATATGAGCCGCAAAGAGCCAAGCCCAAGACTTTCTTTTCAACCACCGCTAATCCTCCCAACGATTTATGATTTTATTTACCGCCTGATACATCAGCTTTGCTGCGCTGTGGGGAGCGCATTTACCCGGCAAGCCCGGTGCAAAGCGCACATTCAAGCCGAGATTTTCCGCAAGATTCTTATCAAATCCTCCCGGCAGCGACGCAAGCTCAAGAAGCATTGTATCTGAACTTACGCAGCACAGGGCACTGTCGCTGATAATGCGGGCAGGCACAGTGTTCACTATGTACTTTGCGCCGCTGATTATTTCCTCCAATTTATCAAGTTCTACCGCCTCGCAGCCCAAAGCGCGCGCCATTGCAAGGCTCTCTTCGTTCCTTGCTCCTATGCAGAGTTTTGCACCCAGAGCCATCAGACGCAAAGTCAGAAGTTTAGCGATTCTGCCCCAGCCCAAAACCAAAACCTTTTCTTGCCAAAGGGAATTTTTGCCTCCCTCCATAAGGCATTGGAGTGCCCCCTCTGCCGTAAGCGCTGCATTTCCAACAACAAAAGCCGGATCTTTCATAATATCCCGTATAAATAAGTTCTCGCCTTGCGCTTTGGCTAAAACATCCCGACTCAGATTGCCACCCAACACCATTTGCTGTGGCCATAGTGACGCCATCAGCTCAGCCATGCTGAGTCTCTCATCTGATAGCGGACAATTTAAAAATCCGTTTTTCTCTGCAGGTGTGGGCAAAATTACACAATCCGCTCCATACACACAGCCCTGCAAGCACCCGCTTTCGTATGGCAGTTTTGCTTTTTCAAGAGCAAAACTTTTAACTTTATTCCCATCCTTTTCAAGCATTCCCGCAAGAATGGCAGAACGTTCATCTCCGCCCACAATTGCAAACCTCATCTTCTTCACCTCCTCCTGACTATTTTATTCAAAAAGCCATCTCTTGTGATAGTTGAGGCTGCTTATTGACAGCTTGTCTGTTTATTCTCACAATTGAATAAGTTTGTCTTATGTGGTAAACTGAGTGGGCGTATTTTTTACTATAAGGACGGTGTTTTTCATGAGCAGAGCCGACGAGATATTCATTCAAAATTGTAAGGACATTTTGGAAAACGGTGTTTGGGATACTGACAGACCTGTTCGCCCCCGCTGGGAGGACGGTGCTCCTGCCCACACCATCAAGAAATTCGGTGTTGTAAACCGCTACGACCTGAGCAAGGAGTTCCCCATCCTCACCATTCGCCGCACCTACTGGAAGAGCGCAATTGATGAGCTTCTATGGATTTGGCAGGCAAAGAGCAACAATGTAAACGAACTGCGCACCAGAGTTTGGGATGCATGGGCTGACGAAAACGGCTCTATCGGCAAGGCATATGGCTATCAGCTGGGTGTTAAGCACCACTACCCCCAGGGTGAGATGGACCAGGTTGACAAGGTTCTGTGGGATCTGAAGAACAACCCCGCTTCCCGCCGAATCATGACCAACATCTACACCTTTGCAGACCTGTCTGAGATGGCACTGTACCCCTGCGCTTACTCCATGACTTTCAACGTCAGCGGCAACAAGCTCAATGCTATTCTCAACCAGCGTTCTCAGGATATGCTGGCTGCAAACAACTGGAACGTTGTCCAGTATGCTGTTCTCACCATGATGATGGCACAGGTTTCCGGTCTGGAACCCGGCGAGTTTATGCATGTTATTGCTGATGCTCACATCTATGACCGCCACATTCCCGCTATCGAAAAGATCATTGCAAACGAGCCTAAGGCTGCTCCCACTTTCCACATTGATCCCAGCGTTGATAACTTCTACAAGTTCACCCGCGACAGCTTCACCATGGAGAATTACCAGTTCTCCGAGTTTAACGACAAGATTCCTGTCGCTCTGTAAAAGATATGGACGCTATTGTTGCTGTATATTCTGACTGGGGCATCGGCTGTGATGGCACCCAGCCTGTAGTCTTAAAGGCCGACAGAGTTCACTTCCGCGAGCTGACTTCCGGCGCGGCTGTAATTGTGGGCAGAAAAACTTTGGGGGACTTCCCCGGAGGAAAGCCCCTTAAAAACAGACACAATATTGTTGTCAGCAGACAGGATATTGAAATTGAGGGCGCAGAGCTTGTCCACAGTGTGGAGGAAGCTTTGGAGGCCGGCAAAAAGCACGAGCGTTGTCTGGTTATTGGCGGTGCCAGTGTTTACAAGCAGTTCTACCCTCACCTGAAAAGAGTATTTATAACCAAAATTGATTCAGCGCCCCACTCCGACAGCTTTTTCCCCAACCTTGATGCCGAGTCCGATTGGCATTGCACCGAGGAAGGCCCTTGGCTTGAGGAAGACGGTCTGCGCTACTGCTTCTGCACTTACGAAAGATAAGTGCCGGGATAATAATGAGCCAATATGCTGCGATAATCTGCCCCATCTTGGGCCATGTGCTTCGCTCCGTATTGGCTCATTCCTATTCCATGGCCATAACCTGTTACGGTGAAGCAGAACAAACCCTCTGCGTACTCCAGTTCAAAAGCTGTTGAGCGGAGAGAAAAGTACTGTCTCAGTTCAGCGCCGCTGAAATCCACCCCACCAAGCTGAACTTTTTCAATCCTGCCGCTTTCATTTCTTTGAACAGATCCAATCCAATCCTTTTCATCACCGGTAAAATCGGCATAGTGTTTGGCTCTCAAAAGTGTATCTCTGAAATCCAAAGGACTGCAGCTGACTGTACTCACATAATTGGGTACAGTTTCTGAATTCTCAGGACTATCAACGCTTTTCAGATATGGCAGCTCTGCCCACAGAGCCGAGCTGTTTTCCGTAAATCCCGCAGAGGATGAGTGAAAAGCCGCAAGCACCGCCTGTCCTTCATAACAAAGATATTCTCCAAATGTCGCTTCTACCGCCGATTTAATTTTATCTGCATACAGTTCATAGTCCTCGCCCCACTTCTCCCTTTGTTTTTCTTCACTTTGCCAAGCCTGACAACAGGCGGAAGATGAACACAAATCTGCCTGCCCATGCTTTGCCCCGCTCATACAATAGATTGCATAACTTCTGGCCGCCACAGCCTGTGCCTTCAAGGCTTCAACAGGAAAGGAGGCCGGCATCTCCGCGCTGACAACACCGTTTAGATAGTCCTGCATACTCATCTCTCTTATCTCTTCGCCCACTAGGAGTTTCAGCTTTTCCGGCGCAGGCTTTGCCTCAACGGGAATGGATATAAGTTCCTCTGCAGCCGGGGCTTCTTGTTTAGGTATTTCCTTTTCAGGCATTGGCAAGACCATATAAATTTTTATTATCAACAGCAAATAAAGCAGCAAAAACACTTTCTTCATGGGCACTCCCCTGTTTTCCCTTGACTGTATATGCAAATAAGGTTAAAATTACATATCATTCATATTGAAACGGAAACTTGATTATGCGAAAAAATGAAGTACAAAAAAGAACTCTTGAAATCAGCTGCTATGTAGTCGGTGCCGGTGCTTTCGGTGTTTTTTTCCGCTGGCTTCAGGGTCAGATGGCATTTAATGAACAAGGCCTTCCAGACGCCAGCGTTCTCCATGTATTAGTTCCTCTGTACATTATTATCAGCGCCTTTGTCTTTATGCGTATGGTGGACAAAATTAAAACCAAGCGCTTCTATCTGCCTACCGACTTCAACGAAGCTCTGAGAAACGAAGGTACGCTTTTCACAATTGCCCGTTGGGCAGCCGGTGTGGTTATGATTTTGGGCGGCCTGCTGGTCTTTGCCACCTGCGAAGTTGAAAAGGAAGCTGCTATGCTGCGCATCCTGTCGGTACTGGCTGTTTTGGCAGGTATCAGCTATCCCCTTATCCTGACAGAAGCCAATAGTGAAGCACCTCGCATCAAGCGCCTCTGCTGGTATTCTGTTGCCCCCATTGTAATGTTTGCCTTTTGGCTTGTTACCAGCTACAAAATCAACAGCATCAACAGCATTGTCTGGGCATACGCAATTGAAATCATTTCCGTCATTGTTGCAATGCTGGGCTTTTTCCGTATGGCCGGTTTCATCTTCGGCTCTCCCAGCCCCTGGCGCAGCATGTTCTTCTGCATGTTTGGCTGCTCCATGTGCATCATGTGCATCGGTGACAGCAGAAATGTTGGTCTGCAGCTTATTCTCCTGGGCGCTGCTATTATGTTCGCGCTGTATAACTGGATAATGATTTCCAACATCCAGCAGAAGTCTGCCCCCATCCGCTACCAGCCTGATGACGGTTTCGAAAGACTCTAAAAAAACAGAAAAAACCACCTGATAACTCAGGTGGTTTTTTTAATGTCTGTTACAGTTAAAACATTACCGTTTACGGAGAATTTCACATCAAATCCTGCAAATTCCATTGCATAGATTCTCTCGGGGTCATCCTGATAACGGGGTCTGGGGTCATTTTCCAAGACGCCTCTGAGTCCTGCCAGCTTCTCTTCAGGGAAGCTGCCGATTACATTCTCAGGAATTTCCACAGAGAGTGTGCTGCCGGAATCGGGAGCGAAGCCTGATGTGGCATCTGTCTTGCAATCGGCATATGGAATGTAGGGCTTAATGTCAAAAATGGGTGTGCCATCCATAAGATCAGCTCCTGCCACCTTGAGCACAGTTCCCTTATCCGCAGTTTGCTCTATTCCTAAAAGCTTTACGCAGGAAAGGGCCAGCGCATTGGGTCTGAATGGAGAACGGGTGGCAAAAACTCCCAATCGGGCATTCCCACCCAAACGGGGTGGACGCACAGTGGGAGACCAATCCTCTCTCACCGCCTGAGAAAACTGCCAAATAAGCCAAATATGGCTGAAATCCTCAAGACCTCTCAGCGCGTCCGCCACACGGTATTCAGGTTCAAAAACTATAGTCGCTTCAAGCTGTTCCACAATGCCTGCCTGACGGGGAATGCCAAACTTAGTGGAAAAGTCGCTCTCTATGTGGGCAATGGCTTTTATGGTGTAGTTCTCCATCACATCATCGCCTCCATAGAATACATGGACATAGCGTTAACTACCATATGGAAGAAAATGCAGCTCCACAGGCTGTTGGTGCGCTCATAGCAGCGGCACAGCAGGAAGGACACAGGCAGATACTGCAGCAAAAACAGCAGATATACAGGGTCTTCGATCGCATAGCCCCAAACATGGTAAAAAGAGAACAACAACATGCTCAGAGCGTAGCCCATGATTCTGCTCTTTTTTCTGCCCAAAGTGAAAATTGCACCGCGGAAAATTATTTCTTCCACAACGGGTGCAAGGCAGATAGCCATGGCAGAAACCATTCCGAAGTTCATACCTGCCATGTCAAAAATCGCCATGTTGTTGGGGTTTTCCTCTTTCAGCAAGAGATACATCAGGCTATTCAAAGCTATGTTTACAACCCACATAGTCAGATAGCAGCCGCAAATCTCGGAAATGCAGTACATGGTTCTGTCGCAGAAAGGATCATATTCTCGGCGAAGATACTTGCCTAAGAACACCAGCATATAAACCATACCAACGGCATAAATGCCGAAGTTTGCTTTGCTCTCGTCAATATAGCCCCATGCCATGAGCATACCTGCCAAAATCGGCAGCAGAGCCATATGAATTGGCAGCCAGACAAGGGCTTTTATGTATTCACCCTTGCTCATATAGCTTGTAAATTCAGGAATTATCTTGGAGTTATTCATTAGCCTCTTGCCTTTCTCTGAAGCTCGGAAAGCAGGTTCATGGCTTCCAGAGGAGTCAGGCTGTTGATATCGGTGCTTTCAAGGATGCGGCGAACTTCGTCTGTACCCACATCGGCAAAGCTGATTTGATCGTCAGCTTCCTTGACGGAAATTGCAGGGCCAATTCCGCTGCTCTCCAGTTCTTTCAGATAGCCCTTTGCCTTGCTGATAACACCCTCAGGGAGACCTGCAAGCTTTGCAACCTCAATGCCGTAGCTGTCATCTGCTGCACCGGGCACAATCTTTCTGAGGAACACCAGATTGCCGCCCTGCTTTTTGGCAGTGATGTTGTAGTTTCTCACACCGCCAAGCTGACCTTCCAAAGCGGAAAGTTCGTGGTAGTGGGTGGCAAACATGGTCTTTGCACCAAGACGGTGCTTATCGGCACAGTATTCCACAACGGCTCTTGCAATTGCCATACCGTCAAAGGTGGAAGTGCCGCGGCCGATTTCGTCAAGAATAAGCAGAGATGCATCTGTTGCGTGGCGCAGAATGTTTGCCATCTCGTTCATTTCAACCATAAAGGTGGACTGGCCGGAGGCAAGGTCATCAGATGCGCCAATGCGGGTGAACACTCTGTCCACAATACCAATGGTTGCACTTCTTGCGGGTACAAAAGAACCAATCTGAGCCATCAGCACAATAAGAGCTGTCTGGCGCATATAGGTGGACTTACCTGCCATATTGGGACCGGTGACAATCGCCACTCTGTCCTCGCTGTCATTGAGGTAAGTGTCATTGGGGACAAAGAGAACATCTTTCAATGTCTGCTCAACTACAGGGTGTCTGCCCTCGATGATGTGCAGGGTCTTGCCTGCGTCAACCTCGGGCATGGTGTAGTTATTGCGAACAGCAACCTCTGCCAATGAGCAGAGGACATCCAGTTCAGCCACAGCTTCTGCGGTTTTCTGAATTCTGTCCACCTTGGAAGCAACACTGTCGCGAATGCGGCTGAAATGCTCATATTCCAAGTCATTCAGTCTGTCTTTTGCTGTGAGCAGGCTGTTTTCAAGCTCTTTCAGTTCCTGAGTGAAATAACGCTCGTTGGAAACAAGAGTCTGTTTTCTGATATAGTCCTCGGGAATATTCTCAAGGCCTGCGCTGCGAGGCACATCGATATAATATCCAAAGACCTTGTTGTAGCCCACCTTCAGTTTCTTGATGCCGCTGCGCTCGCGCTCGCGCTGCTCAAGCTGAGAGATCATCTGAGTGCCGTTTTCCTTAATATCACGTAGTCTGTCAACTTCCTCGGAGTATCCGCGGCGCAGGATACCACCTTCTCTGACGGAGAAGGGAGGATCGTCACAAATGGCGCGGTCTATCTCATAGCGCATATCCTCGAGAATGTCCATATCGCGGATAGCGCAAAGGCCATTGCTCTTGAAATCCTGCAAAAGGCCGGTAATAACAGGAAGTGCGGCAGCACAGTTTGCAAGGGATCTGAGATCCTTGCCGCCGGCAGTGCCGTAAACCGCTCTGCCAACAAGGCGCTGCATATCGGTAATATCGCGCAGGGCGGTGATTAACTCTCCACGCTTTACATGGTTATTGACCAGCTCGTTAACAGCGGAAAGACGGCGCTTAATAGCTACCGCAGAGAGCAGAGGACGTTCTACCCAAGAGCGAAGCATTCTGCCGCCCATGGGAGTCTTGGTTTTATCCAGCACCCACAGCAGAGAACCCTTTTTCTCGCCACTTCTCAAAGACTCGGTGAGTTCAAGGCTCTTTCTGGTAGTCCAGTCCAACTCCATATATCTGCCGCCAAAGAAAACATCAAGGCGGTTTATATGACCTAAGTCAAATTTCTGAGTTTCCTCAATATAGCTCAGCAGAGCGCCAACTGCACATACAGCGCCGCCCTCAGAGCCCAGCCCGCTCTCATCCACATCGTTAAAGCCAAACTGGCTGCACATGCGTATAGCTGCAGGCATAAATTCAAATCTGCCCTTATCTCTCTCAATCAAAGCATTCAGCTTGCCGCTGAGAAAGGCGGTTATTGCCTTGTTCTCAAGAGCAGCTTCAGACAGCACAGCCTCTCGGGGAGAGAATCTGCCAAGCTCATTTACTATGTGGGTTTCTGCATCATTCTCAAAAGAGGATGCGCAGAATTCACCGGTGGAGATGTCGCAGAATGCTACACCGCCTCTGTTACCATTGAGGTAGACAGCACAAATATAGTTACTGCGGCCCTCCTCCAGCATGGAGCTTTCGGTAACAGTGCCGGGGCTTATAATGCGGATAACCTCGCGGCTGACAATTCCCTTGGCAAGGGCAGGGTCTTCGGTCTGCTCACAGATGGCTACCTTAAAGCCCTTGGCAATAAGTCTTGCAATATATGCCTCTGCGCTGTGGTAAGGTACACCGCACATGGGAGTACGCTCCTCGGGATTTTCCACATTTCTGTCGCGGGTGGTCAGGGCAATATCCAGCTCTCGTGATGCCACCTTGGCATCATCGTCAAAAAGCTCGTAGAAATCGCCAAGGCGGAAAAACAGCAGGCAATCCTGATGCTGGCTCTTTATTTCGTTGTACTGCCGCTTCATGGGCGTCAATTCAGCCATTTTAATCCTCCAGCCTGTAAATCAGACTATTTCTCCATACAAAGCCCAGGTGTTGCTGGACGTAATCTTAACATCAATGAACTTGCCGATAAGCTCCTTGTCACCCTTCAGGTGGACAAGTCTGCCGCCGTTGGTGCGGCTGGACAGGTTATATTCGTCCTTACCGGTTTCACCGTCAACCAGAACTTTAACGGTCTTGCCCTCATACTCCTTGTGCTTTTCAGCAGAGATGCGGTTGGAAACATCCATGAGCTTGTCAAAGTGTCTCTGCTTATCCTCTCTGGTGTAGGGGTCTTCCATGGTGGCAGCGGGAGTGCCGTTGCGCTTGGAGTAGATGAAGGTGAACATTGCGTCATAGCGAACTTCTTCGCAAAGACGGATGGTATCCTCAAACTCCTCGTCGCTCTCGTTGGGGAAGCCGACGATAATATCGGTAGTGATAACAAGGTCGGGCATGTAGCTGCGCGCAAGTTCAACCTGCTTCATGTACTTTGCGCTGTCATAGCAGCGGTTCATACGCTTAAGAATTCTATCGTTGCCGGACTGGACAGGCAGGTGCAGCTGGTGGGCGCACTTCTCACACTCAGCCATGGTCTTGAAGAGCTTCTCGGTTGCATCCTTAGGATGGCTGGTCATGAATCTGATGAGGAAGTCACCGGGGATGTCGTTAATCATGCGGATAAGGTCGGCAAAGTCCACGCCGCAGTCCAGATCTCTGCCGTAAGAGTTAACATTCTGACCCAAGAGAGTAATGTCCTTATAGCCCTGAGCTACCAGTTCCTTAGCTTCCTTGAGAATGTCCTCGGGCCATCTGGAGCGCTCTCTGCCTCTGACATAGGGTACAATGCAGTAGGTGCAGAAATTGTTACATCCATTCATAATGGACAGCCATGCCTTTACATTGCCGTCGCGCTTCTGAGGAATGCCCTCGGCAACAACACCGTCACAGGGGCTGACAGCAAAAACACGCTTGTGCTTTCTCAGATACTGCTGCAAAAGCTCGGGGAAGCGCCACAGCTCATGGGGGCCGAAAACCATGTCAACAACAGGGTAAGAGCCCTTGATTTTGTCAGCGATGTGCTGCTGCTGAACCATGCAGCCGCAGACAGCTACAATCTGACCGGGCTTTGCCTTCTTGCTGTGGTTGAGAGAGCCAACATTGCCGAAAACGCGCATCTCTGCGTGCTCTCTGACAGCGCAGGTGTTGACAACGATAATGTCAGCTTCAAACTCGTCATTGGTAAAACCATAACCCATAGCAGCAAGATAGCCTCTGATCTTTTCGCTGTCAGCCTCATTCTGCTGGCAGCCGTAGGTATCCACCATTGCAAGGTGGGGCTTATCATCAGCGCAGAGAATTGCGGAAAGTTCCTTGCAAATCTCCTCCTGACGCTTGATTTCGCTTATGTCAATTTCTTTTCTCTGGTATGCCATATCAGTAACCTCGAAACATTAAAATCTATCTTGTGATTTTAACACAAATTATATGGAACTTTCAACAAAAATCCTGTATAATAACGGAGTATAATCAATGATCGGAGAAACTTATGGCTCTTATAAATATTCTTGACCCCCATGTGGCGGATATGATTGCCGCCGGTGAAGTGGTAGAGCGTCCCGCATCTGTTATAAAGGAGCTTTTGGAGAACTCCTTTGACGCAGGCGCAAAGAACATTACAGTTGAAATCCGCAGCGGCGGAACTGCTTATATACGAGTTAACGATGATGGCTGCGGCATGGCTCCCGAAGATGCCGGAGTTGCCTTTTTGCGCCACGCAACCTCAAAGCTCCATGATGAAAAAGGTCTTGAATCCATAGGTACTATGGGCTTTAGAGGTGAAGCTCTTGCGGCTATTGCTTCTGTTTCCCGCATTGAGCTTGTCACCCGCAAAAAGGGTGACACCGAGGGCACAAAAGTAATTCTTGATGCAGGTGACATTCAGGATATGCAGCCCACCGGCTGCCCCGAAGGCACTCAGATGCTGGTGCAGGATCTGTTTTTCAACACCCCTGCCAGACGTAAATTCCTGAAAACCGACCGCAGCGAAGCTGCCGCCTGTATTCAGGCCGCCCTGCGTTGCGCTTTAGGCAGGCCCGAAGTTTCTGTCCGCTTTATCCGCGATGGTAAGGAGGAGTTTTTCTCCCCCGGTGACGGTCGTCTGGACTCCTGCGTATACAGCCTTTTAGGCCGAGATATCGCAAAATCCATGCTGCCCTGCAGCGGTAATGACGGTGACTATAAGCTCTCCGGCTTTGTATCCTCCCCTGCTGCCGGACGCGGCAACAGAGGCTGCCAATATTTCTTCTGCAACGGCCGCTGCATCCGCTCTGCTCTTTTGCAGGCCGCTCTTGAACAGGCATATAAAAACAGCATGCTGACAGGCCGCTTCCCTGCTTGTGTTCTGTACCTTGACATAAGCTGCGGCAGTGTTGACGTAAACGTTCACCCTGCTAAAGTTGAAATTAAATTTGCCGAAGAGCGCAGAGTTTTTGACCTGGTTTACTATGCTGTCCGCTCCGCTTTGGAAGGTGAAAACAAGCCCATTGAAGCTGAGCTTGCTCCTTCCACCAAGAAAGCAATTGAGCCTAAGGCTGATTTTTACCGCAGCATGAACACGGAAACTTACAAAAAAACCGTAAGCGCTCCTGCTGCACCTGTTTCATACACTCCCGCTCCTGTTTCCCGTGTTGCAGCTCAGCCTGTTCAGAAAAAGCCTGAAATCAGCTTCAAACCCGTTTTTTCTGCCCCAAAAGATAATAGTCAACTTAGCTTCCACAGCCCTGTGGAGCAGATAAAAATATCTGCTGAGCCCGAACCCATAGCCAAAACACCTTCAAGCCCTGTCCAGCCAATAGCTACATCAGTTTTCAACAAGCAAAATGTTGAAAACTATGTTCAAAATGTTGGAAGTGAGAATGTCATTGACTACAAGATAGTGGGTGAGGCTCTCAAGACCTACATAATCGTGGAGAAGGACGGCGAACTTATCCTTATCGACAAGCATGCCGCCCACGAGCGCATTATTTTCGACAGACTTAAAGCGCAGGACAGAGAAATCATGTCCCAAAGTCTGCTTATTTCTGTTCCTCTGAAACTCTCTGCCGAGGATTTGGATATTATCGAAAGCCGCGGCGAGCTTCTCTGCGAACTGGGCTTTGAGATTGAGCTTTTCGGTGAGGGCGAATATGTTGTCCGCGCTGTCCCTGCGGATATGGCAGGCGGCGATGCTCTTGCCGCCTTAGAGGAAATCTGTGAAAAGCTCCGCCGTGGCAGAGCTTTGGACGCGCAGAGCGCAAGAGATGAAATTCTCCATACCGTTGCCTGCAAGGCCGCCATCAAGGCAGGTTGGGATACCCACAAAGCAGAACTTGAGAAGCTTGTGCATGAGGTTCTTTCCGGCAAGGTGAAATACTGCCCCCACGGCAGACCCGTTGCTGTAACCATGAGCCGCAAGGAGCTGGACAAGCTCTTTAAGCGAATTGTGTAGGTGATAACATGGCAGATAAAGTGATAGTTTTAGCAGGCCCCACCGCTTCGGGCAAAACCGCTTTAAGCATTGAGCTTGCAAGGCTTTATAACGGTGAGATCGTTTCTGCCGACTCTATGCAGATCTATAAGCGCATGGACATCGGCACCGCCAAGGCTACTGCTGAAGAGCAGGCTCAGGCTGTTCACCACATGATAGATGTTGCCGAGCCCAATGAGGATTACTCCGTTTCACGATATGTGGAGGAAGCGGAAATGTGCTGTCGGGATATTATTTCCCGTGGGAAAATGCCCATAATCTGCGGTGGTACCGGCCTTTATATTGATTCTCTCCTCTCCGGAAGAAACTTCGCTCAGAGAGATGAGGATTGCTCTGTGCGAGATGAACTTTCCGCAGAGTATGATAAGCTCGGCGGTGAGGAAATGCTCCGTCAGCTGGCATTGGTTGATCCCGAAAGAGCTGAAAAACTCCACCCCTCCGATAAGCGCCGAATAGTCAGAGCCCTTGAGATTTTCAAGCTCACCGGCATGACCATCACAGAGCACGATGCCGCCACAAAGGCTCTGCCACCCAGATTCGAGGCCAAGACCATCGTTCTCAACTTCAAGGACAGACAGGATTTGTATGACAGAATAAATCTGCGCGTTGACCTTATGGAGGAGCTTGGTCTTTTTGAGGAGGTTTCCTCCCTCCTTGAAAGCGGGCTTGATGACGAGTGTACTGCAATGCAGGCCATTGGCTACAAGGAAGTTGTTCAGGCTCTCCGTGGTGAAATCAGCCGCGAGGAAGCTTTGGAGCAAATCAAAATGGGTAGCCGCCGCTACGCAAAAAGACAGCTCACTTGGTTCCGACGCAGCGAAGGCGCTCTGTGGATAGAATGGGATAAGCAGCCCGATGTGCAGGCTGCTCTCCAAAAGATTAAAGATTTTATAGGCTGATTTTGACAAATTTCTGCATCCGCTCCGTTATATCATTGGTGTACCGCTTCAGGCGGAATACTTTATGCGAGCGGCAATGCCCGCTCAGAGAAAAAGGAGTTGGCTGATATGCAGAAAACGCAGAATCTCCAGGATAATTTCCTAAACATCGCAAGAAGGGACAGGCTCATTGTGACCATGTTCCTTATGAACGGCTTTCAGCTTCACGGCATAGTCAAGGGTTTTGACGGCTTTACCGTGGTGCTGGATTCAGACGGAAAGCAGCAGCTTATCTATAAGCATGCTATTTCCACCATCGTGCCCCCAAGACCTCTTGACATCGGTGCGGATACATAGGGAAGCTTCCTCATCACGCTTTCGCGCCATGGTGGGGGCTGTCCTGTTTTTGGCACTTTGTGCATATATGGGCGCATGGATTTTCGAAAAACTCCAACCCGATATGTACACAGTGCAAGCAGAAAACCGCAGCATAACCGAAAGCGCCGCTCTTAGCGGCATTGCCATCCGGCGGGAGCAAATAGTCTGCTCCCCCGATGGACATGCTCTCTCCGCAGAATATAACACAAGATACTCTGCGACAGAATGCGATTTTATTTTTGGCAGCGAGAACAATTCTCCCGGCCTTTATTTTGATAACTTTGATGGCTATGAGTATCTGGATCCGGATACTCTTTCGTCGTTTAGTTCGGAGCTTGTCTCTGAACTTATAAAAGCAGATCCTGTTTATACGCGAAATTGTATCGGCAGACTTGTGAAAGAAAACGCGTGGTATTTTGCCGCCCAAGTCAAATCCGGAACAATTCCCCAAAAAGGCAGTAAATGCCGCATGGTTTTTGAAGGCAATGAAGAAAACTATGAGGCTTTGGTTTGGGATGTGGATGAAGATTGCATTTTACTTCGGCTCAATCATTCCTCACCGGAGCTTTTGTCCCTTAGAAAATGCAACGCGCAGCTCATTTGGGGGCAATATGAAGGAATTGAAATTCCTCGAGAAGCTCTCCATCGTGATAGTGAAGGAAAATTTTACATTAGTGTACTCTACGCAGGTCTTGTGGAAAACCGATCTGTGGATATAATATATTCAGACAAGAATTTTGTCCTCTCTCGTCATTTTTACAGTGAAAATTCACTTCGTGAGGGTGAAACAATTATTTTGGAAGTGGTGTCAGATGAGTATAGCTGAGAATATCCAAAAAATCAGAGAAGAGATTAGCTCCGCTGCCCTGGCTGCAGGTCGCAACAGCGGAGAAGTTTTGCTGCTTGCCGCCACCAAAATGAACGATTACACTCGTGTTCGCGAGGCAATCGATGCCGGTGTGGATATTTGCGGTGAAAACCGCGTGCAGGAGATGCTTGAGAAAGCTGCTCAAAATGCCTATGAGGGCTGCCCTCTCCACTTTATCGGCCACTTGCAGAAAAACAAGGTAAAA
>RHMF01000567.1_pt1 | contig 16007 bp, 20 predicted proteins | sample 5365151 | NCBI WGS metagenome assembly RHMF01 (sample SAMN10266501, study PRJNA497801) | feces metagenome | isolation source: feces | host: Bos taurus | place: China: Prairie of Fairy Mountain | collected 2017-08-14 | reverse complement strand
CAAGTGGCGATACGAATCCAGTTCAAGGTGGCGCAATCTATAACAAGTTCGATGAGGTTGAAACCGTTACAGCAAGGGCGATAATTGATGTCAATGATAAGTTTGGTGGTTTGAAGCTCCAGAAGATAACACAAGCAGCTTATGATGCTTTAAGCGGAAATACTGATTCAAATACATTGTACGTTATAACTAACTCATAACTAAATATCTAAATATTATGAAATTAGGAAATTCAGATATAACTTTTAAGGTAGGTAGTGTCGATGTGGATGCTATCTACCTTGGTAATGAGTTGGTATACAGTGGTGGAACAACACCACCAACATATAATGGTTATTTAAGAACCACAGCAAGGAATACTGGAACAATTTCATTCACCATTCCAAGTGGTATATCAACATCATCATTATCATCAATCTCATATTCAACAGATGAAACAAATTGGACTACAGTTAATAATGTTGATAACCAAGAGGTAATCATTACAACACCATCATTGAATAGTGGCGATATGGTGTATTGGAAAGGTGATGGTGTACAATTGGCAATTACTGGAACTGTATATTCTCACTTTACAGCAAGTACAGACTATGATGTTGATGGTAATATTATGTCATTATTAGCAAGTGACAACTATCAAAATGCAGAATTGAATAGTGGTTATACTAATCAATTTAATAGTTTATTCAAGAGTGATACCCATGTTATAAATGCAAGTGGGATGACGTTACCAACTACAACATTGACAGAATATTGCTGTAGATATATGTTCGCTAATTGCACAAACTTAATGACAGCGCCACAGTTACCAGCAACAACATTGGGAAGATATTGTTATGCCAATATGTTCAACAGTTGTACAAGTCTAACAACAGCACCACAGTTACCAGCTACAACATTGGCAAATGGCTGTTATATGAATATGTTTTCTGATTGTACAAGTTTAACAACAGCGCCACAGTTACTAGCAACAACATTGGCAAATAGCTGTTATAATAGTATGTTCGCTGGTTGTACAAGTCTTACTACAGCTCCAAGTTCGATTGGTACAAGTGCAACTGAATTGGCTTTAAATGCTTGTGCTAATATGTTCAGTGGTTGTACAAGTATAACTACAGCACCAGAGTTACCAGCTACAAGTTTGACAAATACTTGTTATAATAGTATGTTCGCTGGTTGTTCAAGTCTTAACTCTATTACTTGTCTTGCAACTAGTTATGATACTTCATATTTATATAAGTGTACTACTAATTGGACTAATGGAGTTTCATCAAATGGCACATTCACCAAAGCTTCTAGTATGCCAAGTAGTATGCCAGATGGTTGGACTAGTGGCGTTGATGGTATTCCAAGTGGTTGGACTGTTGTAGACGCAACATAATTAATATTAAAGTAGATATATTTTATGATTGAAAGATATGAAGAAGTAATGTCTCAGTGGGCAAATCCTTGTCAAGACTCTTGCACAAATATGATTGAGATAAGTCCAGATGAAGAATTGAGAAGGTGGGCAATTCAGCAGACCATTACGGTATTGGCAAATGCTGATTACTACTACACTCGTTATGAGGTGGACAATTTGCTTGAGCAGATAACGTCAAGTGCATTGACAAGACAAGAAGTCCAAGACATGATAAATATTGCAGTAAGGGATAAGGCAAACCAATCTGATTTGGATGCCTTATCACAAGCAATTGATAATACAAACGCAAGAATTGACAATTATACTGAGGTTAATGGTCATATGCTAATAATTAACAATTAAAACAAAAATACGATATGAGCAATTATTTGGATAGAATCTCTCTTTCTGGTACCATTTATCCATTTGTTGATTCTTCAGCAATTCATTCACTTGAAGGATATTGGACATCAGCACAAACTGAGAGCGCAATTACGGCAAATACAGCAGATTTATTTGGCGCTGTTGACTATGATACCAATACCAAGAGAATCAACTTCTACCATCAATCCACAACTGGTTCAGTCCTTGCATATGTCGATGCATCAGACTTTATCAAGGATGGCATGGTATCAAACGTTGAGATTAAGGATGTAAGTGGCGTCACAAGCCTTGTAATCAGCTTCAATACTGACAGTGGCAAGGAAGACATTGTAATCCCAATCAGCAGCATATTCGATGCGAGCAACTACTATACCAAGGCAGAGGTTGACCAAGCAATAAGTGGCAAGGCAGATACAACAGCACTTACACAAGTTAATAACGCACTCACAGCGCATACAGCAGACACTACAGTTCATGTAACGTCAAGTGATAAGACAACTTGGAATGGAAAGCAAGATGCGCTTGTTAGTGGCACAAATATTAAAACCATAAACGGAACTTCAATATTGGGCAGTGGTGATATTACTGTTCAATCATCATTACCAACAGTGAGTGGTACAACTTTGGTGTTCAGTTAATAACAAATTAAAATATTTAAATAGATATGAATAATTTACAGAAATTTACAACTCAAGCTGAATATGAAGCTGCTGAACATTCTTATCCAAACGTATCTTGGATAACAAGTGGTGATACAGTGATTTATGAGAAAGAACCTAAATTCGGTGGATTGACAGCATATTATGATGTTACAGATACAACAAATCCAACTAATTTGTTTTACGTTCCTAGTGGCTCTGGAAGTGGTTCTGGTAGCGCAGTCTTACCAACATCAATGATAATTGATGGCACTGAGGTTGAAGTCTCCGATTCTTATCAGTTCTCAACTCTAGGAGAACACATTGTTCAATATTCATTTGAAGCAACTGCTATACCAAATTATTTTTTCTATGACAGGAGCTATGTGCGAGGTTGTGACATAACAAAGGTTGAAATTGGTAATAGTATTACAAGTATTGGTAATGAAGTATTTAAGTATTGTGACAAGTTAACAAGCATAGATATACCAAGCAGTGTTACAAGTATTGGTGAATATGCATTTATGTATTGTAGTGGTTTAACAAGCTTAGATATTCCAGACAGTGTTACAACGATTGGTGAGGAAGCAATGAGAGAATGTTATGGTTTAACAAGTGTAACAATTGGAAGTGGTGTTACAAGTATTGGTGCTGTTGCATTCGGAAATTGTACTAGTTTAACAAGTATAACATCTAATGCGACAACTGCACCTACATTGGGTAGCTATCCATTCGCTGAAATTAAAACAAATGGTACATTATATGTTCCTATAGGTAGTACTGGATATGATACATGGATGCAAAATGTAGAATACTATCTTGGTTTTTACAATTGGACAAAGGTTGAACAGTAAATTACAAAGGTATCATCAATCGGTGATACCTTTTTTTAAAAAAATTATGTTGTATGAGTAGTTGCATATTGACAGTGATAAAGAATGAGCAAGAATACCTTGACGAATGGATAAAGTACCATCTTGACCTTGGTATTGGTCATATATTCATACTTGAAGACATTGACAGTGATTCTCACAAGGGTATTACAGACAAATATGGCGATAAAGTTTCACTAAATAGTGTTTGGTCAGTACTTGATGAAAAAGCAAGGAAAGAAGCGAAGGAAGTTAAAGAGCTGAACAAATACAGTGTTCAGCACTTATATTTCAGAAACGGTTTAAAATATCTTCAAAAACATTATTCAGATAAATATACATGGTGTTTCATAATTGACAATGATGAGTTCATAACATTACAAGAGCCATACGAGGCAATTCCAGACGTTCTAAGCGAGTTTAAAGACTATGAGGCTGTAATTCTATCTTGGAAGTGTTTTGGCGCTTCTAGGAGAGTTTATAAGCCTAATTATTCAGAGAAAGGAGTGGTTGAAACATTTACAGATGAATCATCAGCAAGTATACCAAATCAAGTGAAAACTTGTTATAAACTTAAGACTTTCAAAGATGAGTTTTTGTATTCCCTCCATTGTCCAACAGACAAATGCAATTGGTGCAATACTGATTTTTCCAAAAGCAAGGCTGCTACATATAATAAAATATACTTGAGACATTACATCACAAAGTCTTGGGAAGAATATGTGTGGAAAAGGAAAACAAGAGGTTTTGTATGGGGAAGAGAAAGAGACTTTGATTTTTTCTTCAAATTTAACCAAGATATGTTACCATTAAGAAATGAATTATTGAAACAAGCCAAAAAAGACACATTGGTTGTAATGCCTTATAAGCAAAGTGGTTCACAAGGCAATGAAATACGAATTGCGTTGAATGGATGGAAGAAATATTGCCAATTCGAATATCGTTTTGTTGTTATTGGGGAATTTGAAGAGCAGTTAAAAGATGATTTTCCTTGGGTCAGATTCATCAATTGTCCTTCAAAAGAAAAAAAGGAAGGACAATATAACCCACACCTTGATATAATAAACAAGTTTGAGGCTATAAGAAGGCTGTACTCTCAAGAGTATGATGGCTTCATATATATGACAGATGATGAATATCCCATAAAGTCATTTGATTTAAATGACATAACAAGTGTACATTACCATTCATCAAATTTCATTGGTAATGAGAAACAGCCAGCATCATATTGGAATCATGACAAATGGAAGACAAGACAGCTATTGGATAGAGAAGGGTTGCCACATATAAACTACACAACACATTATCCTTGCTATTTTGAATTCAAGAAACTTGATGAAATATGCAAAAAATACAATCTCTATAACGAAAGTTATGTGTTTGATGATGTATACTTCAACTATTTCAACCATGAAGAACCTATATTGGACAGCACAATAAGGCTTGGAATATGGGATAAAGCGATATTTGATAACGAGTTCAAAAAGGCAGTCGAAAATCCAAATATAAAATTCATGTGCAATAGTGTTGAAGGTTGGAGCAAAGAACTTGAAGATGAACTTTTTAAAATTGTAACATAAATGAGCTATATAATCATATGGCTCATTTTTTATGTTTATATAAATGAAATTCATATGGATATAATAGATTCTATACAATTAAGTGGTACAATGTATACACTGTCAGCCCAAACAAGTGGTTATGTTCCGACATCTGCTGTTACATCTGCTGTTACAAGTGGTTCAACAGACGTTGTAACAAGTGATGGTGTATACCAGCAAGTAGGCGGTTTCAAGTTAAGGCAAGTAACGCAATCAGAATATGACGCATTAGTACAAGGTGGAACTGTAGATAACTCAACTATATATTACATAGTCAATTAATATGGGAAATACTATTAAAGTAATTACATACGATGTCAATGGTGTGAAGATTGGAACTTCCAACGTATCTGCTGTATACGTTGGAACTAATCTTGTCTGGCCATCACAGCATCAGCAAGTACCTTGTTTTGCAGTTACGCCAAATATATCAACTTATACTGATACAGAATTCATTGATGTATATGATGCAACACAAGATAAGTGGTATAAGCTGAATAACTTGAATCAGTATGAGGAATATGGTGTGTATGGCAGTGGTAGAACCATCACATATTACGATGGAAAGCTAACCATTGATGGTGATTATGAATATCAATACAGCGGTGGTACTTGGGTTAATGTTGGTGAGGTTAGCTATACATATACCGAATACGAATATGTGCAAGGAAATGGTACAAGTTATATAAATACTAATTACTATGCAAATGATAATTCATGGACGGAAGTTGATATAGAGGGTAGATTAACGACTTCTCCAAGTTCAAGTATAGGCGAAAGTCATATGTTTGGTAGTTATCACAATATTAATGGAACTGTAAGCCACCGTTTCAGAGTTATATATCCTGGTAGCGGAACGGCTGGAAGAGGCGGTATACGATATGATTATAAAGGACAAACCCTCCAAAACAACTCTTCAAATTTAATTATCCAAAGAGGTGTTGTTAAATTAAAGGCTGATGGTGGTTATATTGGAAATACGAAGCTTGTAACTTTCAACGACCAATCATCAATTAGTTTAGCTAATAACATGTGTCCTTTTGGTATTTTCTATTCTTTGGTTTATGACGGTACATCTGTTTATGGAAGTGGATATACATATAAAGGGAAAATCTATAATGTAAAATTATACGAAGGTAATACACTTGTAAGAAATTATGTTCCAGCCATTAAAGATGGAGTGGTAGGAATGTACGAGACAGTTAATGGTGTTATGTATGGTAGTGAAAACAGCACACCATTTACCGTTGGTGGAACTGCTACGCAACAATATGTAATTCCAATAGAATATGATGAAATACAAGACCCACCAAATAATCTATCATTCTCATCAATGACAGAAGCTGAAGAATATGAATGTCCTTGGGTTGGAATGAGAGCAACCATTGATGGAACAAGATATGTATTCAGTGGTGATTCACAAAGTGGATATGAATGGGTTGAGCAAACATCAAGATTACCAGTAGGATATACAGAGGTGGAATACATTCAAAACACAAGTAGGTCATACCTAAATACAAGTTTTAAACCAAATCAAGATACAAGGATTGTTGCAGATATGCAATGTGTAACCTCATCACAATATGCAAGATATATAGGAGCAGGTAGACATGATGAAAGTAACACAATACAATTTAACTATGAATCCTATTACAATGGTGCTCTTCACATTTCTTGGGGTGCTAACGATAGTTGGACAACATATTCAGATTGTGTTGGTGATTATAATAGACACATATATGACTGGGATAAGAACTATTTCTATAGAGACAAGGGTGAAACAAACCAATTCTCTGCATCAACTACATATACAAGTTTCCAATGTACAAGTGATTTGGGCATATTTACATATATAAATAATGGTTCTCCATCTAGTAATTATTCATTAGAATATCTTCTTGGTAAAATGTATTCGTTCCAAATCTATGACAATGGAACACTTGTAAGAGACCTTGTACCTTGTGTAAGAGATAATGATAATACTGTTGGTGCTTATGATATTGTTAATGATGTCTTCTATTATCCACCAAACTATAGTTCATATCCATTAATAGCTGGTGACCCAATATAAAATATTAAATGGTGATTAAATACGAATTAATCACCATTTTTTGTGTATTTATGTTTATTTAAATCGAAATAATTAAGAAAAAATAATATAAATATGGCAAGAACTGTTGGAAGTAAGAATAAACCAAAAACACCAACGAATAGGGGTGGTGTATTTAATATCAAGATGGAGAAACAACAATACATCGAGAACTCACCAATTTGTAAGTATAATGCACAATATAACATTATACAGTATGGTAGTAAGAATTTGTACCCATATGACCTTATATCATTGTATAATACATCAGTAACAATGAAGTCTTGTATTGACTTTATGACAACTGCAATTTGCGGAGAAGGTTTGGATTGGGAAAGCATAGGTTTTGAAGAAAAGGATATTCAAAATCCAAACTATTCAACATCTTGGTTTACATTTATTAAAGCATTGGCATTTGATATGTCAATGTATTCTGCAATGAGTTTTCAGATAATAAAGAATAAGGATGGTAAGACATATTCATTCTTTCATCAGCCCGTAGAAACGATTCGCCTTGAAGAAGTGGATGATGATGGTGTTATTAACAACGCATATCTCTGCAAGGATTGGTCAGAGCCAGTTAAGAATGGTGTTGTGAAGATTCCAATGTTTGGTTTCCAAGATGATAAAGAAATACCAAAAGGTGTTCCATATTTGTTCTATTATAGGCAATACAACCCTGTTAATAACTACTATGGTCTACCAATTTACGCTAGTGCTCTGAATTGTATTCAAGCTGAAGCAGCTTTTCAAGTGTCGAATCTGAAAATGATTAAGAACAGCTTTACGCCCGTTGGCGCCATCACCCTTCCACAATGTGAAACGGACGAAGAGCGTCAAGCAATTATTAACAACATCACCAATATGTTCACTGGCGAGCTAAATAGTAATCAACTTATTATCACTTTCAGAGATAACATCGAACAGAAGCCCATTGAATTTACCCCGTTTACTCAGAATGCAACCAACGTAAATATATATGCTGATGCAACTGAACGTACCCAAAATTGGATAATTGGAGCATTTAAAATACCATCAAAGATGCTTCTGGGCTATCCAACGGACAATACAGGATTCTCTGACTCTGGGTCTCTGATGGAATCGGCATTTTCCCTTTATAATGTTAATGTGGTAAATTCAATACGTAGAGAAATCCTTGATGTTATTAATAATGCTTTCAAACTTAACGGTGTGGATATTCAACTAAAATTAAAACCCTTGCGTTATAAGATTGATGATACACAAGAGGATAAGGTTGATACCAACGATAAGCCACAAGGAAAACCACAAACGGAAGATGAAGCAACTGAAAGAGAAAAAAATACAATTTAAAATGAAATGTTAGGAGAGAATTAATTGCTCTTCTAACATTTTTTCATAATCATCTTCAAACATCCATTTTGAGTTTTGGTAAATATGATGATTGTCATACCATTTATTTCTACACTTTCTAAAGTACTTACCATGACAAGCTCTATTAATCATAGCTTGTGCGAAATTTGTCTGTTCAGCAGCTATTAAAGAGTTTTCAAATCGTTCTATTAATTCTTCATCAAGTGTTAAATGAACAATTGGTTTTGAATGAGATTTAGATATTTTTCTCTTAGTCTCTTCTGTTACAATATGACCAATTAAGGCAAGACGTTTCTTCTCCATATTTTCAGCAGTTAAAAGATGCGATACATCCTTTTTTTTACCACTTTCTCTCATTCTTTCTAGTGTAATTGGATTGTTGTTGTTTTCTTCTTGTGTACACCAATACAAATTCTCAACTCTGTTATCAGTTTTATCACAATTGATGTGACCAACTTGTGGTTTATTTTGTGGATTTGGAATGAATGCTTCTGCAACCAATCTATGAACAGTGCATTTGTCTTTTTTTTGATTGATAGATAAATCTACTAGTATATAACCACTATTATTATGATAAGTTTTTAATATAACACTATGGTATGTGCGTTTTGCTTTGTATCTACCTTTTACTAAATATTCTATTTCCCTTTCCAAACTTTTCACCCTTCCTTCATTACTCACTTGGTACAATCCTTCGTACCCTTTAATGTCTCTCCATTCTTCCATGTGTTTTTATGTTTATTTAAAGTATTAGAGCACACGATAGTGTGCGATTATTAAGATTATTGCAAATATATCTAAAAAATAATTAATTTCCAAATACCAGTTGAAAAATGTTACTGAATCGTAAAATTTTATCAGAATATTCACCTTTTCCAAGTCAATACGACTTAACAGAGACAATGCAGTATGTTGATTTGAGCGAGAAAATACATATCATTCCTCTTATTGGAAACGCAATGTATGATGAATTGTGTGAAGAGGTTAAGGATAATAATCTAACTCCAGAAAACGCTACACTATTAGTAGAAGCCATATATCCTTTACTTGGATTTGCTGTAGCATATGAATCGTTACCTCTTACTTGGGCTTCAATAAGTGAAATCGGTGTGGTCAAAGGACACAGTGATAATAGTGATAGTTTGTCGCTCAGAGATATTACATACGTCTCAGAACATCTTAAACGTCAACTTCAAGCAAGAGGTGATTATGCCTTGGAGTGGATAAAAGACCACATTGAATACTATCCTCTTATTGCTGAATGTACATCATGTAAGTGTTCATGCCAGCCAAAGAACTTGTATAAGCCACAAAGTTTCCAGCAGCTCTATTCACCTCGCAGACGTTGTACTGATTTAAAATAATCTAATTATATTATGTTGACAAATGAGGATTAATTTAGTAACAATAAATCTTAATAACAGATTGGGTTTGGAAAGAACCATAAATAGCGTTCTCTCCCAAACCTTTTTTGATAAGATTGATTACATTATCATTGATGGTGGCTCAACTGATGGTAGCAAGGAATTGATAGAGCAACACAAAGACAAACTCTATTTCTGGTGCTCAGAGCAAGATAAAGGCATATTTAACGCCATGAACAAGGGAATCGACCATCTTAATGGTGAATATGTGCTTTTTCTTAATAGTGGTGATTTTCTTCATAACAACAAAGTGATAGAAGATGTATATAACCAATTGGATGCAGATATTGTCTATGGTAATGAAGAGATGTTTGCATACTTGAATCAAGGGATGGTTAGATATACTTCACTCAGTGCTTGCAATAAATGGGTATCAAAATACCCAGACAAATTGGATGAACAATTCTTCAAGAAATCAGCATTACCACATCAATCAACGTTCATCAAAACCTCATTGCATAAGCAGCATAAGTATGATGAAACTTGTATTATTGCTGGAGATTGGAAATTCACAAGAGAGGCAATATTGAAGTATGGAGCAAGTTATAAACACATTCCAATGGTTATCAGTGATTATGAAACAACTGGCATTTCTGCCCAACAATATTCAACTTTTGTAAAGGAAAAGGATAATTATTATAAAAATATTGAGACAAATGAGTAAAGTAGCTTTATGTGCAATAGGAAGACTAGAAAACCTATATGCAAGAGAATTCGTAGAACATTATAAAAATCTGGGCATTGACCATATTTTCATCTACGATAACAACCAATTCAATGAGGAATTCTTTGAGGAAGTATTGCAAGATTATATTGATGAAGGATTTGTTGAGATTGTGAACTTTAGAGGAATAGTTAAGGCTCAAAACCAAGCATATAATGATTGTTACTTGAAACATGGCAGTGAATATGACTGGATTTGTTTCTTCGATTTTGATGAATTCCTAGTGCTTGAGAAGCATAAAACAATTCAAGAGTATCTTGAAGATAAGAAGTATTATGAGGTTGTTCTAATCAATTGGAAATGTATGACAGATAACAATCTCATTGAATATGACAATAGACCAATGATGGAAAGATTCACAGAGGAATGTGATAAAAATATTTGTGTTCAGTACAAGTGGCCAGAAAATATGCATGTGAAATCAATCGTTAAAGGTGGTTTGCCAAATGTCAAATACTATTCCAATCCACATTTACCAACAAATCCACTACTATGCTGCAATGCTGATGGAATAAGGTCTGACCAAACGCCTTGGTTGCCAATTACATGGGAAACAGCATACTTGAAACACTTTACAACCAAATCACTACAAGAATACGCTGAAAACAAGCTTAAAAAAGGTACTGCTGACAGAGATTATAACTGTTTCAAGGCAACATATCAATTCAGATACTTCAAATATAACAAAAGAACCAAGGAAAAACTACAATGGCTCAAGGATAATGGCTATGATTGGATATAACCCAAATATCTCTCTTATTATATAAGAGATATTTGACACCCATAGAAATGCCCCACAATCGCTTAATGACTGTGGGGCTTCATAGTTGTCCACCTCAATACCAAAACGCTGTTAGAAGGCTTAAAAATGACACCTATCTTCACAGACAAGTGTCACCATCAGCTCACAAAAGAACGTCAAAAACGCTCCCTTGGTTTTTATTTCATAATCGTTTATTTAACAATGCCATCCTTTTCCTTGTGGTTCATAAATTGTGATGAATTCATGTTTCTCTATGAATGATAAGTCTTCCAAACCATTGAATATTTGCATATCACCATATGGTTCAGTCTGGACAATTACGCCATACATCCTATGGTAAATCTCTTCTGCTTTCTCTTTGTTCTGGTTGAATGCCACCACAACATATTCATCACCTTCATCCCAAGTTCTAGTTGCAGCAATGTAGTAAGGTCTTGCGTTTTCATCCTTGTTCTTCATCGCTTCTAGCCATCTATTAAATTTTGCTTGAAGTTTTGCCATATTCTCAAGTTTTAAAGTTATTAACGCTGCAAAGGTAATATATTATTTTGAAATAACAAAAAAAATGGCAAACTATCTTCGCAGACCATTCACCATAAAAATCTCATTAAAATGAATTAAAATTAATTATTTATGTTTTTCATCCCTCCACCGAAGGTATTGCAAAGATACTAAAAAAATCTGAGATAACCAAATTTTTATGATAATTTTAAGAGAATTTAATACATAACATCAATTTTAGTTAAACTAGTGCAATTATCCAAATCACTGGAAACATCATTTCCAGCCTCTCTGACGGCATTTCTCCCTTGAGGTGGTATAGTTGTCCACAAGACAAAAACAAACGCCTTAGAGAGGTCTATTTTAAATTGAAAATAAAATCGTCAGAAGTTCAGCTCAAATGTCTGACCCCTGACGAGTGCAAAGTACTTCCACCTTGCTTGCATATAATAAACCACTGAGAAATTTCTCAATCCCTATATTCATTTCTTAGCCCATAGCTCTTCAACTGCCATTGAGGGCAATCTTCTGAATTCCAATTGAACCAACTAGTCCATTCTATACCGTCCTTGGTTCTAAACTGGTATCTTTTTTCCATCAGAATGGTAATTGATAATCATAGTCATCTTCATCATTTTCCATTGAAACAACCTTCGATTTCATTTGTTCCCTTTCATTGAGGCTAACTTGAATCCTCTTCAACAACATCTTAAGTTCCGCATCACTCATATCTGAAATGTCGTTGGAAGATTGTTTCTTTTCCTCTACCTTGTCATAAGTAACTTGCGAAGCCATCTTATAACCCTCATGTTCAATAACCTTCTCCATTGAAGCCTTATAATACTTCTGCCATTCATTTGAGTTGAACTCAATTCTGAATTTGCCATCAATATTGGTTAAATCAATGAGTCTCAGATTTATCAACGTTTGAATTCCAAGCCTTACCTCTTGCTCAGTCATCTTCAACGTCTTTGCAAATCTATGCTCGTACAACATGATTCCCTTTGGACTGTTCTGCCAATTCACCAAAAATAAAGCCAACTTACATACAATTGGTGGCAATAACGACAACAATTGTGTCGATAAATAAACTTTACTGTTTTCCATAATTTCCCAGTTGATTAAAAAATATTATTGCTTAAAAATGCAAGTCTTTTGAAAGAGAGACTTGCCGAGAACTCAACGTCATAAATACTACAAAGAATTTCAAAAATTAACTTTAAGAACTAAAAAAACTTAATAACCTATATTTAAAATAACATCAGATGCCGCAACAAGAAAGACCTTAACCGCTTGACTTCCTTGCTACATTGCAAAGATATATAAAAAAAATGAGAAAAACAAACATTTTTTAACTTTTCTTGATATTTATTTAAAAAAGAAGATTTATGCTTTAAAATTTGGAATTATCAAATAAAAAGTATATCTTTGCCATAATCCAAGATTTTTTGGAGAAACCTTAAATTCTAAACTATGAACGCCAAACAATTAGAGGAACTTGGTTACGGAGAGTTAGTAGATGAAATAATGACAGCATTTTATCAAACAATGTCTGAACTAGGTACATTGAAAGATAAGGACTTCAAAAAGGTCTATATGACAATTCGTAAGAACTTTATAGGTGAATGATTGCAACATTCATTCTCGGTATGGGAGGTTTTACCAATCGCTTTTAATCCCCTCCCATACCTTATTTAAAAAAAGCGATTGAGGTAAAATAATAGATTAAAAGCAAACAAACATGGAAACTAAAATTGAAAAATGTAGTCTATCAATCATCACTAGACTACCACAAATTTGTAAACCAAATGAATTTATGGTTGCTTTCTTCATAATTAATACAATGTCAATTGAGAAGAAAGACAGAATTAAAATGTACAGAGGTGAACTTGCTGACCTATGCAATATGTCAGAACGAAATATAAGTAGGTTGACAGATTCATTGAATAACATTGGTATCATCCAAAAAGAACTAATTGGTGATGCAGAAAAGAAAAAAACATTCAACTATTATCGCCTAAACTGGCAAAAAATTGATGAGATTCTTGCCGAAATTGTCAACGAAAATGATAGTTTTCTGCCAAAATTGTCAGGCTTAAAGAATGAAAGAACTAAAGAATTAAAGAAAAAAAGAATTAAAGAAATAAAAGAAGATAAAGAACTTGAAGAAAAAAGAGAATTTCAAACAGTATGCGCTGCAATACCAGATGAAGAAGACCTTGGCGCTTATCTAAGGAGAGTTGGAAGAATGTAAAACTTTCCCCTTCAAAAATTTGCTTTTCTCAAAAAAAAACTATATCTTTGCAATATAGAACTTAAAACCATTCAAAACCTATAACAAACAATGAAAGGACATTCAACTTTAAAAGAAATCTTCACCAATCACATTGAACAAGAACCAAACGAATCAGACCTATATCAAACAAGACAAGAACTCCAAGAAGCAGAAGAAAGAGGAGAAGGCAAGATAAATTGGGATGTTTGGGATAAGGTGGCGAAAGAAACAAAACACAACATCACAAACAAAATAAGACGTTTCAAGACCATAATTGAAGCTTATGACCTCAACGGAAAGTTAATCAATCAATATGATTCATACAAGGAAGCAGCAAAGGATTGGTACACAACACCAGAACTAATTTCAGTGTATTGCAGAAGAAAAGTACCATACATCAAACATAACGTAATCTTCAAGACAAAGAAAATAAGAATCTCAATCAATAATACCAATGGCAAGTAGAAAAGAAGGATTCCAAACCTATGTGTATAAGGATAAAAACCTCATAGCAACAGTACCAACAACAAAAGATGCAGCAGAATTGGCAAACACAACATCAACTACAGTTTCACTATGCGCATTAAACAGAAAACATATGCCATTCAAGGGATACTGGTTCTCTTACACACCACTTACCAACGAACAACTTGAAGATATATATACAAGAACACAAAAATCAAAAGCTGTACGCAGAAGCAACGATGAATGCAAAGTAAAAGAAGGTAGATTCGAATATGATGTAAATTGCAAAGACCACTTGGTTACACATATACCAAGAAATAGAGTGGATAGAATAGAACAATTGAAAAGAATGATTTGGAACTCCAACTATAAAAGATGGATGGAACTTTCACCACAACTTGCGGCACTCGAAAAAGTAGCGTATAGAGAAATTCTAAACAGTTTGTTATAAAAATATATTTCTAATTCGTAATTCATAATATAGATAAATGAAAGAGAGAGACATAGCTGTGATAGCTGGTGGTCTCTCTCAAACTTTTTAAACCTAAAACTAAAACCATGAAATGCATTTATTTGAGAACAAACCTTATCAACGGCAAACAATATGTTGGACAAGCTGTTGACTTCGATAGGAGAGAAAAAGAGTGGAGAGGCAGTAAATGCTACTCAAAAGGCGTTATTGATAGAGCAAGAACTAAGTATGGATTTGATAATTTCAAGGTAGAAATACTGAGAGAATGTGAAACACAAGATGAACTCAGCAAATGGGAAATGTATTACATCAAGGAACTAAATACTAAAATACCAAATGGTTATAATCTTACAGACGGTGGAGAAGGGTTAAATGGTTATCAGCATACTGAGGAAACAAGAAAGAAATTATCGGAAAGTTTAAAAGGTAGAGTTTCCCCAAGAAAGGGAATAAAACTATCTGATGAAGCCAAAGTAAAACTTTCAGAAAGTCATAAAGGACAAAAAGCTTGGAATAAAGGTATACCACAAACGGAAGAACACAAAAGAAAACAATCTATTGCAATGAAAGGTAGAACTTTCTCAGAAGAAACAAAGAAAAAAATGTCAGAAGCAAGAAAAGGCTTATTAGTGAATAGAAAAGACCAGTCCAAGACAGTATATCAGTACACTGTAGATGGAAAACTTGTAAAAATCTGGGAAAGTACTGCTGAATGCGGAAGGAATGAATTTAAGTTTCAGAATGTTTCTGCTTGTTGCGTAGGTAAAATAAAAACATATAAGGGCTACAAATGGTCATATCAACCACTGTAGCCTTTTATGTTAGTCATCAAGGAATGAAACAGCATTGGCAATCTCCTTATTGCCTTGGAGCTGGTGAATATAAGTTGCAATGGTATTTGCAGACCTAGCTAGTAATGAAGCAGCACCAACAACCGTAGCACCCTCACTATTCAAATAATTAGACGCAAAAGAATGACGAGCTGTATATAACACAACCTTCCTACAATCCACCAAAGGCTCTTCTAAGCCCTCGTTTACATTC
>RHMF01000566.1_pt1 | contig 16013 bp, 14 predicted proteins | sample 5365151 | NCBI WGS metagenome assembly RHMF01 (sample SAMN10266501, study PRJNA497801) | feces metagenome | isolation source: feces | host: Bos taurus | place: China: Prairie of Fairy Mountain | collected 2017-08-14 | reverse complement strand
GAGTTCGACGACTACATGAAGCTTCCGGACGCAGAAAAGGAAAAGAACACCAGATTTTATGGCAAAATTGATGTCGTATATGACAATATCTACCGTTTTGCCGACAATAATGAGCAGTACCTCTACTGTACGGTCGACACCAAGGGGAAATCCCTTCGTGAAGAGGGTACGACCTGGATATTTGCACAGGCAAGAATGAACTCGCCTGAAGAGATCCTGAACTACTATTATGGAGAATTCACTCTTCCAGAGTTCACTCAGCTGACCAAGACCGGAGAGAATACGTGGACAATGAAGTATGAGGATGTATTCGAGACCGAAATGAAATATATGGGCAAGGACAATGGCAGAGACATGTGGGAGATCTGGACATCAGGCAGTCTCAAGTCAGACATCGGCGCCTGGGCTACTATCTCGACAGGAGAGCAGGGCATGACAATGAAGGAAATGATGATGGCCTCTGACAGCGTATACAAAGGCAATGCTTATGGTGGATTATTCCGTGTGGACATCTACGACAAAGACAACAAATCCCTTGACTTCTGCCACATAAGCTTCATGCCGGGATTTTCGACAAAATATACAACCAGCAGATGATTTTATGTCAGTAAGGACTGACATTTAGTCAGTTTTCCGCTGTTGGAACGCTATTTGACTGATGTGGGTCGCCCTTCGGGGTGACCTTTTGCATTAATGAAATATAAAATATAAAGACATGGCAACATCTGGAAAAATTGGAGTAACTACCGAGAATATATTCCCGGTCATCAAGAAATTTCTTTATTCAGACCATGAGATCTTCCTCAGGGAGCTCGTGGCCAATGCCGTAGATGCGACACAGAAGATGAAGGCTCTCGCTTCGTCGGGAGAGTTCAGCGGTGAACTCGGAGAGCTGGCTGTACGAGTAGAGCTGGACGAGAACGCCAAGACCCTAAAGATCATCGACAACGGTATCGGAATGACTGAAGAGGAGGTCGACAGATATATCAATCAGATTGCATTTTCGAGCGCAGGAGAATTTCTTGAGAAATACAAGGATCAGCTCAGCAGCATCATCGGCCATTTCGGTCTCGGTTTCTATTCAGCCTTCATGGTAGCTGAGAAAGTGACCATAGAGACCCTCTCATGGAAGGAAGGAGCAAAGGCCGTAAAATGGTCATGCGACGGCTCACCTGAATATGATATGGAGGAGTGCGACAAGACCGACAGAGGTACGGTGATCACTCTCTACATCGCAGAAGATGAGAAGGAGTTTGCTGAAAAGAAGCGCATTGAAGGGCTTCTCGGCAAGTATTGCAAATTCATGCCCGTACCGGTGATCTTCGGCAAGGAGCAGGAGTGGAAAGACGGTAAATATGTCGATACAGACAAAGACAATGTCATCAACAAGATCGAGCCGCTGTGGGCTAAGAAGCCTTCCGAACTGAAGGATGAGGATTATAATGCCTTTTACAGAGCGCTCTACCCAATGGCAGAGGAGCCTCTGTTCCATATTCACCTCAACGTAGACTATCCGTTCAATCTTACCGGAATTCTTTATTTCCCTAAGATCAAGAACAATGTCGAGATATCGCGCAACAAGATTCAGCTGTACTGCAACCAGATGTTCGTGACTGACTCAGTTGAGAACATCGTTCCGGAGTTCCTCACACTTCTCCATGGTGTGATCGACTCACCAGACATTCCTCTCAATGTGTCGCGAAGCTATCTTCAGAGCGATGCCAATGTAAAGAAGATCTCTTCATACATTACCAAGAAGGTTGCTGACCGTCTTGATGAGATTTTCAAGAATGAGCGTCAGCAGCTTGAGGAGAAATGGGACAATCTGAAGATCTTCATCGAATTCGGTATGCTCTCGGACGAGAAGTTCTGCGAGCGTGCGATGAAGTTTGCACTGCTGAAGAATACTGACGGAAAGTATTTCAGCATCGATGACTACAGGAAGGCTATCGAAGGAGAGCAGACAGACAAGGACAAAAAGACTGTGTTCCTTTATGCAACGGATGTGGACAGTCAGTACTCATTTATCGAGGCTGCAAAGGCTAAAGGATATGACGTCCTGCTGATGGACTGCCAGCTCGACAGCCATTTTGTACAGCTCCTCGAGACCAAAATCGAGAACACTCGCTTTGCAAGAGTGGACTCTGACAGCATCGACAACCTGATTCCGAAAGAAGAGAAGATCAGGCCGGAGCTATCAGAGACCGAACAGGAGGACCTGTCTGTAATCTTCCAGTCCGTGATGCCTAAGGAAAATCAGTATTACGTACAGGCTGACAACCTTGGAGAGAACGCCGCTCCGATCCTTATAACTCAAAGCGAGTTCATGAGACGTTACCGTGAGATGTCGGCAATGGGAGGAGGAATGAACTTCTATGGAGAGATGCCGGCAATGTACAACATTACCGTCAACATGCAGAATCCTCTCGTTGCAAGGATAATGTCGGCTAAAGCGACAGAAGTTGCGCCGGCACAGGTAATTCCAGATGCAGCCTCAGATGCTTCCGAGGAGGTCAAGAGGACTGTCACAGAAGCCAAGGAGACGGCTGCAGCTGCCCACAAGGCTGATCTTGAGGCATTTGCAGGAGATAATGAGATTCTCAAGCAGATAACAGACCTTGCCCTGCTTGCCAATGGCATGCTGAAAGGAAAAGCACTCAGCGACTTCATCGCAAGAAGTGCCAAGGTAGTTGAAGATGCTTATCTGAAATAAAATCTGATGGTATAGGAATCCGAGAGCCCGCCTCTACCGTCATCCCCGGCTTGACCGGGGATCTACCTGATAAGATTCAGGAATTCGTTACGGGTCCTCTCATCTTTGAGAAAGATTCCGCTGAAGGCCGATGTCGTTGTAATGGCATTGGCCTTTTGCACACCTCTAAGTGTCATACAGGTATGAGAAGCCTCTATCACGACTGCGACACCAAGAGGCTGAAGAGTATCCTGAATACAATCTCTGATCTGTGTCGTAAGTCTCTCCTGGACCTGCAGTCTGCGTGCAAAAGTCTCGACCACACGTGCGATCTTGCTCAATCCTGTAATTGTACCGTTTGGAATATAGGCGACATGCGCCTTACCGATAAATGGCATCACATGATGTTCGCATGTAGAATACAGCTCGATATCCTTCACCAGGACCATCTGCTGATATTCCTCCTTGAACATAGCGCTGCGAAGAATCTCCGCTCCGTCCTGATGAGCTCCATGAGTCAGGAACTGCAATGCCTTGGCTACCCTCTCCGGCGTCTTTATGAGTCCTTCACGCTCAGGATCCTCACCAAGAAGCTTCAGGATTTCCTTATAATGAGCTGCTATTGCCGCAGTGGTCTGCTCATCGTATCTTTCTTCCTTGAAATATGCCATTTTACAGAATTTTATATGTCTAAAGGATGAGTGCTCTATACTTTACAGTCAGGTGGTATGGAACTTGCGCATATCTTTTATTGGCTGACATGTAAAATTTTATGCAAAAATAGCAAAAAGAACATCATCATTAAGTTTTTTTGTCTATATTTGCCGCCCCTTTAGAAACAGTAAAGGCTTAAACATTGATTACTAATAATTTAAATAAACAGAACTATGTATTGGACACTTGAACTTGCATACAGACTTGAAGACGCTCCATGGCCAGCAACCAAGGAGGAACTTATCGACTATGCGACCCGCTCGGGAGCACCTCTCGAAGTTGTGGAGAACCTTGAAGAACTCGAAGACGACGGCGAAATCTACGAAAGCATCGAAGACATCTGGCCTGACTATCCTACCAAGGACGATTTTTTCTTTAACGAAGAGGAATATTAATAGGTAACTAATCTGATTATCAGATAGATACACTTGCCAAGGGCGATTCGAAAGGATCGCCCTTGGTGCGTTTTGACCGCATAAATTGACTTTCCAAATACTTACCATTGAATTTGTAAAGGTAATAGTCCCGGAGAAATCTATTTACATAAAACGATCAATTTGATAACCGCTTATTCGACTTTTGCCCCGAACTCGCCCAAGAGGTAACACAAATCTTACAGATACTGCCATTTTGATAACCGCTTATGCGGCTTTTTGCCATTTCAGGCCCAAGCGGTGAATTGAACCTATCAAAAGAACAGCTGTTTTAGGCAGCGTCAGAGGAGTTACGTGACATGCCGGATATTGTCGTGGGGCTTCGTTGTTGACACAAACTCTTGGAGTTCGCCAATAATATATCTATTTTTGCTTACTGCGTGAGAAGCATGAATAACACTAAAAAACTTTAAGATGACATTTGAAATGATCATTCAGCTGCTGGTCGTACTGGCAGCACTCTGGGTCGGTTCAAGATTCGGATCTCTGGCATTGGGAGCCATTTCAGGTATCGGTCTGGCCATCCTGGTCCTTGGATTTCAAATGAAGCCCGGCGTTCCTCCGACTGATGTCATATACATCATAGTCGCTGCCGTCACATGTGCCGGTGTCCTGCAGGCATCAGGAGGTATGGACTGGCTCATCCAGATTGCCGAAAGACTGCTGAGGAAGCATCCGGAGCGCATAACATTCTTTGCTCCGATATGTACATTCTTTCTTACCGTGCTGGTGGGAACAGGCCATGTCGTATATACACTCATGCCGATAATCTGTGACATCGCGCTCAAGAAAGGAATACGTCCGGAACGTCCATGTGCAGTTGCATCGATTGCATCTCAAGTCGGCATAACCTGCTCTCCTATTGCGGCAGCTGTGGTTGCATTCGTCACGATTTCCAATGCCAACGGTTTTGATGTGACCATACCGCAGGTCCTCCTGATAACAATTCCGGCTTGCCTGATAGGCCTGCTGGCAGCCTCAGCTGTATCATTCCACAGAGGACTGGACCTTGACAAAGACCCGGTCTTCCAGGCCAAGCTCAAAGATCCGGAGCTATACAACTACATATACGGATCGAGCCAGACCACGCTTGACAAGGTCATACCCCAGTCGTCGAAAAACGCCGTCTTCATCTTCCTTGGAGCGCTGGCCCTGATCGTGCTTTTCGCAATCTTCCCGAGCCTGCTTCCAGTATACGGCGAATCACGTCTTAAGATGAACATTGTGATACAGATCGCCATGATTGCAGCAGCTGCATTCATGATCATCTTCTGCAAGGCTGACCCTAAGAAGGCCGTGGCCGGTTCGGTCTGGCAGTCCGGAATGGTTGCGGTGGTGGCTATCTATGGTATCGCATGGCTCGCAGACACATACTTCTCAAATTACATAGGAGAGATCCAGATGATGCTGGAGGGAATAGTGGCAAAATACCCTTGGTCGATTGCCTTTGTCTTCTTCCTGGTATCCATACTGATCAACTCTCAAGGAGCTGTGGTCGTTTCAATGCTTCCGCTTGCATACCAGCTCGGCATTCCAGGCGAAGTGCTTCTGGGTGTATTCCCGGCAGTATATGGATATTTCTTCATTCCGAACTATCCTTCAGACATTGCGACCGTCAATTTCGACAGGTCAGGGACAACAGTGATCGGCAAATACCTCCTGAACCACTCATTCATGCTTCCGGGCATCGTGTCGGTGGGCGTAGCCACAGTAGCCGGATATGCTCTCGCCATGCTGATATACTGATCCTCCAATCACAGACATAGTAATAAAAGACTCCCGTCTCAGTATGGCAAAAAGCCAAAAATGAGACGGGAGTCTGTATTATTCAGGAGGCCGGTCTTACTGGTGAGCCGGTCTGAGAAGATCAAGAACAACCTTCACAGGGTTGAATGTTGCGAGAGGAACCTCAACAAAGAGAGTATTCCAGTTGCTCATCGCACCGTTCCAGAGACCAGGAAGTTCGAGAGCCTTCAGTTCGCGGCCCTGATAGCTCTTAGAGCTGATGAATCCGGCATCCTCATCAACATACTTGAGAAGGTCGAAGCTCTCTCCCTTATAATTATGGAGACAGCATACGATATCTACAGGGTTGAAGTGAGTAGCATTTGAAAGACACTCACGCGCATGGTCATCAGACATATTGATCTGAACGCTCTCAAGTACCTGAAGCGATGTAGAGCCGTCCTTCTCGGCAATCACGAAAGGACCACCGCCAGGCTCGCCCTGATTCTTCACCATACCGGCAACTCTGACAGGTCTGTCAAGCTTTGCGCGAAGCGCTTCAACTCTCTTCTTAGGAGTTTCAGCCTCAGGCATCTCTATGCAAAGCGTGTTCTTAAGGAAGGCCTCGATATCGTCGCAAAGAGCAAGTGCCTCAGGAGAAGAATAAAGGTCTTCATACACAGGATCATAACCAGGTACACCTACAGTAGTATTTCTTGAACCAGGGATCGGTGTGCACACCAGATCCAGCTCGCGAAGATATCCGTGGAGTGTATCACGGAGCTCAAGTGCCTTGCCGAGAAGCACCTTCTTCCATGTGGCAGTCTCAGGGAGCATACGCTCATTGGCGACATTGTCGATATTCTTGATGGAAACGACTTCCTCCTCAAGCTTATTGAGGTTATAGATCAATGCTCCATGTCCTGCAGGACGGAAAAGAAGCGAGTCAGTCTCAGTCCTGAAAGGCGTGTTCTCGACATCCACAGCAACTGTATCGGTAGCCTTGTCCTGGAATGTGAATGTGATATTGTACTTCACGCCATATCTTGCCTCATAAGCTTCCTTTACCTCTGCATAAGCCTCTTCAAAAAGATGCTGGTGCTCAGGAGAGATAGTGACTACAAGATTTGCAGTTCCATCCTCATTCCTCATATAGTTCTGAGCCTCAACGAGATGCTCAGCAAAGGCTGTACGGATCTCACCGTCGGTATATTTATGGAATTTAAGCACACCCTTAGGCTTTGATCCATAGCCAAGTCCCTCATCAGTAAGAGTCTTTGCGAGAACGTCCTTTCTGTATTCTGGACATCTGCACGATTCGGTGCCGAACAGTTCCGGAGTATAGAAAGCGAACTCAGCAATCCTGTCCACGAATTTTGCTGCAGGGGCATCATCTGCCAATGTCTTTCCTTCCTTCAGCGCATCAAGACCGCTGAACAGGTCCTTGAACATACGCGAAGCTGCTCCGGAAGCCGGAACGAACTTGCATTTACCATTGATCTGAGCTCCTTCATAATACTTGACGGCTGCCTCTACTGCTGCCTCATCAAGCACCTGAATTCCTTTTTCAGGAGTCGCCGGAGCAACGATCTTCATCCATGGAAAGCCTTTCTTGAAGCGTTCCACCTGCTCTTCTACTGTCTGTACAGAAGAGCCTCTCTGCTCGATCTGAGCAATGTCTGTCTTAGTGAACATAATATTATATCGGTTAGTTATTCTACATATATTTCTCTGCGGTACTGATACTCGGAGCGCAGTTTTTCAAATTTATGCGGTTCCATCCTGAATCTGAAATCATCCGTAAAGATCGGATAGTTGTACTGGAACACGGCAGCACGCTCTCCCTGGGTCTTGTCCTTAAGGTCAAGAAGTATCGGATTATGGTCAGGGAGATCCTCCTCCGGATAAAAATCATAAAGCGGTTCTATGCCGAAGCGACGAGCGACACTCTGGACAGCGGAAGCCGTTCCGTTCTGTTTACCCTGGTACGAATATCCGGCGATATGAGGAGTCGCGATGTCGACCATCTCGATAAGGTCGGCATTTACATCAGGCTCATTGTTCCAGGTATCGATCACCACTGCACCAAGCTTCGGTATGGCCTGAATCAGGGCGTCGTCGTCGACAACCTCGCCACGTGAGGCGTTTATGAATATGGCTCCTGGCTGCATCAGTCTGAAGAACTCTTCATCAGCCATCTTTCTGGTGGTCTCGTCAAGAGGGACATGCATTGTGACCACATGAGAATTGGCAAGGAGATACTCCAGGCTGCAGAAGGCCTCAGGTCCTTCCTTTTCTGCTCTCGGCGGATCACAAAGGAGTACATCAAGACCCAGATATCTGGCCATCGCCTCAACCTTGCTTCCGACATGGCCTACACCGACGATTCCTATCGTCATATTATCGATCTTGATCGACTTACGGGCAGCTATTCCATAGACTGCAGAAAAGACATACTGCATCACACCTCCGGCATTGCATCCCTCGGCATTATGGACCTCAATCCCCTTTTCACGGCAATAATCAAGGTCGATATGGTCAGTACCGATTGTAGCCGTCGCAATCATCTTGACTTTGGTCCCGTCGAGAAGGGCGGCATTACAACGTGTACGGGTCCTGATGACCAGAGCATCGGCATCTACGATATCATCGTGAGTTATAGCACGACCGTCGATATATACAACCTCCGCATATGGCTCGAATACGCCTTCAAGAAACGGGATATGCTTGTCTGCAACAATCTTCATCTCAATATGATGTTTTTCACAGCCGGACCACCTTTCGGGTCCTTTACGAAAAGTCCGTCGGCCGCAAGATATTCATTGATCTTTTCCAATATTACATCCTTCTGGAAATACAGCTGATTCCGTGCCAATGATGAACTCAGGGAACAATACAGCACCCCTTTGTCAAAATACACATCAAGGGTGTACCTCGATGCCCCGGACACGACATTCCAAGCCTCCGCCACCCTCTGACGGTTTACTCCAGAGGCAATCTTCATCTCCCGGATGAAGTCCTGGACAAGAGCCTCCATCCCGACCGCCTCCTTTCTTCTCAGCCTGTTTGTCTTTCCGTCGTATGCCATATCACTGTTTTGAGAATGTTCCTGATACTGTCTCAAAGTATGCTCTGTCCTGGGTCAGTCCGTCGACTATGCCGGACATGCGCACCTTGTTGCTGTCTGTTATGAAGATCTGCCCGAAGTCATTGCTTGCCACCATCTGGAGAAGATTGGAAATCCTGCTCATGTCAAGCTTGTCAAACACATCATCAAGCAGAAGAATAGGTGCAAAACCATAACTTCGCTTCATAATCTCATATTGAGCGAATTTCAATGACACGAGAAATGATTTCTGCTGACCCTGAGAGCCGAAACGCCTGATAGGGTGCCCGTTCATCTTGAACGCAAAATCATCCCTATGGATTCCGGACGTAGTGTGCTTCATTATCCTGTCCTTTTCAAACGACTGAGCAAGAAGCTGATCCAGAGGTCCATCCGAAAGCTCTGTCTCATATTCGATGTCTACTTGCTCATTATCTCCGGACAATGCCTTATAATACTCAGCCACAATTGGCCTAAGATCCTCTACAAACCTTTTTCTAGCGTTGAATATCGGCTCTGACAATGCACACAGCCTCATATCTATGACCTCCATCAGAGTTCTGTCCACGCACATGTCCTTAAGCATCTTATTGCGCTGAAGAAGGAGTCTGTTATACTGCTGCATGGCCGACATATACTCTCTGTCCATCTGCGAAAGCACTGCATTCACAAATCTGCGTCGTTCCTCTCCGGACTCGCTGACCATCGACACATCAGCCGGGGACACCATAACCACTGGAAGAATGCCTATATGCTCCGAAATCTTCTGATAAGGCTTGTCATCGCGTCTGACCTTCTTCTCCCCTTTCATGCTCATCTTCATGGTGAAACGGCTTCTGGTCCCGTTTTCCATAAGATATGTTCCGGCTAATGAAAATTCCTCGGTACCATGACGGAAATTATACTTGTCAGATGTCGCGAATGCACTTTTGGTCATGGAAAGGTAATGAACAGCGTCAAGGAGATTGGTCTTGCCCTCACCATTATTTCCGCTGATACAATTTACATTCGGTGAGAACTCCAGTTCCTGAAGTTCTATATTTCGAAAATCTGATATTACTATTTTTTCAAGTATTGGCATGCAGTTTAGGTCTATTCCGACAAGTCTCTGGATACATCTTGGCAAATATAATATTTTATTTCAATGTTTAATATCCTATATTTGCGAAAAACATAATCAAATCTATTCTTATGGAACGATTCATCCTTTCCATTTTTATCTTTTTGTCTGGTCTGACCTACTCTCAAGCCATCAACTACAAAGTAGAACAGATCTGGTCGAACGGCCAGCATTGCGCATTCACTTCGCTTATTGAATTCAAGGGGAAATATTATTGCACATTCCGTGAAGGATACTCCCATATATTTGATAATGAGGGAAATGCAGAAGGCAAGATCCGTATCCTCGCATCCAAAAACGGAAAGAAATGGGAATCCGTAGCTCTTATCGGCAAGGATGGATACGACCTCAGAGACCCTAAATTTTCCATCACGCCTGACGGAAGGCTCATGGTATCCCTTGGAGGATCAATCTATAGGAACAGGAAGCTTGTGGGGGCACAATCTCATGTAATGTTCAGCGAAGACGGGAAAAGATTCACAGAGCCTATACCTGTCGTGATCGACCCGCAAGTTAAGGGAGATTTGAACTGGATCTGGCGTGTCACATGGCACAAAGGGGTAGGATACGGCATGAGCTATGACCGAAAGAACAATATCAGCCTTCTGAGAACTGAAGACGGCATTGACTACAGCCTCATAAAGACTGTGAACATGGAGGGATTCCCTAACGAGACGACCATCAGATTCGACAAAGATGACACGATGTGGATGATGATAAGAAGGGATAAAGGAGACAGGAAGGCGAAACTTGCGACAAGCAGACCACCATATTCAGATTGGGAATACACAGATCTGCCAATGTTTGTAGGAGGGCCGGATTTTCTAATACAGGACGGACTATGTATTGCAGGTGGAAGAGCTCATGAAACCGGAGCCAAGCCTAAAACAGTTCTATCCACAGATTTGTTCCGTGGCGGTCCGCAGATTACATTGCCATCTGGCGGAGACACTAGTTATCCCGGACTTATGGTAGTCGGAAACGAATTATGGGTGAGTTATTACTCAACTCATGAAACCCCCAAAGCTTCAATATACCTTGCTAAAATACCGATTTCATACCTCAAGTCTAAAGCAAGAAGCCTGAAACAAAATCCGGAAACTTATGCTCACCGCGGATGTTGGTTTAAAGGAAACGTACCGGAAAACAGTCTTGGAGCAGTCAGAATGGCGAAGAGATTCGGATACAAGGGAATTGAATGCGATGTCAAATATACGTCAGACAGCGTGATGGTGATAATGCACGACAAGACCATAAACAGGACGATGAGAAACGCATCTGATTATTCAAGGATAGAAAATCCTGTCGAGGTAAGTAGAATGCCATTTAAAGAACTGAGGGACAACTATGTGATGGCTTCAGATAATCCCGAAATGAGGGAATGCATCCCAACTCTTGAGGAATTATTGCAGGAATGCAGGACACAAGGAATGGTCCCGATGCTTCACAGCAATATAGCCGAATCATTTGAGATGGCTCAGAAGATAATGGGAGACGGCAACTGGATCGCTTTCAGCAGCGATTACAAGGCAATGAAGAAAGCCAGGGAAATCACAGGGGGACTTATTCTTTACAGCGTAGGAAAAGGGGCTGTGATCGACGACGTCTTAAGCAGACTCGACACCATCGGCAAGCCTTGCGGAATATCTACGATGAAACACGACCTGCTGACCAAGGATTTCAACAATCAGCTTGTAAATGCAGGGTATCAGGTGCAGGCCTCAATATTCCGCAGTCCATTTGAATCTTATGCGCATAACCGCGATATAACTATCCAGCTTTCTGATTTCTGCGTAGTGCCGGAACAAAATCTCAAGACCGTAGACAAATGGCATGATAAGAAGATAAGCCTGAAGGCTGATGATACATGCGAGAAGTCTTGGAAAGAAATGGAATATGGGGCCATCATATTGAATATCAAAGCCAAAGGCAATATCAAAATAACTATAAATGACTCCTACCACTATATGGTAGACTCTCCCGAATCATTTGAGGACAGATATATTGGAATACGATTCCACAAGACTGCTCCAAAGTTCAAGATTGCAGCTTCAGAGGATTCCATAATCAAGAATATTGAGGTCCTGATTCAGAGACCTGAATAGAAATCTTCCAGGAGCATCGGATTTTTATTGGGAGTTTTGACAAATTTTGTTAAATTTGCGGGCTGTTTGCGAAAGCAATCAAAGATGTCAAAAATATAAAACTAATCAATATGGCAAAAGAAATCAAAAATCAGAATGCCGAGGCAGTAGTCGAGGCGGTTTCAAAGACTGAGAAGTTCTTCAATGAGAACGGAAAGCTTCTTGGAGGCATCGTCCTCGGACTTGCTGTTGTTGCAGCAGCAGTATTCTGCTGGTACAAATTCGCTTATCAGCCTGCAGTCGAGGAGGCACAGGGCCAGATGGCAGTAGCGGAGCAGAACTTCCGCACAGCTGACTATGAACTTGCTCTTAATGGTGACGGCAACGTTCTCGGATTCGCTCAGATCATCGATGAGTATGGTGCAAAGGCTGGCAAGTCAGTATATTTCTACGCAGGAGTATGCGAGCTTCAGCTCGGAAACTGGGAGCAGGCAATCAAGTACCTCCAGTCATACAATGGCAAGGATGCAATTCTCGCAGCACGCGCAGAGGCATGCATCGGAGATGCTTATGTAGGTCTTGAGGAATATGCAAAGGCACTTGCATGCTTCGAGAAGGCTGCAAAGACTGCCGACAACATGTACGCTGCAGGCTACCTCCTCAAGGCTGGTCTTACAGCTGAGAAGCTCGGCCAGGACGAGAAGGCTCTCGGATTCTACCAGACAATTAAGGATCAGTATCCTCAGTCAATGGAAGGATATGACATCGACAAGTACATCGGAAGAATAGAAGCAAAATAATTCATAATGGGAAGAGCATTTGAGTTCCGTAAGGAAAGAAAATTCAAGAGATGGGGTCATATGGCCCGCGTCTTCACAAAGATCGGAAAGGAAATAACCATCGCAGTAAAGCAGGGCGGTCCGGATGTGACTGGAAACCCTCGTCTTCGCGCTCTCATCCAGACAGCGAGAAGTGAGAACATGCCTAAGGACAACATCGAGCGCGCGATCAAGAGAGCGACCGACAAGGATCAGGCAGACTACAAGGAGGTGGTATTCGAAGGATACGGTCCTCATGGCATCGCTGTTCTTGTTGAGGCTGCGACCGACAACAACAACCGTACAGTAGCAAACGTACGTTCATACTTCACAAAGAGCGGCGGATCTCTCGGAACATCAGGAAGCGTAGACTATATGTTCGACCGCAAGTGCATGTTCCGTATGAAGACTGCAAATCCATACGACCTTGAGGAGCTTGAGCTTGAGCTCATCGACTACGGCGTAGAGGAGATCTTCGAGGAGGAGAATGAGAACGAAGAGATGGAAATCGTACTTTACGGAGAGTTCACAGCGTTCAATGCCATCCAGAAATGGATCGAAGAGAACGGTTACGAGCTCGTAGCTGCAGAGTTCACACGTCTTCCGAACGTAGACCTCAAAGTTCTTGAGGGAGACGCAAAGGCTGATGTCGAGAAACTCATCGAGAGGATTGAAGAGGACGACGACGTGCAGAACGTATATACTACAATGCAGCCGTAATTTCACCACAAAAGGATACAAAGGACGACCGATTTGGCCGTCCTTTTTTCGTATTTCGCCACAGAAAACTCGCAATGTGGCGTAATTATCCCATCTGGGGCGCTATTTTATTTGCCCGGATAAAAAAAACGCTATCTTTGTCAGGATGAACATACTGTCCATCAGTAATGACATACTTATTATAATATGAGCATTCAACAGGAAAAAATCAAAGAGCTTGTAGATCGTCGTGCATCCGCGAGGATGGGTGGAGGCCAGAAGCGCATAGACTCTCAGCACGCAAAAGGCAAGTTCACAGCACGCGAAAGGATCGCGATGCTTCTTGACGAAGGCAGCTTCGAGGAGTTCGACATGTTTGTCCAGCACCGTTGCAGCAACTTCGGAATGGAAAAGACTAAGTTTGACGGAGACGGGGTCGTGACCGGCATGGGAACAATAGACGGCCGTCTGGTATATGTATTCGCACAGGATTTTACGGTAACCGGAGGATCGATGTCCGAGACAATGGCCCTGAAGATATGCAAGGTCATGGACATGGCTGTCCGCAACGGCGCACCGTTTATCGGCATCAACGATTCAGGAGGAGCGAGAATCCAGGAGGGCATCTGCTCACTTGCAGGCTTCGGTGAGATTTTCGAAAGGAACATCCTCGCTTCTGGAGTAATCCCTCAGATTTCCGGCATCTTCGGCCCATGTGCAGGAGGAGCGGTATATTCCCCTGCCCTGACCGACTTCACCGTGATGATCAAGGATACATCATACATGTTCCTTACAGGACCGGGAGTTGTGAAGACAGTTACCGGAGAATCTGTCACACAGGAAGAGCTCGGTGGAGCAAGCGTACACGGTACCAAGAGCGGAGTGGCCCATTTTGCGGCAAAAGACGAGCAGGAAGGCATCGAGACCATCAAGGTCCTTCTCAGCTTCCTTCCTTCCAACAACTGCGAGCGGGCTCCATTCGTAGAGACATCCGATCCGGCAGGACGTGTGGATGATATGCTGAACGACGTAATCCCAGACAACCCGAACAAGGCCTACGACATGTATCAGGTCATCGGAAGCATCGTTGACGACGGAAAGTTCCTTGAAGTTCATAAGAGCTGGGCAAAGAACATAATAGTAGGATTCGCCCACATGAACGGACGTTCAGTAGGAATTGTGGCAAACCAGCCTAAGATTCTTGCAGGAGTACTCGATATCAATGCATCACGCAAGGCAGCTCGTTTCGTACGTTTCTGCGATGCATTCAACATTCCGCTTGTAACCCTCGTGGATGTACCGGGATTCCTTTGCGGAACACAGCAGGAATATGGCGGTATCATCACGCACGGAGCAAAACTGCTCTATGCATACGGAGAAGCCACTGTCCCTAAGGTGACAGTAACACTGAGAAAATCATACGGAGGAGCCCATATAACCATGAGCTGCAAGCAGCTGCGCGGAGACATCAACTACGCATGGCCTTCGGCGAACATTGCAGTCATGGGAGCGGAAGGAGCTGTGGAGATTCTTTATTCAAAGGAGATAAAAGCGATGGAGGATCCTGCAGAAAGGGCAAAAGTGGCTGAAGAAAAGAAGCAGGAGTATAACGACCTGTTCTGCAACCCTTACAATGCTGCCAGCTACGGCTACATCGACGATGTCATCGAGCCGCGCAACACAAGATTCCGCGTCATCCGTGCTCTCGAGCAGCTCTCAGGCAAGAAGCAGGAGAATCCTTGGAAAAAACACGACAACCTCCCTCTTTAACAGTATCAAGGTATGAATACATTCATATTATTGCAGGTATCGGAGAGTGTCGTGAGGAAAAGTGCCGAAATGGCGGCCAGAGATCCGCACGGGATGATAATCACCCTCGTATCGGTTGCAGTCGTGTTCAGCGCCCTGATCGTGCTGTACTTTGCATACACCTTCGTAGGCAAAGCTGTAAACAGCACCTTCTCATGGAGAAACATCTTCCGGTGCAGGAAGAAGTCCCATGCGAAAGGAAGTCCTTCCCAGGAGGAGGCTGCAGCAATAGCGATGGCACTTGATCAGGAGCTGAACGGAGAGACATATGCAGCCATAGGGTTGGCTCTCCACCAGTACCTCAACGACACCGTACACGACAACGAAAGCTATATCATAACCATCAAAAGAAAATAAGAGACAATGAAACAGTATAAGTTCAAGATCAACGGCAACGACTACAACGTAGCTGTAAATTCAGTATCTGGCAATATCGCTGACGTTACTGTAAACGGCACTTCATATCAGGTAGAGATGGAAAATGCTCCAGCAGTTCCAGTCCAGGCAGCGCCTGCAGTTCCTTCTGCGCCGGTCGCTCCGTCTGCTCCTGCAGCACAGCCAGCAGCACCAGCTCAGAAGCCTGCAACCGGCGGAAAACCTGTGACTTCTCCTCTTCCAGGCGTGATCATCGCCGTAAAGGTAAATGTAGGAGATGCAGTCAAGGCAGGTCAGGTCGTGGCGATCCTTGAAGCCATGAAGATGGAGAATGAGATCCAGGCAGAATACGACGGTACAGTAACTGCCGTAAATGTAGCAAAGGGAGATTCTGTCCTTGAAGGAGCAGCAATAGTCACATTAGGATAATCATATGA
>RHMF01001699.1_pt1 | contig 16028 bp, 23 predicted proteins | sample 5365151 | NCBI WGS metagenome assembly RHMF01 (sample SAMN10266501, study PRJNA497801) | feces metagenome | isolation source: feces | host: Bos taurus | place: China: Prairie of Fairy Mountain | collected 2017-08-14 | reverse complement strand
TGCCAACCTATTGTAAACATTACACCATTTTAACATTGCAACAAAGTAGTGTCAATTTGACAGTCAAGTTATAACAAAGTGTCGTTTTGTTTGTACAATAATATTAATAATATGTTATAATGATGGTAGAAAGGAGTAGGATAAAGAGTGGCAAGGAATAAGACACCTTATAGAGCTAAACTAGTTAATGGTATGTATCGTTATAAAGCACCTAGAACTAAAGCAATTAATACATATAACGCTGATAGTTTAAGACAAAGAGTAGCATCTAAAGTAGAACAAGTTAATAGAAGATTAGCTAGATTAGATCGAGGTATAGATGTTAATAGAGCTGTATTAAATCCTAGGACTGGTAGATTTGAGAGAAAAGGTTCTATTACATTTATTAATAGAAAAGGTAAAAGAGTAAGAGTAGCTCAAAAAAATATTATTTCTTATAAGGGTTCTTTTGCATCTAAAAAGTTATCTATGGTAGATCAATATAATGAGAATACTAATAGAATAACTTTAAGAGGTAATGAATCATATCAAGAATTAATTGAATTAGATAGAGCTACAAAGAAATTTTTACAGTCTAAAACAAGTACTATATCTGGAATTAAAGAAGTTGAGAAAAACATAAAGCAAAATATAGAAAATAAATTAGATGAATTTGATTTAAGTAAACAAGAAATAGAAACCTTATATAATTTTTTTGAGGATGAGGATTTTGCTTACATTAGAAAATATATTGATCCATCTGATTTATGGGTATTTATTGAAAACGCTAAACAAGGAAATATGTATGTAGATGACTGGATTAAGAATATAGAAGATTACATAGGTTCAGAAGCTTTTGGTAGAGATGAAGATTTAAGAGATAGATTAGTAAATATTTATAATAAAGCTATGGGCTTTAATGCTTTACTATAAAAAATTTACACCTTATGAATTAAAACCAGTAGGAAAGAGGAGAGTATATGATAATAATATCTATTCATTTGATATTGAAACAACTTCTTATATAATACATAATAATAAAGTTTATAATAATCTATTTTATGAAACTTTATCAGAAAAAGAACAACATGACTGTTTAAAACAGTCTTGCATGTATATATGGATGTTTAGTATTAATGATATAGTTTACTATGGTAGAACATGGGATGAATTTAGGGAGTTTTTAAAAATTCTAGACACTTACTGTCCTCATAGAAAAATTGTATTTGTACATAATTTATCTTTTGAGTTCCAGTTCTTATATAGTAACTTTAAACAAGAAAATGTATTTGCTAGAGTATCTCATAAAGTAATGAAGAGTGAGTTTTCTAATTATAATATAGAACTAAGATGTAGTTTATTTATGAGTAATTGCTCATTAGAGAAACTACCTAAAACTTTTAATTTACCTATTGAAAAATTAGTAGGAAATTTAGATTATAATAAGTTAAGACACTCTGAAACTATTTTAACAGATAAAGAACTTTCTTACTGTGAGCATGACTGTTTAGTTATTTACTATTATATATTAATGGAGTTAAAAATATATGAAACAGTAAATAAGATACCAGTTACTAGTACTGGTCATGTTAGAAGAGAGTTATTTGATATTACTATGAAAAATTATAAATATAAAAGAAGAGTAAGAAATGCAATTAATACTGATCCTCATATTTATAATTTATTAGTAGCATCCTTTCAAGGTGGTTATACTCATGCTAACTGGATTTATACTGATTCACTTTTAGCTAATGTAGATTCTTATGATGAAACATCAGCTTATCCTTATGTAATGGTTACTCATAAATTTCCTAGTAGGGAATTTAAGAGATGTTATATAAAATCAGTTAATCAAATGTATAAATCATTTGCTTATCTTCTAGTAATAAACTTTAAAAATGTAAAAAGTAAATACTACAATAATTTTATTTCAGCTAGTAAGTGTATGAATTTAAGAGGTGCTAAATATGATAATGGAAGAATAATAGAAGCTGAGTCATTTACAATGGTTATAACTGATATAGATTTCTATTTATATTTAGATAGTTATAATTTTGAATATGAAATAGTTGAAAGTTATTATTCTAAATATGATTATTTACCTATTGACTTTATTAAATTTATTCTTGAAAAATATGTAGTAAAGACTGAATTTAAAGGAGTAGAGGGTAAGGAAGTAGAGTATAATCTGGAGAAACAAAAATTTAATAGTCTTTATGGTATGAGTGTTACTAATATGATTAAAGATGAAGTTAAATTTTTGGATGATCACTGGACTGAAGAAGAATTAACAAACGAGGAAATTATAAAGAAGTTAGAAAACGAAAAGAAAAAATCTTTTTTATCATTTGCTTATGGAGTATGGGTAACAGCTCATGCTAGAAATAATTTACTTAGAAGAGTAATAGATTTAGATAAATATGTAGTTTACTGTGATACTGATTCATGTAAATTAATTCAAGGATATGATAAAAAAGTATTTGAAAATTATAATAAAAGTGTAGAACTAAGAATTGAAGAAGTAGCTAAGAAATTAAATATACCAGTAGAGAATTATAAACCTAAAGATAAAAAAGGAAAAGAACATTTATTAGGAATTTTTGAATCTGAAACTGATGAATATAATAAATATACTTATACAGAATTTATAACTCAAGGAGCTAAGAAATATGCTTATAAGAAATATGACTATATTAAAGAAAGTGATTCAGTAGAAGAAGTTATTCATATTACAGTTGCTGGAGTTCCTAAAAGTGGAGCTACGTCTTTAAAAGATTTATCCGAGTTTAAAGATGGATTAGTATTTAAATATAGAGATACTAATAAGAATTTATCTACTTATAATGATAATCAAGTTCCAGTTATAATGACTGATTATCAATCTAATGATTATTTAGTAACTGATAAGACTGGTATTTGTTTATTACCTAATACTTATACTTTAGGAAAAAGTTATGATTACGCTACTTTAATATCTGATTTTTCAAGTAAGAGGAGTGTGTATAAAGAGTGAAAAAAATAGATAAAGAGAATAATGAAGATGTTAAGTTTGTATTAAGATTTAATAAGATAAGATTAACTAGAATTTGTAAAAAATTAAATTTATCTAGAACTAGTATTAATTCTGGAACAAGTACATTAGAAAATTTTCATAAAGTAAGGAGAGAAATTGAATCAGAATTAGCTAAATTATATTTAGATGATGATTATAATATAAGAGAATAGAGGGATAATATGAAAATTAATAAAGATGTAAGAAAAGAAATAGAAAAAATGGAGAAACATTGGATTACAATATTTACAAATATTTATTGTAATGATCAAGAAAATTATAAAAGATTAAAAAAAGAAGAATTTGAAGCATATAAAAAATATAAATTTTATTGTAATTTTTTAAAAGCTATTAAATGAAATTACCTTATTATAATTTAGATAGAATAGATAAAGAAAATGCTTCAATTAATTTAATCTGGGGAGAAAGAGCAAACGGTAAATCTTATCAAGTTAAACATAAAAAAGGAATATTACCTTTTTTAGAAAGTTATAAGAAAGCTAAAGAAGAATTAATAGAAAATGCTTTTAATAATTATGAAAGATTTTTTCTATTAAGAAGATTAGAAACTGAGATTAAACCATCTTATATAGGAAAATATTTTGCTGATATAGATGTAGCTGGTTTAACTAATAATGAGTATAACTGTATAGATGTTTATAGAAGAGAAATATATTTAGCTACTTATAATGAAGAAAAAAGAAAAGTAATTAGAGGGGTTAAGATAGGTTATGTAGGAGCATTATCTACTGAACAGACTTATGCTGGTCAAAGTTATTTAGATGTTACTAATATAATATTTGAAGAGTTTATGGCTAGAACACCTTATTTACCTAATGAACCAGATAAACTTATGAACTTTTATTCTACTATTGATAGAAAAAGACATAAAGTTAGATTATGGTTAGTAGGAAATACTATTTCTAGAGTATGTCCTTATCTAACTGACTGGGGATTAATGGGAATTATAAAGAAACAAAAACAAGGAGATATAGCAACTATTAAAGTTCCTACTGGAGAATATTATGAAGATGGAACTCCAGAAGAAGTTAAAATAGCTATAGAGTATTGTAAAAGTACTGGAGTATCTTCTGGAGTAATAGGTAAACATGCTAAAATGTTGAATAGTGGTTCATGGCAAAGTGATCCACAACCTATACTTCCTAAAAGTTATAAAGATTATAAGTTTCTTTATAGAATAGGTTTTCAATTTAAAGAGTTTAAATTTTTAGGAGAATATTTAAAAGATAAAGAAACTAAAGAAAATGTATGGTTTATATATCCTTATAATAATGAATTTAAAGAAAATTTAATTATTATAAGTGATATAATAAAACCTAGTAAGTATTATCAAAGAAATATATATGATATTACTATAAAAAATGATAAAATAAAAATGATACTGGATACATTTAGAGAATCTAATATCTTTTATGCTACTGATTTAGTAGGAACAGATTTTAAACAATGTATAGATTTTAGTATCAGAAAATAAAAGGAGTGGAATAAATGGCGAGAAATGGAAAAGTTATTTTATCTAAAGGAATTAAATTAGATAAAAGTTATAAACAAGTTTTATCTTATACTGAAGCTAATTTAATTTCTTTAATGAGTGATAATTCTCATCTAGTAAGTTATAAAACTAATTATAGTTTTATTAGAGAAAGAGGTTCTATACAAGTACAAGAAACTTATGCTAATTGTTTAAAAGCTAATTATATGGCTTTTCAAAATACTGATTATTCTGGTAAATGGTTTTTTTGCTTTGTAGATAAAGTAAATTATGTAAATAATAATACTACTGAAATATATTATACAGTAGATGTATGGAGTACATGGTTTGATTACTGGAATCCTCATACATGTTATGTAGTAAGACAACATGCTACATCTGATGATATAGGTTCTAATACAGTACCAGAGGGATTAGAACATGGAGAATATGTAGGAAGTAATTTAACAGCTTTAAATTATGTTGAGGATGATTTTCAAGAGTGTTATATGGTTTTAAATGTAGCTGTAGCTTTTGATGATTCAACTGTAGGAGTTGTTAATGTAGGAAATACTTATATAACTGGTTATTTATATGCTACGGAAAATCCGTTAGTTTTTCAAGCTATGGCAACAGCTAGTATAGGAGTTGAGGGTGGACAAATATTAGGAGCTTATTTAGTTCCTAAGAGTTGTTTCTTATCAACAGCTTTAACTCAAGTACCAGCATTAGGTGGAATATATTATAGAGTAGGATCATGGACTGATACTATTTATTATACTCATACTGTTATGAATAGAAGTACTTTAGTAAATGGTGGTTTTGATTCTGATGGATATACTCCAGTGAATAATAAATTATATACTTATCCATATTGTTATTGTTTAATGACTAATAATGGTGGGGCTTCTAATGTTTTAAGGTTTGAAGATTTCTTAAATGGTCAAATTAATATAAGATATTACTGTGTTCCTACTGTAGGTGGTTCAATTATAGCTGTTCCTTTTGGTTATAAAAACATAACATATAATTATGCTGAGGGTTTAATAGCATCTAAATATCCTACTTTAGGATGGAGTGAAGATGCTTATACTAACTGGTTAACTCAAAATGCTGTTAATAATCAAATGGATAAACTTAGAATAGGTGGAGAAGCTGTTCTAGGAGTAGGACAGATTATAGCTGGAGTTGCTTTAAGTGGAGCTACAGCTGGAGCTGGAGCAACTGTAGGAGCTGGTTTAATTTCAGCTGGAGCTGGTACTTTAGTAAATGCTGGAATAGATGCTTTTAATGATGCTAAAGAAGATAGAGTTCATGAGATGGAACCAGATTCATATAAAGGAAATATTAATGGTGGAGATGTATTAACAGCAATTAATCAAAATACTTTCATTTATAGAGGTATGACAATAAAATCAGAGTGGGCAAGAAAATTAGATAAATTCTTTACTAGGTATGGTTATATGCAAAAAACAATTATGCAACCTAATTTAAGTCATAGAGCTAATTATAATTTTGTACAAATAGCTAAAGATTCTACTACAGCTTATTCTAATAATCATAATAATATTTGTGTACCAGCTGGAGATTTAGAATTAATAAATAATATATTTAGAGCTGGAGTAACTGTATGGAATAATCATACTAATTTAGGAGATTATTCAGTTGCTAATGGAATAACTAGTTAAAGTGTATAAAATACATTTATAAAGACAAAATAAAAGAACTCATTAAGAGTTCTTTTTTAATTTTATTCAAGTTCTTTCCAAGTACCAGGAGTACCAGAAACAATACATATCCAACCTTTAGTTGTTGAAGATGAATTATTATTATAAATAACATCTCCACGGTTCCATGTTCCTATACTTGGCAATGAACTTGATAAGAAAGTGATATTATCTCCATTATATGTAGCATGACTAAAACCTGTAAATATATCAGAATCACCAGCTACTCTAGTTTGCCATAAATAACCACCAATACAATTACCATCATCTATCATAGATCTTGATGCAACGCAAATATCAACATATTTATCATAAGAACCACTAGTTGTTCCACGGTATATTCTATACATACCAGGATCTAGTGATAATAACCATCCATTACTTCCATTAGTTAATGTAGGAGAAATGGTAGATACATTATTAACATAACCTAACATACGACCAAAATCACCAACTGGTTGAATTTTATAATAATATGTTCCACTTGGTAATTTCCATGTAGCTCTACTACCAGAACTAGCATTATAATATAAGCCATGAGCTACATTAGTTTGATTAGCACCTAATGTTAATAATTTAGTATTAGTTGTTGAATAATGTTGATTTTCGTTTAAAGTTAATCCTAGATTAGTTTTTGCTATTGCTAAATTATTTTCTGCTATATCTGGTGTTAATGTTCTCTTATAACAATTAATTACATCAACATCTCCACTAGTAATATTAATATCAACATCATCTAAAGACAAATCAGTTAAATTATTTAAATTATAGTTAAATTTAAAGTTTTCAATTATAACTCTTGAACCACCTTTAATATCAAAATTATGTTCATTAGCTACTAAATTATGATATACAAATCCATTTGATAATTTTATTATTGAGTTATCTATTACAATCTTTGATTTTGTACCCTCTTGATGAATATTATTTATAGTAATATTAGAACCAACAATATTAATAACACCATGAACAATAATATTATTTAAAATAATACCATTATGACCACCAGCAATATTTAATTGATTAGGATAAGATTCATTAGTAGCAGATAATAAATGTAATGAATCAATAACTACTTGATCTCCTAAATATCCTAGATGAATACAATAATCACTTCCTCTAGGTTCTTGATTAGTTATTCTTTGTAATTTATATCCATCTAAATATCCATCATAACTATTAAATGCTTTATTAAAATTATTAAATATAATATCACTAAATTCACTATTACTATAATTATAAATACAATTTAAATCAGTATCAGTTACATTAGTAAATTTACAATTTTTAATATATCCTTCATATAAAGGATAAGAAACTTGCCATCCGTTTAAAATAGAATTAGCATTTACATATAATACATAACTATTTGAATATGAACCACTATAAGCTTTAATCCATAATTGATTAATTTTACTATATACTTTTAGCTTTAAAGTTTTTGTAATTTTAGCAAAAGATCTATTTCCGATTAATTCTATATTAAGGTGATTACCTATATAATCAAATGCTTTTTGAATATTATCAGAATCATCAGTTGAATCATCTTCTTTTACACCAAAAACTTTAATATTAAGTGGATTAGTAGGAATTAATTCAGCAACTAAAGTATTATCATTTAATGATATAATTGAAGCTTCATCAATTATATCTTCATTAGTTACTTTTCTAATTTTATAAGTGGACATACCACCGTCATTTTTTTCAAAATATCCTAAAGTTTTAGCAAAACTTCCATCAATTAGATTAAGTGCTTCTTTCATTTCTTCAACTGTATCAAAACACCATAAAGCATTAGCATTTAGATATTCAGCAATTATTTCTTGAAGTTGTCCAGATTCTACCATTTCATCTAATTTATTATTAACTTCATCTTGTAAATTTAAACTATTAAACCAGTCATTTAAATAATTAATATTATCTATCATATCATTAAATTGAGAACTAGTTTTATTTAAATATTCTACTATTTTACATAATAATTCATAATTAGTAATAGCATCAAAATCAGCTTCTATAAATGGGAAATTTTCTAAAACCCATCCTTTAAAAGGACATAATTTTTTATAATTTTTTTCCATAATATTTTCTCCTCTCTTTTTATATTATACCATAAAATAGTGAATCTAATTCTTTATACATTAATGTATAAATATTCATTATTTTATTTTGATATTTTAAATATTCATCAGTAGAATCTCCTCTATGAATATTTATAGTTTCTTCTAAATCAGTATTATCAGTAATACTTGAAGTACCATTAGCTGTAGCATTAGATGATCCAGTTTGTTGATTATAAGTGTAATCAGTTAAATATGTTCCATTTTTAACATCAGTTAATTGATTTTCTGGAGTATCAGAATATCTATTATCAGATGTAGTATTAGAACTACCAGAACTAGTACTAGAAGATGTAGAACTAGAAGTTCTATCATTAGCTAATGTTCTAGTATGTACTTCATTAACTCCTAAGAAATCTAATTTACTAAATTCATCTAACATATTATTATATTTTCCCATTATTTCATTTAGTTTAGATTTTAAATGGATTTTAAAACTCATATAAGTTTCATATCCTATTCTTCTAAACATGTAATGAGTTAAGAAATTTTCTTCAAAATCAGATTTTAATTCATCATCTAATGGATATTCAAAATCAAACAAGTAATCTTTAAAAGCACTAGGTAAATCTATAATTTTAACCTTTTCATTTTCTTCTTTATTAAAATTAACATAACTATTCATTAAAGCATATAAAGTAGGTGGCATATCATTTTGAGTTAATGCTTGATAAGTTTCTCTATTTAATATATAAGGATTATATCTAAAGAACCAATTATTCATCATTAACCACCTCTTCTTTAACTTCTACTTCTGAATTATCTTCTGGAATACTAGGAACTGAATAAGTTGCTTTCTTTTCTACATTTAAATCACTTCCTAAGAAGTCATCTGGATTCATTATAGTACTAGGTAAACCATCATAGAATCCTACTTCTATATTAGTTCCAAAAGTTTTATTAATTTCATCTACAGCTTTTCTTCTTGATTCATATCTATTATATCTACTTGCTATAGTACCACCCATAGAAGTAAATACTTCATCAGTTATTAATCTTTCTTTCTTATTAATAGCTAAAGATGTAATTCCTATTATTTCTAAGAACTCAGCCCACTCTTCATGTTTAGCTTCATTTAATTTATCAGCAACATAAGGAGCTGGATTTAATACTTGAGTAGTTTGATCTAAATCTAAATCATCATAAGTAACTATAGTTTCTACTCTAGAATCTACTTGTTCAAGTAGTTTTCTTAAAGTAAACTCTTTATCTTCTGAAGTTTTCCACCATCTATTAGTAAGTTGCTGACTTATATTGATATCCATTGTACGCTTTATTAAAGCCAACCTCTCAGCACTTTCTACTATAAAAGGATATATAGGTAAACGAGCTTCATTATCATACATAATAACAAATTCATTTTTTGCTTTATATAATGTTCTATTATATGAACCAAAGAAAGGTCTTACCATAATAGCACGAGGTCTACCATAAAAATCAAGTGAACCTACATTAGTATAAGGTAAAGCTAAAAGTTCTCCAGTAATATCATCTTTAAACCATGCTATAGAACCAGTCATTAGTAACTCTTTATTAACCATAGACATATCAATAAAAGGATTAATATTTTTAAATTGAAAAACATTTAAACCTAACATTAGCATTTTATCTCTATAGTTTAAATAAGATTTATAATTATTTAATTGAGAATTAACTGTTTTTCTTTTCATGTATTATTTTATTCTCCTTTCTATATATTTAAAAAGAGATGGGATTATCTCCCATCCCTTTTAGGATTTAATTAAGTTCCCTGGTGTAGTTTCTGGTGATGAATAACTTCCATTAGTAATAGTAGCTGTACCAGTTACAGTAGATTTATATACTGATTTAGCTGTTACTGTAATAGTTTCTACACTAGTAACAGTAGATGGTATAGTTAATGTTCCATTAATATCAATAGTAATACCAGCAGCTTTAGAAGTACTATCAACACTCCATGTAACAGCTTTATTAGCAAAACCAGCTGTTGCAACTGTAGCTGATAATTTTAAACTCATACCAGCATAAATAGTAGCTGTACTAGGACTTACAGTTACACCAGTTACATTTGGTTGAGTTGTAGTAAATACTACAGCTGGAGCAAATGGAGATGTAGAAATAACTTTCTTAGTATGTAACCAATGGTTAGTTTTTAATGTTTCTGGATTTTCCCACATACGAGAAATAACTTCAGCATTTGTATCAAATGCTTTATTATAAACTTGGAAGAAATCTCTATCAATAATACAAGCTGGAACAGCAGCTAATGCTGTTAATTCCCCCTCAGCAAATGGATTTTCAATTCCAAGTAATTCACTTAATCTTACAGTATCATGTTGATTAAATGAATCGATTAAAGCCATATTTGTACGGAAATCAGCTTCATCTCTGAAGTAACTTTGCGCCATAGTAATTGTACTTACTTGAGCTTCAAAATCAGTATTCATTAATAGATATTGTCTATCAAATGAACTAAATGATCTTACACCAGCTGGATTATAAGCTGGATTTCTGAAAGTCATCTTATTAGAGATAGACTTCATAAATGCTACCTTACCTCTATTATCTAGACTATTATCTAAATAAATAGCTGTCATAGTACCATCAAGGATTCTCTTACATAACATATATTTTTCAACAATATATTTATCATAGTTATATCCCTCATATAAAGATGCTACAATACTTTCTATCATATTGAAGAAAGATCTATCATCTCTAAAAGCCATAGATAATTGCTCATCTGATGTAGAAGTTTTATAGAATTTTTCATAGTTCAAAATATGAATATAATTATAAACATCTGGAACTACATTATCTAAGAAATGATCTACATCATTTTCATAAGTATGATAATCATATACATTAGCAATATCTACATATAATTCTCTTACAGAATCTCCAAATCTAAATGAACCTTTTTCTGTAAAAGCATCCCATGGATTTCTCCATGTATTTTCTCTGATAACAGTCATAGCTATCTCATTAACTGTATTTAAGAAAGCATTTTTATATCTGTTATCACTTGAAATTAATTCTCCTAGTTTAGGTAAGAAATTTGCATCTCCTTGAACTGGTAAATCAACTTCAGCACTTAGAATAGGACTTTGATTAATAATATATGAAGCTAATTCATTAGCACTATTAACTTTAATTCCTAAACTGTTAGTTAAAGCCATCTTTTATTCTCCTCTCTTTCTTAAAATATAGAGCGTATATCTAGAACAACTTCTTCTTCTGGTTCTTCTTTTCTTATATCTTCTATTTTAGATAATTTAGCATTAGAAACAGTATCAGTAAATCTTTCTTTATATTTTAGAAAAAGGTCTTGATAATCTGATTCCAATTTTTCTCTTTTAGAAACTTCTTCAGAAAGTTTAGTTTCTAAAGACTTATAATCAGCTTCAGTATGTTCTGGTTCTTTTTCTTTATCTAAAGAATCTAAAATATCATCCATAAGTTCTAAAGAAGAATCAATTTTTTCTTTATCCATAATAAACACTCCTTTTATGCTTTAAATATACATTAAAAAAAGGAAATTGTCAATATAATGACAATTCCCTAACAGAATATAGGAGGTGATCCTTATATGATAATAGATATCCTCAAATTAAATATATCATATTTTATCTATTATGTCTAGTTCTTAGTTTTTTAGCATATAATACCCAAGGAAATTTACCACCATGTCCAGTCCATGGAACAGGTGGAATAGGTGGTAATGGAGAATCTGAAAACTCTCTCCATGTATAATTAACTTTTACACCATTTTTATTTCTATACCATGTACGAGTTAAAACAGTATCATTAACACCCATCAAGTTATATAACCATGTTGAACCTCTTAACATGTAAACACCTTGAGAATTTTTATAATATCCAGAATAAGTTCCTTTTTTAGCTTCTATATGAACATGATCTCCAGATGCTTTTCCATAAGTTCCAGTATGTCCTATTACATCTCCTTGAGTTCTAGTATCTCCTACATGAAAACTTAAAGTATTATCATCATGGACAAAACCTATACAAGCATAACCAGTTGAACCATCAATAAAATTAACTTCATCATCACTTTGCCATACTATCATAGGAGAAGTACTTCCCCATATAGCTACAATATGACATGAAAAAGGAGCATAATAAGGACATTTATAAACTCTATGTCCATCTTCCCATCCTTGAAAGTCCATAGCATAACATCCGTTATGAGTAGATGTAGCTGTATAACTTCCTTGAGTTAGGAACATATCTTCCAATGGAAAAAGAAAATTCTCTTTTCCATTAGTTCCAGTCATCCTTTCTCCAGCTAACATTATTTTATATATTTACTAGCACTATAATAACCTAGGTATCTATCACAAACAACAAAACTTTTATCAATTTCATAACAAGGCATCTCATCCCCATTTTTAAAACCTAAGTCTTTAACAATGCTACTCCTTAAAAAATTTCTCTTATTATGTACTAATAATGGTTCTGATTCTACTCCATGAACTATTCTAGTATCTACTATTTTTAATTTATCTTTACTCTTAGTAGAAATAGCTTGATTCTTATATCTTACTAAATAAAGTAATGGATCTAACCATTTATCTTCTTTATAGTTTATATCTCTACCTTTATATAAACCAAAATGTAAATGATTTCCAGTAACCATACCAGATGCTCCCATCTTAGCTATTACTTGTCCTTTTTTAACTTTATCTCCCTCATGTACTCTTTGACTGTTCTTTAATAAATGCCCATACTCAGATGTAAAACCATATTTAGGATGGTATATTTGTATAACATAACCACCTCTTACTTGTTTTCTATTATAAATAACAACCCCATCAGTTATAGCTTTTATTTCTTGATTCTTACTTCCCTTAAATGAAGAATCCCATCCTAAATCTAAACCATGATGAGATTTAGTTTTTTCTTGTCTTATATTTATAATATCAACTGGATATTGTAAAAACATAATTAATTCTCCTTTTTTTTAATTCCTAAGTTATCCTCTATATTATCAACTCTATCAACTAACTGTATTAATGTTTTTGATATTTCTCCTAATGTTTCATTAGCTTTAGCTTGATATTTAAAAATAAATATTATTAAAGCTACAAAAGATGCAAATCCTAATCCGTTATCAGCTATCATTTTAATTAAATCAGCCCACTCCATAAAATCAACCTACCTTTCATATCTTTATTATAACATTTATTTATTAACTTTTAAACATGCACAAATAAAGAATCCTATAAATAGACCTAAAATAAAACTAATTATTATCTTCATTTTCTTCTACTGGTTCTAATTTTTGCATACGAGTAGCAAGTTCTTGCATACTCTTTTGATAATTCTCATCTAAGTTATGTCTTTCTATAAAGATAGAAATTTTATCTTTTAATTTCTTAATCTCTCTAGTTTCTTTAGCTTCTGTTAGAACTTGTAAAATTAATACTAAATCATCTTTATTCATTATTATTTCTCCTCTCTAACATATTTTAAACCAAGATAACTATGTCCTTGTTCCTTAGCTGGACGATTAATAACTTGTAACTTCATAGGATTTTCTCTACTAGGAGTTCTTTTTAACATACCTATAATTAATCCATAACTTTGAAAACAAGCTTCAGAACCAGTAGCATGAGATTTACCATCACTAGTAAATAGTACTAAGTTATGTTTCTTTCTAACTACTTCAGAAACTTCTCCAGTATTAGGATCAGTTACTTCTTCAGTTCTTTCATAAGTTCCTACAGTATGTCCTATAACTTCTAGAACTTCTCCTACTTCTTCATTTAACTTTTTGTCAACTTCATCCATTGAAGCTACTAACATTTCCATATCTTCTGGATCATTAAAATCTAATGAAGTAACTCTCTTAATTTTAGATGATTCTTCTCCAGTTAATAATGAAGTAGAAATATCATTAGTTACTATTAATCCCCTTTCTTCAGTTTTTCCATTTTTTTCTTGATCTTCCATTTTGAAAATCTCCTTTCTCTAGGTACTTAACTAGTACCATGAAGAGTATAAAGTTATAGAACTAAGAAAGGATTTTCTTTATACTCTTCATGCTACCAGCTAGGTAGCATAACTGACTCTGACTCTATGGTCATCAGCTCAACTATATCTTCACAATTTTTTTAAAAAATTGTTGAAGTCTATTTCTTTTTCTTACCTTTACCACAAGCCATATTATCATCTCCTTTCTTACTGATAATAACATGTATAGGTTTATTCTCAAATAATTTTAAATAATCTGGATTATAATATTTCTCATGGTTATAATATTCTTCAGACCATTTTACAATATTTTTATTAACTAAATCTTTTATAAATTCTTTCATATTAATACATCCTTATCTTATTTAACTGAAAAGCATTGTTATCATTAAATAAACTATACTTCCACTTACCATGATATATATTATAATTGTTATATCCTCTATATAAATATTTAATATGAATAGCAAACTGTTCTACTGGATCAGCTTCTTCTGGAATTGTTAAATCAATTTTTAATAATCCAGAAGAATCATCTATAGAATAAAGATATTCTACTTCTTGAACATGTTCTTCAGTATAAATAACTGTACTAAAACTTCTTAACTTAATTTTCATTAGTATCATCTTCTTCCAATATTTCTTTTATAAATTCATCCATCTTTTCTATTTCTTCTTCAGTTCCAAAATATTTATAAAATAATGTATGAAGTAAACTTTCATAATCTATATTATCAAAAGATTCTTTTAATTTTTCTTTATCTGGATTCAATATCTTCACTCACTCTTTATCAACTCCTAAAACAAATTTCCTTGACTATCTACCATACCTATATAACCACACCATTTACATTTGTATTTATTACAAATTCCTGTATTTAATATGTCATTTGGTACTTCTACTAAATCATAACCTGAAATAAATGAGTGCCACCCTATTTTACATAACAATTTCTTTATCACTCTTTATCACTTCCTTGTAAGATATCTAAAAGTTCTTTACCTTTATCAGTTTCTTCAAATTTACTATATTTTGTTGTATCTTTATAATTTGCAACAATTTTCATGTTTTTAATAAGTTCTATTGCTTTATCTGTTTTTATTAATAATTCTATATTTGCTTTATAAATATATTCTTCAAACTTATCTCCAAGTTCTTCTTTAAGTTCTTCAAAAGTTTTATATTTATTCATTATCTTCACTTCCTTGTAAGATATTTAATAAATCATCTTTAATCACTGAATAAAATGTTATTCCCTCAGTATTATATTTTTCTATATATTCTATTGCTTTAGATATTATTTCTTCTAATTGATTATTTTTTAATTTTAATTGTTGAATCATAGCTTCTTTAATTGTTTTCATTTTCTTAGTTCCTCACATATATTAGAATCAACTCCATTATGAATACATGTTTCTATTGCTTTATTAGTATAGTTATTATTCCATACTATAATAGCTATTAATATTATTAATCCTAATAATACTTTAATTTCCTTTCTTAGTTTTAATCTTTTCATATAATCAAATCCTTTCTTGTGATCTCTTTGTCCTATCACAATTATATTATCTCACACCTTTATAAATAATTCAACACAAAACGACACTTTGTTATAACTTGACTGTCAAATTGACACTACTTTGTTGCAATGTTAAAATGGTGTAATGTTTACAATAGGTTGGCA